>ENA-OUOG01002771-OUOG01002771.1-marine-metagenome-genome-assembly--contig:-NODE-2771-length-17522-cov-8.386185_pt1 | contig 17522 bp, 16 predicted proteins | sample MGYA00248635_ERZ508505 | MGnify/ENA primary metagenome ERZ508505 (study PRJEB26176, sample SAMN06267871) | marine metagenome | isolation source: Saanich Inlet, British Columbia, Canada | place: Pacific...
GGATCATGTTGCGATCCCAGGAGGAGCTTTGTCGGACCCATTTCAACCGGTACATCGCAATGAATGATTGCTCCTTGAAGTGTCAATTGCGCAGAAGCTCGACGGATAAGATCAGGCATCTCTGCCACTAGTGATTCAGGATAAAAACCTAAATGATAATCTCGGTGACCCGTTTGGGGGGCGCCACCAGGAACTACGACATTCACTTGAGCTGTGATTTGATAGAGCGGACCTAGCCAAGCCTTGCTGACACGATGTAGCCATTCATTGCCATAGTAGTCAGCAAACAGCTGTGGTGCATCTTCGGCGAGCTTGTTGACCGCATTCCAGAGACGTTGATTCGAGCCGGATGCGAAATGGTCAGCAGCCTGGTTGCCTTCGTTTTCAATTCGTGCGAAGAATGTACTTGAAACTGCGTCAAGCAGTGAGTGATCCTTGTAGGCTCCCCTGACAATTAAAACGCCAGGGCCAGTGTCAAGCCGATCCTTGATTTCGCCTAGATCAAGACAGTCATCGCTACTTATAACCAAGTCGGGCATCGTTTAAGGGACTCTTGATTGTTGAGAAACATCTTGGCGATGCTGTTTTACGAAATCCTTTAATTGCTCTTTGCTCGGCATGGCTGGGGCGCATCCAATGTTTGCCACGACAATAGCAGCACAGCAACTACCATGAATCAATGCGTCGGCTAGATCGTCTGACCTAAAAAGTTGACCGATAAATGCTCCTAAGAAAGAATCCCCCGCTCCAGTGGGTTTTAATGGTTTAACTTGGACAATACCGGTTTCTATCACAGCGTTTTCGATGTAAGTGCGGCTCCCTTCTTCGCCACGTTTATAGACGACTAATTTCCCTTTCGCAGCGAGGCGCCGGGCAAGCCCTTCCCCTGCGAGATAATCACCAGCCATATGCCCGAATTCTTCATCGTTTCCAATGACGACATCGAGCAAGTCTACAGCCAGCTCATACACCTCTTTCGCTTGATTTTTAGACTCCCAAGAGTACGGTCGATAATCGAGATCCATAATGGTTTTAAGGCCATGAGATTTAGCCTGTTTGAGAGCAAGTATGGCTGCAGATCGGGAGGGTTCGAGCGTTAAACAGGTGCCTGTGATGATGAGCGTGGAATACTTCGAAAATTCGATTTGTTCGATATCTGAAATGTCCATCCGAAAATCAGAGGCATTATTTCGGTAAATGATGCTCTGATGGTCATCAACTCGGCTTTCCACGACTGCTAAACTGGCGCGTGTCCCTTCTCCAACTGGCTTGACGTGAGTTGAGTCAACGCCATAACTTTGCAACTGAGCAATGACAAATCTTCCAATTGCATCATCAGATACTCGTGTCACGAGAGAGGTTTGAAACCCTTGCTGGCTTAAAGCTACAGCGATATTGGCGCTAGAGCCGCCTAAAGCCGCATAAAAATGTATCGCATCTTGAGTTCTTGTGCCGGGTGGATCGGGATAAAGATCCATGCCGGCCCGACCAACAATGAGAATTGGCTTATCACTTTGGTTGAGAAACCAGTCACATGTAACCATGTCTAATCCTCACTCTCGACAGAGACCCATTGATGAGAAAGTGCTGACTGATCAATTGCATCCAGCACGCGCTCTATCTCTAGACCATCTTGAAATGTTGGCCAGATAGGAGTGTCGTTACTGATACCATTTAAGAGCTCATTGAGTTCGCACGCCTTGACATCCACATATCCCAACGAGTGCCCAGCGTTTGGCAAAAACGCGTCGTAGGGCTTGTGATACGGTCCTGACAGAATCGTTTTAAATCCTTGCACCCGGGGGTCTTCTTCTTTGACGAATACCTGCAGTTCGTTCATCCGTTCTTGGTCGTATCGGATCATGCCCTTCGACCCATGGACTTCCCATGAGAGACCGCACTTTCGACCCCAAGCAACGCGGCTGACTCGTAAAGAGCCTTTTAGCCCATCAGCAAAGTGTGAAATCACCATACAGACATCATCATTATCGACTTTGGCTCTAGTATTGGTTTTTGGATCCATTCTGTCTGGATAGACCGTAGCGTAATCGCTGACTAAGCGTTTGATTTTTGACCCTGTGATGAAATGAGCGACGCTTACTAGGTGGCACATTACGTCAGCATTAGCGCCGCTACCTGACATTTCTCTGCTCATACGCCACGAGAAAGGACGCTCTGGGTCTGCTTCATTATCCACATCGTAAACTCCAAAAAAGCCTGTTACGGTACCGATAAGTCCTTCAACGATCAGTTCGCGAGCGGATTTGACAAGAGGGTTCTGCGTATAGTTATACCCAACAATCGTTTTTTGATTTGGATACTGCTTTGCGACAGAAGCCATGTCAGACGAATCTTCTAATTTGGTTGACATGGGTTTTTCGCACCAGACATGTTTTCCCGCCTTTAACGCGGCCATCGCAATTTCTTTGTGCACAGCGTTTGGGACGCAAATTGAAATAATTTCAACTTTCGGGTTATTGATAACGTCCATGTAGTTGCTAGTAAACCCAGCAAACCCCATTGCTTTCGCCTTTTCCTCAGCAACATCGATGCGGTGATCGCAAAGCATTTCCAATGAGGGTCGTAATTTTCCACCGAAGGCCGTTCCGGCAACCGAATACGCAATTGAATGGGCTTTACCCATAAATGCGGTGCCAATTACTCCGATTCCTATGTTGCGCATATCTCTCTCCCTATTTCATTAACCACTTTGGCGAATGACCATCTCGCCAGTAAACGCATGTAACTGTTTATGATCGACTTCAGACGATAAAAACTCGGCAACTGCTACGCTCATTTCTCGAATGGGTTGCTTGTAACTCGTTAGGGAATAGGCCTTACTCGATGCAAGCGGAACATCGTCAAATCCTACGATTGCAATGTCTTCAGGGATGGACATCCCAAGCTCATAGCGTAACGCATCGGTAGCGCCGATTGCTAAAGCATCGTTTTCACAAACGATAATGTCAGGAAATTGATCGTGGCTTGTTGTCTCGGAATATTGAAGCATGGCGTTGTAGGCAAGTCGTGGATCGTAAGAGCCGATATCAATGCTTGCTGGCAGCGAACCTGTAGCGTTCAGCCAAAGATCTAAGAATGTTTCTTTCCGTTTCAAATGAGCAGTCAACGTTTGCGGACCCGCAAGGAATAATGGGTTTACATATCCCTTCTCACGGATGTAGCGGTAGATTGTGTTCATTGCTGTGGCGTCATCAACACAGACAGAGATCGTATTTGGATGTTCAGAGCGGCGCGCAAATATGACGAGCTTCTTGAAAGCTTTCGATTCTGCCGCTAGAAGTAATTCGTCATCATTGAACTGTGAGCCGACCAAAACAGTTGCATCAACTTGGCGTTGTCTGACCGATGCGAGAGCTTCGCTCGTTTTTTCTGGGTCAATGGTATTGAGAAGAAGTGTGTCGAATCCTTTGGATTTGAGCGCCTGGGTCAGCTCCTGCAGCATCACAAGCTTATGAGGGTTTGTGAAATCGTCAATCAGAAGTGCTACCAGCCCGGTCTTACTAGTGGCGAGGCTTGAAGCAATTAAGTTCGGAGCGTACCCCAATTGTTTGGCCGCGGCCATGACGCGATCATAGGTGGCTTTGCTAATGGAGGCGTTATTTCTAAACGCTCTCGAAACTGTCCATCGGGATACTTCAGCGATCTTCGCCACATCATGAGCGGTCGGTACCTTGTCGAGTTTTCTTCTTTTGGTGTTTGTTAACGTCATTTGTCTAGCTTATGACTTTTGAGTTGCTCGCGCGAGCAAAAATTCTTGCACGCGCGGGCAAACGGGTATACGGTTTTCAAAAATCAATAAACAAGTGGGCGAATAATGTTCAACGTAGGTCTCATCGGGGCAGGACGCATTGCCGGAGTGCATGCAAGGGCTATTCAAGCAAACCCTGATTCTAGATTGCTTGCTGTGTCAGATGTAAACGTCGGGAATGCGACTGCATTAGCAGAGGCTTATAGCTGTCGAACAGCTTCAACCGATGAGCTTTTGCATGATCCTGATATTCAGGCCGTTCTCATTGCAAGCTCAACTGATACACATGCTGACCTCATTGAGGCTGCTACGCTTCGTGGTAAAGCGGTGCTCTGCGAGAAACCAGTTGATTTATCTCTGGCGCGAGCATTCCAGTGCATGAATGCGACCGAGGACCGCCAGAAGCCAATCATGGTTGGATTTAATCGGCGATTTGATCCTAACTTCCGGTATTTAGAGCAGGAAATGAATGCTGGCGCGATCGGCGCAGTCGAGATGGTCACATTGACTTCATTCGATCCGGCTCCCCCACCAATCAGCTATATCAAAGTCTCAGGCGGTATCTTCCGAGACATGATGATCCATGATTTTGATATGTGTCATTTTCTCATGGGCTCTCTCCCTGAGACAATTACTGCGACGGCTGCCTGCCTGGTCGATCAGGCAATTGGTGATGCTGGTGATTATGATACTGCGGTTGTGACTATGACTTACACGGACGGGCGGATTGCTACGATTAAAAATTCAAGACGAGCTCCTTATGGCTATGATCAAAGAATCGAGGTATTGGGGTCTAAGGGTTTGCTAGAAGCGAACAATCAGTTTGAGCACACTGTTGTAAAGTCAACAGAGCAGGGTGTCACGAGCGCGAAGCCTACGTATTTTTTCCTAGAACGTTACATGCAGTCGTATCAAAACGAATGGGATGCTTTCGTCAATTCCTTGAGGGATGATGATGCAGTTCCTGTAAGTCTAAGGGATGGAGTGATGGCGTTGGCTTGCAGCGAAGCTGCTTTACTCTCTCTGCAGTCGAATCGGCCGGTGGCGTTACAAGAAATACTGAATCAGATTTAACTTGCCGTTTGACGGTGGTTAGGTGGTGTCTTTGCGCCAACAGCAAAGGCAAATTGATGGGAGTCTTCCCAATAAAAATAACGAGGTAAATGATGACTAATTTAAAAAATATAGTGAGAAGTGCGCTTGTTGCGACCTCTATGGCGGCCGCATCGATTGCTTCGGCAGCAGACATTGTAGTCGTTGCGCACGGGCAGGCGAATGATCCATTCTGGTCAGTTGTAAAAAATGGTGTCGAAGAAGCTGGTAAAGATACTGGCATCAATGTTGAGTATCGTTCTCCAGAAACTTTCGACATGGTCGCTATGTCTCAATTGATTGATGCGGCAGTTAACCAAGAGCCAGATGGACTGATTGTCTCGATTCCAGATGCGGACGCTTTGGGGCCAGCAATCAAGAGAGCAGTAGCAGCAGGGATCCCTGTTATCTCGATTAACTCAGGTTCAGATGTCTCTAAAGGACTTGGTGCGCTGCTGCACGTCGGTCAAGATGAATACGATGCAGGTAAAGCCGCTGGTGAGTTGCTTGCCAAAGAAGGCGGGAAGAATGCAATTTGTGTTAACCAAGAAGTCGGTAACGTAGCGCTTGATTTGCGTTGCCAAGGTTTTAGCGACGGATTTGGTGGAAAGAGTAAAGTCCTTCCAACAACCAATGATCCAAGTGAAATTGAATCAAAGGTTGCAGCTGCACTCGCATCTGACGGATCAATCGACACTATTATGGCGCTCGGTGCCAGTACGGCGGGTGAGCCATCGGTTGCTGCTGCAAAAGCGTCTGGACGTTCAATCGCAGTTGCGTCTTTTGACTTGTCAGCAAGTTTCTTGAAGTCAATCATCGCTGGCGACGCTGCATTTGCGATCGATCAACAGCAATTCCTCCAGGGATATTTGTCTGTAAACTTTATGGCGTTACACGCAAAATATGGCTTGATGCCTGGCGGAAACGTTCCTTCAGGTCCAAACCTGATCACCGCCGACAAAGCGGGTCAAGTGGTTGAATTGTCAGCTAAAGGTATTCGTTAATCTGACTTGACTTGAATTGGGTCCCAGCGCGTTCGATTGATCGCGTTGAGACCCATGACTTGGACGGAGTAATAAATGGAACACCAAAACGGCTCGGACGTGTCGCAAGACGAGCGGATTAAGGCGGAATCTTTATTCGCATCACTGATTAAAAAACCTGAACTCGGTGCAATGGCAGGTGTCATCCTATTGACTGTGTTCTTTGCGTTTACTGCTGATTCTTCGATGTTTAGCCTATCCGGATTCATGAATTTCATGACTCCGGCATCCCAGCTCGGGATTTTGGCTATCGGCGCTGCTTTATTGATGATTGGTGGCGAATTTGACTTGTCGATCGGTTCAATGGTCGCCTTTGCGGGATTATTTTTTGGGGTCTGCGTTGTCACTTGGCAACTTCCACTTGAGGTCGCAATCCCAGCGACATTTCTCTTCGCAGCCGCCGTCGGTTCAATCAACGGAACCATTGTCATCCGATCAGGGTTGCCTTCTTTTATCGTGACACTGGCTTTCCTATTTATCTTGCGAGGATTGTCGCTCGTCGGATTGAAAGCGGCTACTGGTGGTTCCACCCAAATGCGAGGTATCAGAGAGGAAGCGGAAAACAATTGGTTGTACCAAGTATTCTCTGGCGAAGCCTTTCCTGACTTATTTATCTGGCTAGCGGAAAAAGGCTGGATTGACACGTTTAAAAGTGGATTACCAAAGGTACAAGGAATTCCAGTCGAAATTATTTGGTTTGTTATTTTGACTTTGGTTGCCACCTATGTCTTGAGACGAACACCGGCTGGTAATTGGATTTTTGCTGCCGGAGGGGACAAAAATGCTGCATCAAATTCAGGTGTCCCTGTCAATCGAGTCAAGATATCCCTCTTTATGGTGACAGCCTGTTGCGCAGCATTGGTGGCGATCATCACAGTTCTCGATGCGGGATCGACGGATGCGAGACGAGGATTTATGAAAGAGTTCGAGGCCATCATCGCAGCAGTGATCGGTGGATGTTTGTTAACTGGTGGGTATGGGTCAGCAATTGGTGCTTTCTTTGGTGCAATCATTTTCGGAATGGTTGTAATTGGCCTGTCCTACACCGACTTCGACCAAGATTGGTTTCAAGTTTTCTTGGGCGCAATGTTGCTAGTCGCAGTCTTGTTTAATAACGCGATCCGAAAACGCGTTACTGGGGAGCGTTAGTCATGCAGAACGCAGCGTTAGAAGCCAATGCTATGACCAAAGACCAACCACCGATCGTCGAAATGAAGGCAATCGAGAAGCATTTTGGAAACATCATCGCGCTTGCGGGTGTGAGTTTTAGTATTAAAGCCGGAGAGTGTCATTGCCTTCTTGGTGATAATGGTGCTGGGAAATCGACTTTTATTAAGACAATGGCCGGTGTCCATCAACCGACCACTGGTGAGATGCTGATTGATGGTCAAGCAACGACACTAAATTCCCCGAGAGATGCGATGCAGGCCGGTATCGCAACTGTTTTCCAAGATCTGGCTATGATTCCGCTGATGAGTGTCGCTCGTAATTTTTTTATGGGGCGAGAACCAACAATCGGAAGAGGATTGTTGCGTCGCTTTGATGTAAAGACCGCAGATGAGATTACGATGCAAGAAATGCGTCGCATGGGTATAAATCTTCGAGGACCAGATCAGGCTGTTGGAACCTTGTCCGGAGGAGAGCGTCAGACCGTTGCGATTGCCCGTGCAGTCTATTTTGGCGCGCGGATTCTGATTCTAGATGAACCCACCTCGGCCCTAGGAGTCCGTCAAACATCGAATGTTCTGGCCACTATAGATCGCGTGAGGTCTGCTGGCATCGGAGTCGTTTTTATCAGTCATAACGTTCGGCATGCCTTGGCAGTTGGAGATCGATTTACGGTGTTGAATCGTGGAACCACCCTGGGAACGGCGAAACGAGGTGATATCTCTCACGAAGAACTTCAGGACCTGATGGCGGGCGGCCAAGAATTAGCTGAGTTTCAGTCGTCGACGGGGCAAGCGATCTGATCACTTGCATTTTCAATGCATCATAAATTCTCTTCGTCCTCAGTTAGCAAGCGAAGCGGTAATAGGAGCGTGTTTTGAATACTGATTTTGGCTATCAATTAGCAGCTTGCGCTGAAATGCTCTGGTTAGATAAACCGATGAATTGGAGAGTTTCGAGACTCAGTGAATTAGGACTCGGTGTGGGCCTGTGGAACTGGGATACGCTTAATATCGATGCACTCGAGAAACTGGATGCCCGTTACACCATTATGAATGGTTATCTTGAAGGTCGTTTGGCCGACGACGACGGCGCGAACTTGCTTTTAAAGAGTGCGGCTGAGGCGGCGGCAGTAGGTCGACGTTTGGGAGTGGAGCGTTTGAACCTTCATGGAACTGGTCTGGGGGACGGCGGAATACCCATTGTTCAGTGCGATAAAGCAACTCCTGAAATGTGGCTCAAGGCGAGAGATACCCTACATAGGATTTGCGATCTTGGAGAGTCAATGGGCGTTGTTTTCACCTTGGAGAATCTGAACTTACTCGATCATCCGGGATGTCCATTTTCCTCAACATCCGACGTTATCACGTTGGTTTCTAGTGTGGATCGGCCTGAACTGCGCATTAATCTTGATCTTTATCACACTCAAATTGGCGATGGCGATCTGATTCGATGGTGTCAAAAAGCACTCCCTTGGATTGGAGAAATACAGGTCGCCGATAACCCTGGCCGTTGTGAGCCTGGGTCTGGTGAGATTAATTATAACTTCATCGCCACAGCGCTTCGTTCAATGGCATATGAAGGTCCTATTGGCCTCGAATCTTTCGCCAGCGGTGATCCCGAGGATGCTCTCGAGCGCTTCAAAACAGCTTTCAGCTCTAAATAGAGGTGTAGGGGTAGGATAAAAATGATCAAGCACGATTCAGACGACCGCTTACCAGTTCAGATGTCCTCTCTTCTCAATCAGGATTTGCACATCTTTGCTTTCGATCACCGGAGTCAAATGGAAGAGATGGCTGATTTGGCAGACGTAGGACATGATCGAATCGGGGAATTTAAGCAACTTTGCCTCGAGGCCGTTCAGCTCGCAGAAAGTGATATTGGAACAGTGGGCATACTCTGTGATTCAAAGCATGGTGCGGAAGCTTTGGGGATCGCCACGGACAGTGATTACTGGATCGGTCGACCGGTCGAACTTCCCGGTTCAAGACCACTGGAATTCGAACCTGAATTGGGACCGCAACTGGACGGCCTTGCGTCCTGGCCAAAAAATCACATCGTTAAAGTGTTGTGTTTTTATCATCCTGAGGATGAGGTAGCTCTGAAGCAGCAGCAAGAGTCTGCCCTTGTGGCATTGGCTAAGATGGCTAAAGCGCAGAACCTCGAATTGTTAGTCGAGATCATTCCGTCAAAGTGCGGGCCTGTTTCACAATCGACGACAGCCGAGGTTATTCAGCGCCTCTACGACATCGGCATTTTTCCGGATTGGTGGAAGCTTGAACCCCTGGAGGATTTTGAGAGTTGGCGTGTTACCTGTGATGTTGTTCATCAAAATGATGTGGGTGTCAAAGGAATCGTCGTGCTCGGTCTTGATGCTCCAGTTGACCAACTTCAGCAATCGTTTGAGATAGCGACACAATTCGACTTGGTCAAAGGGTTTGCAGTCGGTCGTACATTATTCTCGAAAGAAGCCTCACTTTGGCTTTCCAACACAATCAGTAGTCAAGAAGCAGTGATGCGAATGAAAGATAACTTTGTTTCATTAAGCGAGATTTGGGACAAATGCAGGCAAGCAGCGGGATGAATAGATGGATTTCATAAAACTGACAGCAGCTCAGGCTTTCACGCGTTTTTTAGCAGCGCAAAGAAATGAGCACGGTGAGAAGCTTTTTGAGGGGGTCTGGGCAATTTTCGGACACGGAAATGTGGCAGGTCTTGGTCAAGCATTACATGAGGTCAAGGATATCCTCCCCACATTTCGCGGCCATAACGAACAGAGCATGGCTCACGCAGCGATAGCGTTTGCGAAGCAAAATCGCCGAAAGAAAATGATGGCAGTGACTTCAAGTATTGGGCCAGGTGCGACAAACATGGTGACGGCAGCAGCTCTAGCCCATGTGAACCGTTTACCCGTCCTGTTTATTCCAGGCGATGTGTTTGGGAATCGTTCTCCTGACCCAGTTCTTCAGCAAATTGAGGATTTCTCTGACGGTACGGTGAGTGCAAACGATTGCTTTAAGCCTGTGAGTCGATATTTTGACAAGATTAGTCGTCCAGAGCACCTGTTGACGGCGCTTCCTCGAGCGATGGCTACTTTGACTGATGCGACGAATTGCGGTCCTGTGACTCTGTCGTTTTGTCAGGATGTACAAAGTGAATCCTTTGAGTTTCCTACGGAGTTCTTTAACGAGCGGATATGGCATACACGTCGGCTTCAGCCCGACGAAATAGAGTTTGCGGCAGCTGCTCAAAAAATCCGAGAGGCGTCGTCCCCAGTCATCGTAGCTGGTGGGGGGGTGCACTACAGTGAAGCAACCGAGCAACTGCGGTTGTTCGTTGAGAAATATCATGTTCCAGTGACGGAAACCCAAGCAGGCAAGTCAGTATTGGCTTGGGATCATCCGCTCAATTATGGGCCTGTTGGTGTGACTGGCAGCACGAGCGCCAATCAGTTGTTTGAGTCTGCTGATTTAGTCATTGGTATCGGTACCCGTTTTCAAGACTTCACAACGGGAAGTTGGTCTCTATTCGGTGATTTGCCCATCGTTACCATTAATGCATCACCGTACGATGCTCATAAGCGTAACGCCACTCCCCTCGTTAGCGATGCCAAGGTCGCATTAGAAAGATTATCTGTCGAACTTGGTAACACGACATTTCTCGATCCAAATGAGCAATTGAAGATCGATTGGTTTCAGTCTGTTGATCCTTTAACGGATCCACCAGTGAGCGATCAAGCATTGCCGACTGATATGCAAGTCATTGGTGCAGTTCAAAGAAAATCATCAGTTGATACAGTCGTGATGTGCGCGGCAGGTACGATGCCAGGCGAATTGCATAAGCTTTGGAAAGCGACAGTGCCGGGCAGTTACCACATGGAATATGGTTTCTCATGTATGGGCTACGAGATTGCCGGCGCTCTGGGTATAAAAATGGCGGATCCGTCGAGGCATGTCATCTGTATGGTTGGTGATGGTAGCTATATGATGATGAACTCGGAGCTCGCTACAGCGGTAATGATGGGGATCGATTTTACTGTTGTCATCACCGATAACAGAGGGTTTGGGTGTATCAACCGTCTGCAAATTGCAACCGGGGGTGCTGAATTCAATAATCTTTTGGATGATTCCATGCATCAAAATCCATCGAATATCGACTTTGCTAAGCACGCTGAGAGTATGGGCGCGAATGCCCTAAAAGTTTCTAATATTCGCGAACTCGAAATTGCTTTGGGTGAGGCTCAAGATCGAAGTGGGGTCTCGGTCATTGTGATCAACACTGATCCCTATTCGAGCACTCCATTTGGAGGAGCCTGGTGGGACGTTGTCGTTCCTGAAGTCTCAACTCGGCAAGAAGTGGTTGAAAAGCGCAGGTCTTACGAGGCTAATCGCAGGAAAAAAAGATGATGATAACCACTGTAGATTTAAGATTAAGGATCGTGGAATGGAACTAAAATTTGGTATGTCTCCTATCTCTTGGACAAACGACGATTTGCCTGAACTTGGTGGCGATACGTCTTTGGAAACATGCTTATCAGAAACTAAGCTTGCCGGATATTCGGGCACTGAGCTTGGTGGAAAATTCCCCCGCGATGAATCCGAACTTCGGCGTGTTCTTCAACAACACGAATTACAGTTAGTCTCAGGGTGGTATTCCGGTCGGCTCATGGAAAATGACGTTAAAACGGAGATCGAACAGATTAAGCCACAACTCGATTTGTTTGCTGCGCTTGGCGCACCAGTGATCGTATATGGAGAAACACACAACACAGTACAGAATCAAAGAACAGTTCCTTTGAATAAAAAACCGATACTGGAAATATCTTTGTTCGAGGCATACGGGGCGCGATTAACTGAACTCGCGATGTTTTGTGCTGAACAAGGGGTGGAACTATCGTTCCATCACCATATGGGTACAGGCGTCGAGACTGAAACAGAATTAGATCTAGTAATGGACCACACCGGCAATGAACTAGGGTTATTAGTGGACACAGGCCATCTTGTTTTCGCCGGGGGCGACCTTCAGAGAGTCATTGAACGGTATGGACATCGAATCAACCACGTACATGCTAAAGATATTCGTGAAGATGTCTTAGCGAAGGTCAATCGGGCAAATCATTCGTTTTTAGATTGTGTATTGGATGGGGTATTTACAGTGCCCGGTGATGGGATGATCGATTATTCTTCGGTGATGAAATCTCTGGCTAAACACAACTACTCAGGATGGGTTGTTGTGGAAGCAGAGCAGGATCCGAAGAAAGCTGATCCATATACCTATGCTTGCCTCGGTTTAGAGACACTGAAAAAGGCCTCTGAAGAGGCGGGCTTTAGGATTATCAACTGATGGATGAGTACTTGAAGCAGTTTATTGGAGATGTGACGAAATGCCGGATCTGATCAGAAGGGTGCAGGGGGATCTTGGGAAAGTCCAAGACATTACACCGGAGTCTGCAAATTGGACCTATGTCGGCTTCGATTTATATCGATTGAATCAAGGCGAGGTAGTCGCTGATGTTACTGGTTCGAGAGAGCATATGCTCGTTATGGTTGAGGGCCTTGCGAACATTAGCGTGGGAAATCAGGATTTCGGAGAACTAGGCAATCGACTCAATGTTTTTGATCGATTAGCACCCCATGCACTTTATGTTGCCGGGGACTCTTCCTGGGAGGCGACGGCCACCACGGCTTGCACATTAGCAGTTTGTTCTGCGCCATGGCATGGGGAGCATAAGACTCAGAAGATAGACCCAAATGGGATTCATTTGGTTGAGAGAGGAAAGGGAACGAACACCCGTTATATTCATAATATTGCGATGGAAGTTGATGACGTCGCGGATAGCCTCTTGATCACGGAAGTGTATACGCCAGCAGGACATTGGTCCTCATACCCCCCTCATCGGCATGATGTTGATGACTTCCCGAATATTACGCACCTCGAAGAGGTGTATTACCATCGGATCAACCCAGCTCAGGGTTACGGACATCAGAGAGTTTTTACTGAAGATGGTGAGATTGATGAGACCTACAGCTTTTTTGATCATGACGTCGTTTTAGTGCCTAAGGGTCATCATCCGGTTGGCGCACCATATGGCTATGATCTGTACTATTTGAACGTGATGGCGGGTCCTTCGCGCTCGTGGAGATTTAAAAACCATCCCGACCATGCTTGGATCTATGAGAGGGATAAATGATGAGTGACGAGCAAGTCCGGCCAATGGATCAGGAAACTTGGGGAACCTATAAGCATCTTTCTGGTAGATCAGTCATTGTCACCGGTGGCGCCACTGGTATAGGGGCAGAGATTGTGATCGCTTTTTATCACCAGGGTTGCCGAGTTGGATTTTTGGATCTTAACGAGGCTGGGGCGAGAGAGATTCAGGACCGTTGCCCTGGAGTCTTATTTGCCCATGCAGATCTTTGTAATATTGCATCGGAAAAGCAGGCTCTTGAGTACTTGATTGAAGAGCTTGGTGGCGTGGATGTTTTGGTGAACAACGCTGCAAATGATGACCGTCATGACTGGCAGGATGTCACGCCTGATTACTGGGATGAGCGGTTTGCTACAAATTTACGACATCAATTTTTTGCAATTCAAGCATGCGCTCCTCATATGTCTAAGGCTGGGCATGGTTCTATTATTAATATTGGATCCAACTCTTGGTGGGAGGCGGGTGGTGGTTTTCCTGCGTATGCGACTGCGAAATCCGCGGTACATGGGCTCACTAGAACGATGGCTAGAGATCTGGGGATTTACGGAATTCGGGTGAATACCGTGGTACCTGGATGGATCATGACCCAACGGCAAAGGGATCTTTGGGTGACAGAGGATGCATTGGCGAAGCAGACAGATCGGCAGTGTATTCATGAGCCCATTGAACCCGTATACGTGGCTCGTATGTGCGTTTTTCTTGCATCAGACGATGCAGGTATGTGCACGGCTGGTAATTTCATGGTCGATGGTGGATCCATTTAATCGAGTCGTATTGAGATTTTGGACTACGACATAACTGAACAGGCGCGTTCGTTTGAGCCTCCAGGAATCGGTGGTGAGCTGATTTTTTCGACTCAGAGGTTGGGTCAAAACAAAAGCTGCCTTGCTACTGAAACGATGTTCCACTTTGCGAAAAAATTGAGTCCGGGTCTTCGTTAGAGGTTAGTTTGATCGTAAGACCACTCAAATAACTTGTTGGAGAGAGCAATGCATATTCCACCATTTGATAACCAAAATCAGCCAATCGTCGGAACAGGTAATGACCGCGTTCCTCTCAATTATTTCAATATCGTCAAATTACGACGTGGCGAGCACCACTCTTATCAACTGTCCGACTATGAATCCTGTGTCGTTCCCGCGACAGGCCGCGTATCGGTCAGGGTTGAGAATAAAGAAATTGCCGAAGTGGGTTTGCGCGTGGAAGACGTCTGGGACGGCGAACCGGAGGGAGTTTACGTTCCGACCGGCTTAGCATGTACCATCGAATGTCTGTCTGAAACAGCTGAAGTCTTTGTGGCGGGCGCTAAGTTTGATCAAACCCTCGCTCCTTTTGCGGTGCTAGCTGACGACATTGATAAGGTTCAATATGGTTCAGATGACACCAAGACTCATCGAAAAATCAAACATATTCTCGGTCAGAAACAGCATGGCCAAGTAGGAAGACTGCTTGTGTCTGAACTTTTTACTGTGGGCGCGGGCGGTTGGTCTGGATTCCCAAGTCATAAGCACTCAGTGGATCGTACGGGCGAGACCAAGCACGATGAAACGTATAATTTTCGGTTCAAACCAAATGACGGTGGCGCTCTCCAGCTGTTGCAACGCTCTGATTCAGAGCCCGGCGAAGCTTTTCATGTTGTGGATGGTTCGACCTTCCTAATCGATGACGGATACCATCCGTGTTGCGTTTTTCCGGGTTGTGAAATGTATTACTTCACGATATTGGGCGGAGCAACGACGCGTGGTTTGTCTCCCTACTTCCAACCTGCCTATGCGGCGCAGTTGGAGACCATTCCAGGAATGAAGGCAATGTGGAACAAATTTAAGTGATAGCAACACTGCAGGAAGTCCTAAATGATGCTAGGGCTTCTAATCAAGCAGTGGCTGGTTTGGTTTGCTTGGGTTGGGAAGACATGCGCGCGTATGTCAAGGCGGCTGAACTCGAAGAAAAGCCCGTCGTCATTCAAGCAGGCCCCAGTTGTCGCAAGCACACGCCGTTATCTGTCCTTGGACCGATGATGCGCTATCTGGCTGAACAATCCTCAGTACCAGTAGTTGTTCATCTCGATCACGGTGCAAATATTGAGGAATGTCGGCAGGCGATAGCGGCTGGATTCTCTAGTGTCATGTATGACGGTTCACGCCTCTCGTTGCATGAAAATATTGAAACAACCCGCTCAGTCGTGGAGCTTGCTAAGCAGTATGGAGTTTCAGTTGAGGGTGAAATTGGCTTTGTTGGATACGCTGATGGTGAAACGTCCGCCACCACAGATCCTGAAGAAGCCGCAGAATTTGCAAGAGAGACGGGTATTGATGCAATGGCAATTTCTGCAGGCAATGTTCATCTTCAGGTCGACTCTGATACTGAGCTGGACGAACGAGTGATCAATGAGATACAGGAGTTAACCGACACGCCTTTGGTGATTCACGGTGGAAGTGGAGTGCCCACCGCGCAGCGGGCGAAGTTGGCCGCAACGACCAATATTTGCAAATACAACATTGGTACTGAGCTGAGGGTTTTGTTCGGGTCAGAACTTCGAAGGATTTTAACCGAGGATCCTCAGGTATTCGATCGCCTCAAAATACTTAGTGCTCTCGAATCGAGGCTTGTAGAAGGAGCTCGCTCGGTATTACGAGGTTTGGGTTAGTAGCCGTCTACCATTAATTGAACGGAGAGCTTTGCGAAGCTCTCCGTTCGGAGGCGAATCAATCAGTCCTGACGGAAAACCGTTTCAGAGATGGTGTTTCAAGTGCGCGAGCAAGACCTGATAATCCTCCCTGCGAATCCAGTAAAAGTTTTACGGGGACTCGAGATAAATAGTTGTTGAATCGCCCCTTGGCGAGAAAACGTTGCATAAATAGATCTCGGCGAAACAACGGCCCAAGCTTTGGGATGACGCCACCGGCGATGTAGACGCCTTGGGTGGATCCTAGTGTTAGACACCCATCGGATGCAACACCACCGAAAAATCCAGCAAACATCTCCAGGGCTCTGTAAATCATAGGATCTTGATCGACTGCGGCGATCATGGTGGCTGTCGAGTCTGCTATTGGCTGTTTTGCATGGAGCGTACAAAGAGTTTGATAAAGCAGTAATAAGCCGGGTCCACTGATCACTCGTTCCGCGGAGATGTGTGAAAATCTCGACTTGAGAATACGTAGTACATCCCATTCGTCTTCGGTTTGCGCAGCTAATGTGACGTGCCCTCCTTCAGTGGATAGTGGGGTCCACTCTCCATCGGCGTCGAGCACCAGTCCACCAACACCGAGCCCTGTCCCTGGGCCAATCACAAAAATTGGTTCATGCAGATTCGGGATACCTATGTTCAGGGTTTCGAAACTACTGGGGCTGAGAGATACGACAGCCAAAGACTGGGCGGTGAAGTCATTGATGATCAAGGCTTCCTCGAGACACAGGTCAGCGAGCAGTTGCGACTTCGAAAATCCCCATTGATTGTTGGTGAGGGTGATTTGATCGTGCTCGACGGGGCATGCGACTGCCGCAGCGAGCCTTTTGGGCTGTATTTTGTGATTCTCGATATAGAATTTGTAGGCTTCTTGAAGACCACTAAATTGATCGCACGTCAGCACGTCAGCGTTGGAGAGTTGACCACTGTTGTCAACAGTACCGAAACGTGCGTGGGTTCCGCCAATATCAGCTACAACAGCATCGTCGGTCATGAATGAATCTGCCCTTTAGAGGATGAATTGTACAAAACGGCTGTCCTAGAATTTAGTTTAGTCGGTGTCTGCCCGCAAGTAAGCAATCTATCAGCATCTGACAGGCATACTTGAATCTCGCCTTGGTGGAATACGCCGAATATCGGCGTATCAGCTCCAATACCTCCATCAAAATTTAGAGACCTATTCTTAGTAGTTTACTCATAGACCGCTATGGCGAGATTTGATTCTCGAGCCTCAGGTTCTGGGCTAACGTAGGTTTCTGGGTGGGCGTTAGGTATTCCGCGTAACCCTCGGAAAATTCGATAGCACACTCCGTAGCACACTTTTATTTTTATCAATTAATACAATTTGTTATGTGATACTCAATCTTTTGGAAATCCGTGGACATCGGTTCGATTCCGGTATACACCTTCATTGATTTTCATAAAAGGTCTGGCCGTGATATTTGGCTTTGATCAGATTGTTTTGAGAGGGCGAGAGGGTTTCGGACGCCCCGGTTATCGACGGAAAATCACTAACCAGCGCCAAAAATTGAGCAACTGAAAGAGTGTGCCTGCGAC
>ENA-OUOG01002772-OUOG01002772.1-marine-metagenome-genome-assembly--contig:-NODE-2772-length-17514-cov-4.757527_pt1 | contig 17514 bp, 17 predicted proteins | sample MGYA00248635_ERZ508505 | MGnify/ENA primary metagenome ERZ508505 (study PRJEB26176, sample SAMN06267871) | marine metagenome | isolation source: Saanich Inlet, British Columbia, Canada | place: Pacific...
CTTCCGCACAACTTTCGACTGCTTTTTGAGATAATTTTGCAATATCATCTGTATAAAACTTACCAGATTCACCAACTTTATTTGAAAGAGATTGACCTGTGAATGAATCATAGCCTTGTAATATTAGTTTTACAGAGTTTCCGCTACTTGATTTTTGAACAAAAACTTCAACTTCTACATAAAAATCTGCACCAGACAACCTGATAACATTCGCTTTTAAATCTGTTTTGTTACCGCTATTTAAAGTAGTTTCTTTTAGAGCTATTTTTAAAGAACCAACAAAATCTTTGGTTGTAAACCCTCTGTTATCGAAAGCTTCTTTAACTTCAGTTATAGCGATTCTTTTGTTAAAATCATCTTCTAAAATTGTTCTAATATCCTGTCCTTCCTTAGTGTATGGCAAAACCATTATTGTAGGTTGAACAGTATTAACTTTTTTCTCTTGCGCAACACTTACGTTAAGTAAAAACAAGCACATGGTTATTAATAAAAATTGTTTCATAATTAAAATCCAAATTTTCTTATAATATTGTTAGTCTCTAAATCTTTTTTCAATGCCATTGTATTTATTTTAATGTCATTTACTACAGAAGTTACGCCTTTATTTTTCTGGCTAGGTGATGATTCATAAATACTCATTATGAATGATTTATATCTGTCGCTAAAAAAACTTTTGAAATAATTTTGATGTTTTGATAAAATCTCATTTTCATTGGGGCCAATTAAGGGATTTTCTATATGTGTATTTGGGATTCCTCTAAAAAATAAAATCTCAAATGCTTTTTTTTCTGAATCAAAGATAGCTTCTTCTATATTCTTACCGAAACCAACACTTCTTAATTCAATAGTCTTATGCTTATCTTCATTTACAATATTTACTTCTGCTGTAAGAGGAACAGTTATTTTTTTAGCACACGATACCAAAATGCAAGTAATCGTAATTAATGTTAGTACTTTTCTTATCATAATATTAATTTTTTGAATGACACTCTATTTTAGCACCTGAATTAAATTTAGTGAATATTGCTTCGCCACCTTTAACAACTTTTGCTTCTGAAATTTCATCACCCTCAACCTTTGTTATTTTTATTTTACCGAGTTCTTTTTTTCTTATTAAGGTTTTTCCTCCAACCTTTTTATTTATTAATTCAAATACTGTAAATTCTTGTTTGTTTTTTGCACCATTTAAGTTACCAGTATTTATTAAAATTGATTTCGCTTTATTTGAAGATGCTTCTGTTATTTCTATAATTAAAGTCGTTACAGGGAAGTGTTTACCAACAAACTTATCGATTGCTTTTTGTGTGCCTTTTAACGAATTAAAAAAAGCTTTTTCTGGGGTATTATCACCGCCAACTAAAGTACTACCAAGACCTCCTATAAAACTTTGTTTTGGTCTAATTAACTCACTAGCCAAAACTTGCCCAGTTGCAATATCTATAACTTGTAGTGAAAAAGAAATTTTACAATCATAGTAAATTGATTTTTCAATTGTTTTTTTAACAATGTCTACTTGACTTATACTACCTGTTACTATTTGTTCGGCACCTTCCAAACTAGATTGTTGAACTGTTTTACCATCAATAAAATCTTCACTTTTTTGCAATTCTTTTTCTGCTTTTAGTTTTCTAAGGTTTGTTCTGTCAACAATGTCAAACCTGTTCGTAGCATAAAAAGCTTCCTTGACTTTGTCTTCTATTGCCTTTACATATTTTAAGGAAACATTGGATGATATTGTTTCAAATGAAGTTATTGCAACACTCTTTTTTTGAGCAAATACAAAAATGTTTAATAATAGTGTAAGTGTAATTGTTAATTTTAGTTTCATTTTATTTTTTTTAATTCTACCTACTTCAAAATTCAGTTGGCTTTTCGGTTTATTCCCAACATTATATTCAAGTCAAATTAGTCATTTGTTAAACGAAGTTAGTTTATTTTATTCAAAAAGTCAAGTCAGTTAATTAAACCAAACGGCATACTTCTGTCTACGTAGTTCAAGAGCCAAAGCTTCTTCTATTTTAAGTGCTTCTGTTCTTGTAGCAATTGAATCTATATGGTTGTACAAACTTGGTCTTAAATACATACCATACTTTTCTACAATATTAGAAGACAACTTGTATCCTTTTTTATTTCTATAACCAGTTTTGTGTTGTGTAAACCGTTCTTTTGGTGTTTTACTTGTCATGCCAACATACAAACATTGCAACACACCATTAAATTGTGGGTTTGCATTTCGAAACTTAGTGTTTTCTGTAAACACACGTTTCGATAATTCTATTACATAAATTCTGTAAGGCATAGTGTAAATATAAAAAAGCCTGAATGTACATTCAGGCTTTATATATAATTATTCCTTTTTAGTTATTCTTTTTTATGGTCTTCTTGCACTTCTTCATCACGATATTTACAACAAGGATGTACTGTTTCGTAGGCTTCGTCTGTAGCTTTTAATGTTTTAGTATCATGGCCAACTGCTACAATACTTTTTTGTATGGTTTCAAGATTTGTTTTACGCTCATCAAAAATTAATTTTAATTCATGCGTTTCTACATTCCAAATAGCAGACTTTACGCCTTTGGAATTTAAGCTTGCTTTTTCAATACGCTTTTTACACATTAAACAAACACCATCTACTTCTAAAGAAGCGCGTTCATTTTTGTTTTGAGCAAATGTTACTGTTGTTATTAAAAAGGTTAATACTAATGTTACTTTCTTGATTAAGTTTATTGATTTCATATTTTAATTATTTTATTATAAAATTCTTTACTTCTCGGGAATTAAGTTATTTAATTTTAAATCTAAGTCCTGCATAATAGTTAGCTCCAAAAATTGGGCCATATACAAAAGTAGTATCAAAACTCGAACCAAAAGGATTATCTGCCGATACTATTGGGTTCTCTTGTCTGGTGTTGAATATATTTTCTCCACCTAAATATACTTCAAATTTTGGAGAAAACACTTTAGTTACTTGAGCATTAAAAGTCGCTACAGTCTTAGAATACTCTGATAATTGGTATTGTATTGGGTTATTTTGTGTAGATGATAAACGTTGAGCGCCTAACCAATTATAGGTTGCATCAAATTTCCATTGTCTAGATTCGCCTTCATCTACTTCTGTTTCATAAGATGCATTTGCAAAAAAACGATGTTTTGGTGTTAATGGTCGTTCTAACTTACCTGAATTAAATTGCGTTTTAACATCATAGTTTTTATAAGCCAAACGCGTATTAAAATTATTAAAAGGCTCGTAATGTAATTCTACTTGAAAACTATTGGCATAACTCTCTCCAGCTAAATTATAAAAATTTACTTGTTGCGCGTTTTCATAATCGACTACCACTTGGTTTTTAAAATCTGTTCTATAAAAGTCTGCTATCACCTCTCCTTTTCTTCCAAATACTCTAAAGCCTTGTAAAAAAGACACGCCATAATTCCATGCAATTTCTGGATCTAAGCCATAAATTGCTCCAGTGGTATTTAAAATATTTATGTTTCGTGATGTCGAAAACAGTTTTTGGTTTTCGGCAAAAATATTAGCACTACGTTTTCCTCTTCCTACAGATGCTCTAAACACTCCTTTTTCCCATGTGGTATAACGCAAATGCAAACGAGGTGTTACAAATGTGCCTAATAAATTATGTCTATCTACTCTTAAACCTGCTGTAACATTTAATTTATCTAGGTTAAAATAATTATACTCAATAAAACCACCAATAGAATTTTCGGTTCTATTAAAATCTGTTGTATTTACTAATTCATCGTAATGATCGTAAGTATAACTTATACCAGTTTTAATTTTATGTCGAGAATCGCTTATTATAGTATTATAAATTACATTAGCATATAAACTATTATGCTCAATATCGTATGTATTTAATCCAAAATAAGAGTCTTGTTGGTGACCACTAAAAGCAGCTTGAACACCAATACTTTGCCATGGTAATTCTGCATTAACATAACCTAATTTAGCACTTACCTCATATCGCTCGGTGTCAATTTCACTTCCCCAATTATTAGTTGTTAATTTATCTGTTTCTGGATTAAAATCTATTTCACCAGTTTGTTTATCATCTTTTAAATACTTTAAATTTATAAAACTTACCAAGCCTTTTTCTGGATTAGTATATTGCCAACGGTTCATTACATTAACTTGATTATACAAAGGCATATCTAAAAAGTTATCGTTATTTACATCGTGTTTTGTGTTTAAGGTACTGCCGTGTAAATAAACTCCTGTTGTCCATTTATCGCTAACTTTTGTATTAAAATGCGTATTTAACTCTAGACGTGCGTTACTTGCTCCATAAAGGTTTACAAATAGTTTATCGTCTGTTGTAGGTTTTACTAATTCTGCATTTATTTGTCCTGCAATACTTTCGTAACCATTAACAACACTTCCTGCGCCTTTTGTAATTTGTATACTTTCTACCCAAGTTCCAGGAATAAAACTAAGTCCAAAGGCTTGAGAGGCACCACGAATAGATGGAATGTTTTCTGTGGCTATTAATATGTAAGGACTTGTTAAACCTAACATTTTTATTTGTCGAGTTCCTGTAACAGCATCTGCAAAATTTACATCTATTGAAGGATTGGTTTCAAAACTTTCAGACAGGTTACAACAAGCCGCTTTTAAAAGCTCATCGCTACTAACGTTAATTACATTCTGAGACGATAAATAAGAAATTGAAGATGGTTTTTTTCTTGATGTTATTTCAATTTCATCAAGTTCGCTTGTTGGTTTTAAATAATGCGTTATAGTTTTTGGGCTAGAAATTAATAATGTATCTGTTTTATAACCTACATGACTTATAATTAGTTTGTTATACTCTTTTTTATAAGGAATTGTAAATTTTCCATCAAAATCTGTAACATCTCCAACTGTAGTTCCATACCAAATAACGTTAGCTCCTGGAAGTGGTGTTTTACTTGCGTTATCTTCAAAAACAGTGCCTTTTAATTCCGATTGAGAGATCGCAAATAATGGCAATAATAGTATTATATAAATTATCTGCTTCATTATAAATAGGTATTAGTTAACATAATAATTGCCATAACAATCATAATTGTATTCTCTATAAACGTCGCCTTCGTCATTGGTAATTTAAGTGCTGTTCCTAAACACGCACATTGTATTGCTTTTTTATCTAAAAGCGTTTTGGTTACGCCAATAGTTGTAATACCCAGAATAATAATGGTTATTATTAAAGCCATTGGAACTTGAATACGCATTAAAAAAAGGATTCCTATGGCAAGTTCTAAAAAAGGATAGATTTTAGCATAGAACGGGATTTGCTTTGCTAGAGGATCGTACATTTTAAAAGATTCTGGAAAACCTTTTAGGTCTAGGATTTTAAAGAAACTAAAAACAATATAAAACAAGCCCATAAAATCGAGCATGAAACTACTCCATTCCCAATTTTTATAATGCATTAAAATGGAAGCTGCAGTTATGTAACCAAAGATTATAAATAATGGTTTTAATTGTTGAAGGTCACTTTTTTGTGCTTCAATTTTAGAAGTTTTAAAAATGTTTTCTTGTTCTTTTTCTGAAATTAAAAACTTTTCTGGTAGTGCTTCCTGAAGCGATTTAATTGAAATGTATTGAGACATTTCGACTGTTACTTCTTGAGCCTCAAGATCTACAGTCGCTTGAGTTATGTTTGGTAAAGCTTTCAAATGTTTTTCTACTGAAGCTTTACAACCATTACAGGTCATTCCTGTAACTAAATATGTATGTATCATTGTATTTTATTTAATAAATTATTTCGTAAACTAATGTTTCCGAGTAAGCGAAAACTAAAGAAATAATATATTAAATTAAGAAGGTTTCATCTAGAACTTGTATGTCATAAATGAGGTTTGGAGGAACATATTCCTGATGCGAAACAGTTTGTTTAGGCAAGCCTATAACTAACGAAGTATAGCTATAAACATGAGATACAAAAACGATTTGTAGACTAAAATTTAAATCGTCAAAACTATTTACTTTTAATTTATCTTGACCTTTAATTACATCTATTTCATTTTTACAACAACCTTTCTTAGTTGTTGCTTTCTCTGTAAAATCTCCATTACAAGATTTTGCTTTTGTAAAAACAGCAGTGTCTATTAAATTAGATCCACAATAGTGAGACTCAACAGTAAAAGACAGTGTTGAGAACAACACTGCAAATGCCATTAAAAAGGAGAAACTTCTATTTACTAATTTAATTTTCACACTACAAAGTTAATTAAATTTTAAACAGATAGCTTTAAGTTTTAAGCTTTAACATTAATTTAAGCGCTTTTTCTTTGATAATAAAAAGCAGGAAGTAGCAATAACAAGAGTATGGGTTGGATTAAAAACCTTCTAATATTAAAAAACAAGTAGTAGTCTTCTTGTTTAGGATTAAGAACAAAGTATAAAAACAAGCCTAACAGAATTACATAAAACATGATATAAATTAATACCGAAAACTTAACGACACTATTATCTTTAAAAAACACATATAAAATTACTAACGAAATTAATACCCAATACTATTTAGTAAATATTCAGTTTGTGATGCAACAATATTTGTAACATAATCTGGATAAAATTGAGAACCAATAGATGCGCTTAAATAGTATTTATAACCAAAAGATAACACACTATATACTAACAAAAATGTAAGAATAAATTGTAATACAGACTTATATTTTATAAAAAGTGTTTTCAAATTTAATTATGAAAATATTTAGATTTAGAAAGCATGAAATTACACCTTTTTAAATACTTTTACCAAAAAAAAACACCCTTATGATTTTTGAAACGTTAAAACCAAAAGCTGAAACAATACTTTCTAAAAACGAAAATACTGTAAATGAGCGTTTAATGAAAATATGTGAGCTATTAGAAGCAAATGTAGGACATTACAATTGGGTTGGTTTTTATTTTAAAAATGGTAATAAAAATGAACTAAAATTAGGTCCTTATGTTGGTGAGCCTACAGACCATACCATTATTCCTTTTGGGAAAGGTATTTGCGGACAAGTAGCATTAAGCAATAAAAATTTTGTTGTACCAGATGTTGCTGCTCAAGACAATTACATTGCATGTAGCATTACAGTAAAAGCTGAAATTGTAATTCCAATTTTTGTGAATGGTGAAAACATTGGGCAAATAGATATAGATTCTAATACTCCTGATCCTTTTACTGAAGAAGATGAGCGTTTTTTAGAGTTTGTTTGTGCAAAAGTTTCAGATATACTTTTGCAAATCCCAAATTAAAAAAAACTAAATCCCAAAGGCATACTAAATAATCATTAACTTACTTTTAAACAGATTTTTAGAAGCAGGTTAAACATCTCATTTTCAAAGCACCTATTTAAAGGCTCTGTTATTTATATTTTCATTTTTTGAAATTTTGTTTTTGAACTTTGAAATTTAAACCACGTTGTTAACAACTAACACTTTTAGTTGAAAACCCATTTGCTTTTTTAAGTAAATATCATTTCCTTTTTTTGTAAATTTGATGGCTTATTAACACAACTACTAATGAGCAATAACAAAACAATTAAATCTGCATTAATATCTGTATTTAGCAAAGATGGTTTAGAACCAATTGTTAGAAAACTTAACGCACAAGGCGTTACAATTTATTCTACTGGTGGCACAGAAAAATTTATTAACGATTTAGGTATAAAAGTCGTTCCTGTAGAAGATGTAACATCTTACCCTTCTATTCTTGGAGGTCGCGTAAAAACATTACACCCAAAAGTTTTTGGTGGTATATTAAATAGGCAAAACCATGATGGTGATATTGCCGAAATGACAGAATTCAACATTCCACAAATTGATGTTGTTATTGTAGACTTATATCCTTTTGAAAAAACTGTAGCTTCTGGAGCCACAAACCAAGACATTATAGAAAAAATAGATATTGGTGGCATTTCGCTAATTCGAGCAGCTGCCAAAAATTATGCAGATGTTATTTGCGTCTCCTCTGTAGGAGATTATACTGAGTTTTTAGAATTAATTACGGACAAAAAAGGAAACTTAACAGAAGATGACAGAAAACGTTTTGCTGCAAAAGCTTTTAACGTTTCTTCTCATTACGATTCTGCCATATTTAATTACTTTAATACTAACCATGAAATTGCGGCTTTAAAGGTGTCCGAGACTAATGGTAAAGTATTACGCTATGGCGAAAACCCACATCAAAGAGGCTTCTTCTTTGGTGATTTTGACGCTATGTTTAACCAGTTGCATGGTAAAGAATTAAGTTATAATAATCTTTTAGATGTAGATGCAGCAGTAAACTTAATGGACGAGTTTAAAAACGATGCGCCTACATTTGCTATTTTAAAACATAACAATGCTTGTGGCCTAGCACAACGCGACACTTTACATCAAGCTTATGTAGATGCTCTAGCAGGAGATCCTGTTTCTGCCTTTGGTGGTGTATTAATTTCTAATTCTGAAATTGATATAGCAACTGCAGAAGAAATACATAAATTATTTTGCGAAGTAGTAATTGCTCCAAGTTTCTCGGCAAAAGCAGAAGCACTCTTAAAAGGCAAGAAAAACCGTATTCTATTAGTATTAAAAGATGCCGAATTGGCACAAACTACAGTTAGAACATGTTTAAACGGTGTGTTAGTTCAAGATAGAAATAACGTAACAGACAAAAAAGAAAATGTTAAAAACGCAACTACTAAGGCACCTACAACTGCTGAGTTAGACGATTTAATATTTGCTTCTAAAATTTGTAAACACACAAAATCGAATACAATTGTTCTAGTAAAAGACAAACAATTGTGTGCAAGTGGAACAGGACAAACCAGCCGTGTAGATGCTTTAAACCAAGCCATACACAAAGCACAATCTTTTAAGTTTAATTTACAAGGCAGCGTAATGGCAAGTGATGCTTTCTTTCCTTTTCCAGATTGCGTAGAGATTGCTAAAAACGCTGGAGTATCTGCAGTAATACAACCAGGAGGCTCTATAAAAGACCAATTAAGTGTAGATTATTGTAATGATAATGGTGTTGCGATGGTTTTTACAGGAACACGTCATTTTAAACATTAAACAAATTTCTTTAAAAAAGGAATCTTTTAATAATATTAACTTGCCTGATATATTTTTCTATATATCAGGCTTGCTTGTTTTATTTCGGGACGCTTCATCAAAAACATCCTTTAATAAAGAAAAGTTAAATAAGATGAGAATTATGAATAATATTTAATCTTTTAAATACTATTAATTAACAATTCCGCGAAAGCGAATAAGGTCATAAAAACCGTCTAAAATTCTTACAAATATCTTTTTTGTTTTATTCTTATGCTTCTAAATCCTTAAGCATTAAAAATTTATATAAGAAGTATATAAAATAAAGGCTGTTTTTTTCGTTAGTTTTGTTACTTTTACAGCAACTCTTTAATAACTTCATAAATTACTACTTAACGCATGGGATTTTTTGACTTCTTAACAGAAGAAATCGCAATAGATTTAGGAACTGCAAACACATTAATTATCCACAACGACAAGGTTGTTGTAGATGCACCTTCCATTGTTGCGAGAGATCGTATTTCAGGAAAAATAATAGCTGTTGGTCAAGAGGCCAATATGATGCAAGGGAAAACGCACGAAAACATAAAAACAATTAGGCCTTTAAAAGATGGTGTAATTGCAGATTTTGATGCTTCTGAGCAAATGATAAGCATGTTTATTAAAAACATACCTGCGCTTAAAAAAAAGTTATTTACACCATCGTTGCGTATGGTAATATGTATTCCTTCTGGAATTACAGAAGTAGAAATGCGTGCAGTAAAAGAAAGTGCAGAGCGTGTAAATGGTAAAGAAGTGTATTTAATACATGAGCCAATGGCTGCTGCTATTGGTATTGGTGTAGATATTATGCTACCTAAAGGCAACATGATTGTAGATATTGGTGGTGGAACTACCGAAATTGCAGTTATCGCTTTAGGTGGTATTGTTTGCGACAAGTCTGTTAAAATTGCAGGTGATGTGTTTACAAACGACATTATCTATTACATGAGAACACAACACAACCTTTATGTTGGTGAACGCACTGCCGAAAAAATAAAAATACAAATAGGTGCAGCGACCGAAGATTTAGATTTACCACCAGAAGACATGAGCGTTCAAGGACGTGATTTATTAACTGGAAAGCCTAAGCAGGTTCAAATTTCTTACAGAGAAATTGCTAAAGCTTTAGATAAATCTATTCTTAGAATTGAAGATGCTGTAATGGAAACCTTATCGCAAACACCTCCAGAATTAGCAGCAGATATTTACAACACTGGAATTTATTTAGCTGGTGGTGGCTCTATGCTACGTGGATTAGACAAGCGTTTATCTCAAAAAACAGACTTACCTGTTTATATTGCTGAAGATCCTTTACGTGCAGTAGTACGTGGAACAGGTATTACGCTTAAAAATATTCCTAAATACAAAAGTGTTTTGATTAAATAAAACTACCCTTAATAAATGCAACAAATAGTAAACTTTATACTAAGAAACAAAACGTTTCTTCTGTTTGTGCTATTGTTATTTGTTTCGGTAATGTTAACTATTCAATCTCACAGTTACCACAGAAGTAGATTTATAAATTCTGCTAATTTTTTAAGTGGAGGTATTTATAACGCTTCAAATTCTATGAGTGAATTCTTCGATTTAAAAAACCAAAACAAACTACTTCAAGAAGACAATAAACGCTTAAAATCAATTCTGTATAATACAAAGCAAACACCAGACACTAATTATATTGACAGTACAAATTACAATAAAAAATATAAATTTACAGCTGCTCAAGTTATAAGAAACAGTTACGCAACGACCAATAATATTTTACTATTAAACAAAGGAGATAATGATAGTATTAAACAAGATTTTGGTGTGGTGTCTAGCAAAGGTATTATTGGTATAGTAGAAAAAACAAATAGAAATTATGCAACAGTACTTTCTATTTTAAATACCACGAGTAGTATTAGTGCTAAATTAAAAAAAACACCTCATTTTGGTTCACTAAAATGGAACGGAAACTCACCAAACACAATTCAACTTTCCGAAATTCCAAAAATTGCAACTGTAGCAAAAGGAGATACTATAATTACATCTGGTCGTTCTGCCATTTTTCCTAAAGGGATTCCGGTTGGTACAATTTCTAATTTTAAACTAGATAATGCCGAAAATTATTATGAAATAGACATTGTGCTATTTAATGATATGACAAGTATTGAACATGTTTATATTATAGAAAATAAAGATGCTAAAATTATAGAAAACATATTAAAAGATAATGACTAATTTATTATCTATACATACCATTCGTTTTATTGTATTGTTATTAATACAAGTTCTCCTTTTAAGTCATGTTAACTTTTTAGGCAATATAAATCCGTATCCATACATTTTATTTGTTTTACTATTTCCTGTAAAAAACAACAGACTTATTTTTATTTTATTAAGTTTTCTTTTAGGTTTATTAATTGATATGTTTTTAGATTCAGGAGGTATACATGCTGCTGCAACTGTAACCATTGCTTTTATAAGACCTGCAGCACTAAAGTTTAGTTTTGGAGCAGTATACGAGCATAATGCTATTAAATTTGGCAATGTAGATTTTGGGCAACGTATTACTTATATTACCATACTTGTTTTAATTCACCATTTCATTTTATTTTTACTTGAAATTTTTAACTTTTCAAAGATATTTTTAGTACTCAAAAACACGTTATTCTCAAGTATATTTACTATTTTATTATGTGTATTAATAACTATAATTTTTGGTGGCACAAATAAAAAATGAGACAGTTTTTACTCTTTCTTTCTGTTATTCTTGTTGGTGTATTATTTACAGCAAGACTATTTTATCTTCAAATTTACAATTCAAACTCTGATAGTATTTTTGATGATAATGCTATTAGAAAGGTTTATGATTACCCAAAAAGAGGGTTTGTTTACGATAGAAACGGAACGCTTCTAGTAGCAAACCAACCCTCTTACGATGTAATGGTAATACCAAGAGAAGTAGAACCTTTAGACACCATAGAGTTTTGTAGACTACTAAAAATTGACAAAGCACGTTTTATTAGTCAGTTTGAAAAAGCCAAACATTATTCATGGCGAATAGCTTCTCCATTTGTATCTCATTTATCTAAAGAAGACTATGCTGTACTTCAAGAAAAAATGAGAAAATACAAAGGTTTTCACATTCAAAAACGATCTTTAAGACAATACGAAACTACTATTGGTGCCAATGTATTAGGAGACATTGGCGAAGTTAATAATAGAGATATTAATAATGATCCATATTATAATTTAGGTGATTTAATAGGAAAACAAGGTGTTGAAAAATCTTATGAAGCTATTTTACGCGGTAGAAAAGGCATCAAGTTTTTTCAAAAAGATAGATTTAATAGAAACATAGGACCATACAATGATGGTGCAAATGACACCTTACCAGAACCAGGTAAAGACATTAAAATAACTATAGATTCAGAACTTCAAGCTTATGGAGAATGGTTGATGCAAAATAAACGTGGTGGTATTATTGCTATAGAACCTAGTACAGGAGAAATTTTAGCCATGATTGCTGCTCCTAGCTACAATCCAAATGATTTAGTAGGAAGAAAACGCTCTAAAAACTTTAATAAGTTATTAAGAGACACCATAGCTAAACCTTTATTTAATAGAAGCTTACAAGGCGTATATAATCCTGGTTCTCCTTTTAAACTGATGAATGCACTTGTTGCCTTGCAAGAAGATGTGATAAAAACTAACGATAGGATTGTATGCCAAAATGGTTATAAATTTGGAAATCGTTTTATGGGTTGCCACTGTGGTGGAGGTTCTAGAGATATGGTCTTAGGTATTCAAAAATCTTGTAATGCCTATTTTGCAAACCTTTACAGAAAAATATTAGACAAAAATAATAATGCATCAAATGGTATAGATGTTTGGAGTAACCATGTAAAAAGTTTTGGCCTTGGTAATTATTTAAACAACGACTTAGTTGTGGGACAAAAAGGCAGAATTCCTGATAGAGATTATTACAGAAATGCTTATCCAAAAGAATTCTATTCTACATACACATTATCTAATGCCATTGGTCAAGGTGAAGTAGCTACAACTCCTATTCAATTAGCAAACATGACAGCAGCAATTGCTAATCGTGGTTATTATTACACACCTCATATAATTAAAGCTATTGATGGCGAAACCTTACCAGAAAATTTTACAAAACCTAACTACACAACAATAGCGAAAAAACATTTTGATCCTGTAATTGAAGGCATGTTTCAAGTTTATAAAAACGGAACCGCAAGTGGCCTTCAAGTAAAAGACCTAGAAATTTGTGGAAAAACAGGAACTGTAGAAAATTTTGCTATTATAGACAGTGTGAGAACACAACTAACAGATCACTCTATATTTGTTGCATTTGCTCCAAAAGATAACCCTAAAATAGCCTTAGCAGTTTTTGTAGAAAACGGTTATTTTGGAAGTAGATTTGCCGGAAGAGTGGCGAGTTTAATGATTGAAAAATACATTAACAAGACCATTTCTAGAAAAGATCTAGAAGAATGGTTACTCACACATAGTTTAGAAAACGAATACGCTAAACCTCAATCTGGAAAACCTTTTAAAATTAATAGAGAAACAGAATATCAAATTATTCCTTTAGAAGAAAATATAGCCTTTCCAGACAAAACTAATATTAAGCTAACACCTTAATGAGACAAACAGATAGACATTTTAAGTTCGATTGGATTACCATTTTACTGTTTTTTATACTAGCAGGTTTTGGTTGGTTAAATATTTTATCTGCTTCACATACTGGCGAAATTATAGAATATTTTAGTTTTACAGAGTTTTACGGCAAACAGCTTATTTTTATCATCCTTTCGGTTATTTTAATCATTCTTATACTCTCTATAGATACTAAATTTTACGAACGTTTTTCCAGTATTATCTATTTTGCTTCTCTCCTCTCTTTAGTTGGCTTATTTATATTTGGAAAAAATATAAATGGTGCCACTTCATGGTACGATTTAGGAGGTATGACTTTGCAACCAAGTGAGTTTGCAAAAGCAGCAACAGCTTTAGCAGTAGCAAAATATGTTAGTGATTTACAAACAGACATTAAGCTATTTAAACATCAAATACGCATTTTTGCAATTATTGTTATTCCAGCATTTCTAATTTTATTACAAAAAGATGCAGGAAGCACATTAGTTTATGGTGCATTCTTCTTTGTACTCTATCGCGAAGGGCTTCCAAAAATATATTTAATTATAGGTTCGCTTTTAATTGTTTTAGCGATTTCTGCTTTAAAATTTGGTGTAATAATTACTATGTGTATTACAGTACTACTTGTCTTTGGTTACTTTTTTTCTCTCAAAAAAAAACCTTCCTTTTTTCAACCAGTTTTAACCTTAACAATTGCACTATTAATAGCTTTTGGAGTTCGCTATACGTATAGTACACTTTTACCAGTCCACCAAAAAGACAGAATTACAATTTGGCTAAGTTTAGAAAAAGATGCAGAAAAGCTAGAAAAGATGAAGAAAGAGGCTGCATACAACCTTTTAGAGAGTGAAAAAGCCATTAGCTCAGGAGGACTAAAGGGCAAAGGTTTTATGGAAGGTACTAGAACCAAAGGTAAGTTTGTACCAGAACAACATACAGATTATATTTTTACAACTGTAGGCGAAGAATGGGGATTTATAGGCAGCTTTAGTGTAGTCCTTATTTTTGTGTTACTTATTCTACGTATTTTACACTTAGCCGAACTCCAAAAATCGCAATTTAGTCGCATTTATGGTTACTCGGTTGGAGCCATACTATTTATCCATTTTTTAATTAATATTGGTATGGTTATGGGTTTAATACCAACTATTGGTATTCCGTTACCTCTTTTTAGTTATGGTGGCTCTGGACTTTGGGGATTTACAATTCTTGTGTTTATTTTTATAAAATTAGACTCTAACAGAATAAACGAGTGGTAACAAGTATTATGTTACTTTTTACAACATTTAATTAACATAATTAAACAAACTTTATTATTAGCTTTGTAACTCTATATTTTTTCTATTGAAAATAACCGAACAAATAAAACAACCCATTGCTTACGAAATGGATCTTTTTGAACAAAAGTTCCGCTTGGCAATGGCTTCTAAAGTTCCGTTATTAAACAGAATTACACATTATATCGTTACAAGAAAAGGCAAACAAATGCGACCAATGTTCGTGTTTCTTGTCGCTAAAATGGTATCTAATGGCGAAGTTTTAGACAGAACCTATAGAGGAGCTTCAGTTATAGAGTTAATTCATACCGCAACACTAGTACATGATGATGTTGTAGACGATAGTAATAAACGTCGAGGTTTCTTTAGTATAAATGCCCTTTGGAAAAATAAAATAGCAGTGCTTATTGGCGACTACTTACTCTCTAAAGGCCTATTACTCTCTATAGATAATAACGATTTCGATTTACTAAAAATTATTTCTGTAGCAGTTAGAGAAATGAGCGAAGGCGAGTTACTACAAATTGAAAAAGCCAGAAGATTAGACATTACTGAAGCAGTATATTACGAGATAATAAGACAAAAAACAGCGACCTTAATTGCTGCCTGCTGCAGTCTTGGTGCAGCATCTGTAAAACCAGGATCTGAAGATGTAGAAACCATGCGAAAGTTTGGAGAGCTTATTGGTATGGCATTTCAAATTAAGGACGATCTGTTCGACTATGGCACCAACAGCATTGGTAAACCAGTAGGTATCGATATTAAAGAGCAAAAAATGACTTTACCGCTTATTCACGTACTAAACATAGTAAGCAAAAAAGATAAAAATTGGCTTATTAACTCCATTAAAAACCATAATAAAAACAAAAAACGCGTGAGCGAAGTGATTGCTTTTGTTAAAGATAATGGAGGCTTAGACTATGCTGTTACAAAAATGAAAGCATTTCAAACCGAAGCCCTACAAATATTGCAAAAATTTCCAGATTCAAGCTACAAATCTTCTTTAGAATTAATGGTAAATTACGTGATTGAAAGAAAAAAATAATTTTTTTTTAATCACGAGGCAACCTTTTGCACACAAATTGCGTCTTTATATATAGAACCACTAAACTAACAGTTTTTTGAAAGTTATTCAACTCTATAAAAATGAAACGAGGCTTATAAAAAGAGCTCAAAAAAACAATCGTGAAGCACAACACGTATTGTACGAGTTGCATGCACCAAAAATGTTAAGCGTTTGCAGATACTATATTAAAGATTTACAACATGCAGAAGAAGCCATGTTAAATGGATTTTTTAAAGTATTCACAAACATAAAGAATTTTAAAAACGAAGGCAGTTTTGAAGGTTGGGTAAGACGCATAATGGTAAGAGAATCTATTTCGTTTTTAAGACAACAAAAAAACATAGAATTTGCTATAGAAGATGTGGACATTAAGCAAGACTATTCCAACAATATCAATACAGAAATAGAAGTAGAACACCTACAAAAATTAATAGACAAATTACCAGAAGGATATAGAATGGTTTTTGTAATGTATGTCATAGAAGACTACAAACACAGTGAGATTGCAGCGCTTCTAGATATAAACGAAGGTACTTCTAAATCTCAACTATTTAAAGCACGTAAAATGCTTCAGCGTCTCTTCCATGGCCAATCTTTCCCGACAACGATTGACGAGACAGGTCGCTTGGTTCTGCCAAGCAAACTGCGTCAGAAAATCGAGCTTGATAAAGAAGCGTTCTTTATCGCGGCAGGTGATACGTTCCAGATTTGGAAAACCGAGACCTACGAAGCGGATGAACTGGCAAAAACAGAAGAGTGGCTGGAAGAGCTGCCCGATGATTTCGACCCGCTCGAGTTTCTTGACGGCGCTCCAACATCCAGTCCTGCGGAGTGATTTATGACGCAGGCTGCCACCACTGCTCCTCACATACCGGTCCTTTTAGACCCTATTCTGAAAGCCGCTGATCCAATCAGTGGCCGTTGGCTTGATGGAACGTTCGGCGCTGGGGGGTACACGCGCGCCTTGCTTGATGCAGGGGCCGAGAGTGTCATTGCAGTTGATCGTGATCCACTTGCGTTTGAAATGGCGGCGACTTGGGCGGATCAATATGGCGCACGTTTGATACAACAGCGCGGTGTCTTTTCCGATATGGCAGAGTTTGCGCAAGACCTTGATGGCGTTGTCCTTGATCTTGGGGTCTCTTCCATGCAGCTCGATATCGCTGAGCGTGGATTTTCTTTCATACGCGATGGTCCGCTTGATATGCGTATGGGGCAAGACGGGCAGAGCGCTGCGGATATCGTCAACGAATATGACGCCGAAGAAATTGCTGAGATCCTTTATAACTACGGCGAAGAGCGCGCATCGCGCCGCATCGCGCGCGCGATCCTAGAAATGCGCGCTGAAACGCCAATCACCACAACGCTGCAACTTGCCGGTTTGATCGAGAAATGTCTGCCGCGCAAAAAGCCGGGTCAAAGCCATCCTGCGACGCGCA
>ENA-OUOG01002774-OUOG01002774.1-marine-metagenome-genome-assembly--contig:-NODE-2774-length-17510-cov-5.543051_pt1 | contig 17510 bp, 4 predicted proteins | sample MGYA00248635_ERZ508505 | MGnify/ENA primary metagenome ERZ508505 (study PRJEB26176, sample SAMN06267871) | marine metagenome | isolation source: Saanich Inlet, British Columbia, Canada | place: Pacific...
GGCGACCGGCGGCGGCGCGCTCGGCGCCCGCCGCGGCGCCCGCCGCGGCGGCGCCCGCGGTGGCGGCGTCGGCGGTGGCGGCGTCGGCGGTGGCGGCGTCCTCGTCGAGCGCCTCCGCGCCCCGCGGCGCGACCCATCGCGATCGGCGCGTGGGGTGCCTCTCGTCGAGCAACGCGCTGCGCGCGGGTCCCGTCGGCACGTCCGGCGGGCCCGCCACCGCGGCGTCGTCCAGGTCCGAGTCCGTGGGCGGAGGCTCGTTGCCGTCCTCGTCGGAGAGCAAGTCCGGCGGAAGCGCCACCACGGGACGACGAACCACGGGTCCGCGCACGGGGACGCCTTCCCACGGCGGGTCGGTGGGCAACGTGCCGAAACCGGGCCTTCGGGTGGGCTCGCCCAACTGGGCCGCCTCCGCGAGACGCGAAGCCTCGCCGACGGGCCCCGGCCCCGCGCGCGCCTGCCGAGGCGCCCGCGGGCTCAGCTCACGCGTCGCGGCGACGTCGCCGCCGCGGCTTGGGTCGGGGTTGGGGTTCACCGCCGCCGCCACCGCCGCCTGTCCGGTCGCCGGGATCGCCGCAATGGTCGTCGCCGCCGCCGCACCCGCCGCCGCCGCCGCCGCCAACGCGTCGTCCATCAGCCTCGCCACGGCCACGTTGGCCTGGTGCGTCGGCGCGTCCCCCCTCCTGTGCATCGCCGTCAGGTCCGCCGCCGCCGCCGCCGCCGCCGCGGGCGGAAGCGCCGGCGCCGCCGGGGCGGGTCCCGGTCCCGGCGGCGCGGGCGCCGGCGCCGGGAGCGCGGCGTTTGCCACCGCCGCCGCCGCCGCCGCCTGGTTCTGCTGCGCGACCGTCTTCAGGAGCTCGCTCGCGAGGTTCGGGCAGCTCTCCTCCATGTGCTTGTACCCCTCGGTGAGCATCACCTCGCCGAGGTGCGACGCGACAAACTGCAGGCACGCCTGCTTGAGCGCGAGCGCGTGGTTCTGCTCGGCGAGCGCGAGCGTGGTCGCCGCCGTCTCAACCTCCACCGTGTCGCAGAGCTTCGCCTCGCACATCGCGCGCAGCCGCGTCAGGTCGAACCGGTCCGCCGCCACGAGCAGGTGCTGCGTCATGGCGATGTCCAGCTCGGGCGCGTCCGCGGGAACCCCAAAGGGCGACGAGGAGGAAGCGCCGCCGGAGCCGCCGCGGTTAGCAAACGCGCGGCGCCGCGCGCTCGCCTCTGACTTGGCGAGCGCGTACGCGTACTGCGCCTCGTCGTCCCCGTCCGCGCGCCTTGACGCGAACTCCGCGGAAGTGTTGCGCCCCGTGCCGTCCGGGAGCTCGTCCGAGTACAGGAACTGCAGCAGCGCGCGAAACACCGGCGCGCGGACGTCCCCGATGCGGATGATCCCCTCGCTCCCCTCGCGCATCTCGGCGCCCGTGCGCAACATGGCGCGAAACGCGGATGATCGCGCCGCCACCACCAGCGAGTGCGCCGGGAAACGCTCACCCTCCACTTCGAACACGACGTCCGTCTTGTCCGCGTCCTCCGTGAGCAAAGTGCGGATCTGGTCGCCCAAAGTGGGAAACGCGCCCACGTCGATGGCGGGCGCGAGTTGTTTCGGGCGGTTCAGCGCGCCGCCCGAGGTGACCACCAGCTCAATCTCGTACCGGATGACGATCGTGTCGTCCTTCAAGTACCCGTTGTTGGGCGACTCTAACACGCTGCGACGCACGAACTTGCGGTAGCCGTGGCAGTTGCGCGCGTTGGGGTCCTGGCGCGCGCAGCTGATCTTCACCGCGCCCTGGTCGCGCTGCCGCCCCTTCGTGATGTGCCGCCCGCCGTCCGACTGGTCCACCAGCGTGAACCGGTGGAACGCGCGCACGACGCGGCCGTTGACCGAGGTGACCACACCCTGCGGCCGCGGGCCCTCGCCGATGAGCGCCACGAACAGAGCCGCGTATGGGTCATCCGCCGGGCTCGGCGCGTTGGGATCGGAAGTGCTTCGCTTGCCGTCGGGGTAAAAGAGCAAAACCCACTCGTGGCCGCCGACGGCGAAGCGGTCGCTCGCGATGGGCTCGCCGTCGCCTATGCCCTTCAGCAAAGAGTACCCGCTGATCACGTGCTCGTGCTCGCCTGCGTTCGATTCGAAACAGAGGGCGACGGCGATATGGGCGTCGGTCAGTAAAGACGCGCGCGCGGCGCCCAGATCGGACGAGCGTGCCTCGATTAATTATTGATTAGGGTAACGCGAACGCGGAGGCGGGCGCGCGCGGGGTTCGGGAGAGGGGCGGTAGGACCCCGCGAGGGCGCCCGAGACGCACCCGTGATGGTGACCGTAACCGTCTTGGACTGCCCCTGCGGCCCCGCCTGGGGGCCGGACTGCTGCATGAGCAACGCGGTGGGCATGATGCTCGGCGCTGACTGGACGCAGTCCCGTGGGTGCCCCGAATCCGCGGAGGCACGCGCAGCGGAGACGCGCGCGCCGTCAGCGCGCGACGCCCCCGGTGCGAACGCGCGCGCGAGCTCTGCCGAGCGTGTGGGGGGGGCGGCGGTCTCCGGGTCGGCTCTCGGTCTTGCGTCCCGTGCTCGGGCGCGGGGCGCTTTGCCCGAGACGGGGCGGGTCTCGAGAAAACGAGCGGTCGAACGAACGAACCCGCCTGTCGCGATTCCGGGAGACCACCGCCGTCCGACGAAACGCGCCGAGCTGGCGCGAGGTTTGCCTTTCGCGCGCCAACCTGTTTTCGAAATTGAAGCTGTCGCGTCGTCCCGTGAAACAGACGATCTCGCGGCAGACCCGCACGCGCCGTCGCCACCCCCCGGGACCCATGGCCTCGGAGCCCGACGCGGCGACCGCCGCGCTCATCGCGCAGATGCTGCGCGAGGAGAACCCGTACGAGGACGCGGACATATACGGCATCGGCGACGACGACTCGGACGATTGCGATTACGGATCAAAGAGGAAGAAGAAGCGCAAGAAAGCCGCGCCCAAGGAACCCAAGCCCCCGAAGGAGCCAAAGGCCCCCAAGGCCCCCAAGGCCCCCAAGGCCCCCAAGGCCCCGAAACCCCCGCCCGACCCGTCCGAGCTCACGGAGTCCGGCCGCCGCCGCCGCAAGGACGCCGGCTCGGTGCGCCAGAAGGCGCGCCCGTGGACGGAGGAGGAGGAGGTGCTTTTCCGCGAGGCGCTCGTGCTGCACGGTCGCGATTGGCGCGCGTGCGCCGAGCACGTCGGCACGCGCGACCACCGCGCGTTCACCAGCCACGCGCAGAAGCACTTCATCAAGCTCTGCCTGCAGGGCAAGCCCCTGCCGAAGAAGGTGGCGGAGACGGGCGCGGGGTACACGCTGTCCGGCAAGCCCCTCGACCCCAACTCGGCGGCGGCGAAGCAGTACGGCTTCAAGGAATCCACGCTCGCCGTCGCCGCGGGGTGCGTTCCCGCGCTCGACGCGGAAGGAGGCGCGCCCGAAGAGCGCGACGGCGTCCCTGGCGACGGCACAGGTCCGCCGAACCCCGCGAACGGGGGCGTTCTGTCCCCCGAGGAGGTGTCGGAGGTGGCCGCCGCGAAGGCGGCGAAGGCGGCGGCGGCGGCGGCGGCCGCCGCCGCGCGCGACGCCAAAGCTCGCGAGAAGCAAAAGGCGGAAGAGGCGCGCATCGCCAAGGCGGAGAAGGAAGCCGCGCGCGTCGGGGTTGTTGAGACGGCCGAACACGGCGACTCTTCGAAGGGTGCGATGGAAGCCACGGAGTACGCCAAGGCGCGACCCAAGCGCGAGACCGCTGGGAAAACGTCTTTGTCGGTTGCCGGTTTCCGCGACGCGGACGGCGGAACTCTCGAGCTGCACCCGCTTCGCTCTTTCGCCGCGAACACGCGCCCGGGCGGCGGCGAGCCCGGCTCGCAGCCCTTCCGCGTGGTGGTGCTCCCGAGCGCGCAGCTTGTCATGGACACGCACGCGCACCTGTGCACGAACGAGGTGATCGGGTACCTCGGCGGTGACTGGGACGCGAAGTCGCGTTTGGTGACTGTGCGGAAGGCGTTCCCGGGACGCGGTCTGGCGTCCGGGTCGGACGTCGAGATGGACCCCGTGGCGGAGGTGGAGCTCAAGGCGCAGGTGGAGTCCGAGGGCATGCGCGTGGTGGGCTGGTACCACTCGCACCCCGTGTTCGAGCCCACGCCCTCGGGCGTGGACGTGGACAACCAGCTCAACTACCAGAACCTGTTCTCGGCGGAACTGGAGGAGGACGCCGACGAGACGAACGCCGACGAGACGAACGCGCCTTCTGAACAGAAAAAGAAGTCGGTGTCTCCCTTCGTCGGGTTCATCGTCGGGCCGTACGACCTGCGTCTGCCCACGCGCGTGAGCAAGATGACGTGCTTCGTGGCGGAGCGGCGACTTGGCAGAGGCGGCGTCACTGAGGACGCGCCGTTCGAGGTGAAGTACGAAACCACCAAGGACGCGCCGGACGACGATTGCGTCGACGCGATGTGCGCGGTTGTGGCGGCGAACAAAGACGTCGCCGGCCGCGTACGCATCAACGAGCTCTGGAGGCACTTCACCAACATCTCCAACAACCGGCCCGACGGTGGGCCGTGCACGAAACTGGCGAAGCTGCGCGCCAGCCTCGCGGCGCGTCTGCCGGACACGGTCGACGAACTGCGGGAGGAGAAGATGCTCGACGCTGTGGCAAAGCACATCCAAACCGCCTGGCAAGTCGACCTCGGGTTCTGACTTTTTCGAAGTGGTGGGAGGATGTAAATTAGGGATTAGGGAATCTTTCGTGAACCGGCGTCACTACGCACGACGACGAGCGCCGCGACAACGCAAACACTCAGCCGACGACGACGCGTCCAAGTTGATATGGGTGCTGAGCTGCTGCTTTTCGCCGTGTGACTGCAAAATGCACTTTCTCCCAAACCTGAAGCACCTCCCGATGCCGAATTTTCGTCGAAAATTACAGGTTATTTAGACTAAATACCCGTACAAACGCACCCGGAATCGGGCCACGTGGTTCCGACTTCGAAGATACTACGCCGTACGGCGTAGTACCTTCGAAGTTGTAGCTGAGCGCGCACGCTCATGCGCGCGGCGGTCGCGACGCCATAAAAGCCTCGCGCAGTGCGTCAATGCTCACGTAAGCCATGTATACGTCACGGTCGTCACTCGCGCGCGCCGGACGCGCGCCGTCGTCCCGTCCGATGCGCCCGCGCCCGCGTACGGCGACTGCGTTCGCGCTGCTGGCGTGGCTCTCGGCGTTCATGGCGCTTCGCGCGGAGGCCGCGACGCTGTATCTAGACCAGAGCGCGGGCGACGACGCGAACGACGGTCTCGCGCTTGACCGCGCATTCGGGACCGCGAAGGAGGCGGTGAAGGCGCTCCAGCCCGGGGACGAGCTTCGGATCGTCGGCGCGTTGGCCAATCCGAGCTACGACCCGAACTTCGAGTTCTCGGATGTTTCCGATCCGCACCTGTGGCACGGCGAGAACACGCTCGTGCTCAGCGACGTGCACGGCACGGAACACGCGTGGATCACGATCACGAGCCACGACAACACCACTGTGCTGAAGGGTGACGGAGGCAACATCGTTCGTATCAACAAGTCGAGTTACATACGCTTGACGAACCTCGAGGTTTACGGCGAAGTCGAGCGCATTCCGATTGAAACCGCCAAAGCCGTGCAGTTCGTGTACAAGGACGCGAAGGACGGCGATAAGATCAAGTATCGCGTTGACCCTTCGCTTTCGCCGAAAGAAATCGACGAGTTGACGCTGGAGAAGCTGGGCAGCAACGTCCCCCGTGTTTCCTACACGGACACCCGCGGCGTGTACGTGTCAGATTCGCACCACGTGGAGTTGTCCGGGTCGCACGTGCATCACCTGCCGGGCGGAGGCGTTCGGTTCGCCAAATCGGAGTTCTTTTTCGTGTTCGACAACGAGGTGGATAACTGCGCGCGCAAGAGCTACTCCGGGACGCACGCGTTGGTGGCGACGTACACCACTGACCTGTTACCTCGCGAGACGGACGCCGCGACAAACGAGGCGGATTATCGCGGTATCATCGCGAGAAACAACGTGCACGACAACTTCAACGAGATTTTTTCGTGGGTCGGCACGAAAACGTTCGTGCACGCGAAGATTGACGAAGGCAAAGGCGTTTCGTTACAGCGGAACCAGGAGTTCAAGAACGGCGGGCGGATTTTAGTGGCGAACAACATCGCGTTCTGGAACGGGTACAGCGGGATCCACTCCCAGGACGGCGACAACATCGACATGTTCTCCAACACGGCGTACATGAACTCGTACACCAACACCCGCGGCGAGTACAAGGACGACGGCGACGCGAGGGGCGGGAACAACATCGGGGTCTCTTTGCAAGGCGGCGAGGACGTCCGCATCGCGAACAACGTCGCTTACATCGACACGAGCTGGAGGGGTATGCCCGTGTCCATCGCGAACGAGAAGGGAGACACGGTCGTGGCGAACAACCTCGTGTTTGGCGAGGGGTCAGCGCCCTTGAAGCTGGACGCGGATTACGAGCGTCTCGCGGTGGGCACGATTGTCGCGGACCCGATGTTCGAGCTCGAGTCAGACGAATCTGTCGAGTCGGACGCGTTATCGCCGAGCTCGTTCCGGCCGATGACCGACTCTCCCGCGATCGGCGCCGCGGCCGCGCGGTGGACACCGTGCGAGGATTTCTTCGGGAACCGCCGATCACCGGGGTTGCAGAGCGTCGGCGCTGTCGAGGTCAACTGCGAGGATGGCGCGCGCGGCGTGGAAAGAGTGCTGATCGTCCGGCTGGAGGATTTCGCTCAGTGCTATGCGGTGGACGAAGACGCTCCTGCATCTGATGTGGACGAAGACGCTCCTGCATCTGATGTCTACGCGCCGCCGCAGTCTCCGCCGCCGCAGTCTCCGCCGCCGCAGTCTCCGCCGCCTCCGCCGACGGAAGACAAACCAGAGGGGAAGCCTACGAAACAAGAAAAGGCCGCCGCGCGCAAGGCTCGCCAAAAGGAACGACGCGAAAAGCGCAGACGCCAGCGCCAGGCGCGGCGCGCGCGGCGACTCTCCAAGCTCGGCGACGTGTTCGCCGCTGCGACATCTGACCCTGTAGGCCAGCTCACACTTTCCATCGCCGCCATCGCCGCCGCCATGGGCTTCGCCACGGTTTTCGCGCGGCGAAGAGCGCGCGTCGTCGCGGAGGTTACGCCTTTGGGATGCGCGTCACACTCCGAGTACGGGGCTGTCGTTTAAGCGTCGAGGGTTCAGCGGTTTATTACGGGTGCGCGCTTTCGAAAACGCTACTAATAATAATAACGCGCGTGTCTCTACCGCAAGGAGACTACTACTCTACTAGACTACCCTATCCGCTATCATAACGTCCTCTCGTCGTCGACGATCAGGTCCGCCTCGTCCTCGTTCGCGACGCGCGAAGACGGCGCGCGCGTCTTCGCTTCGCCGACGCGCCAACCGACGACGGCGTAGAAGACGCCCGCCGAAACCGCGAGCGTCAAAGCGAGCGTCTTTGAGAAATTGATCCAGCCCATTTTCGCGACTAAAGTCACGCCGAAGAGCTGCCCCACGAGCTCACCGAGGTAGTAGCACCCGTTGAACACGCCCGCGACGTGCTCGTCCGCGCCCGGCCTCGAGCGTCCTTTCCCGTCGAACGTCGCCGACTGCATCACCGGCAGAAGAGGGACGAACGCGAACGCCGAGCCGACGCCGTACAGCAAGCCGCCGATAACCACTTCGAACGTCCACGCCGCGTTTGAACCGGGGACGTATAAACCGTCTTCTGTAGAGACGCTTTTTTTTAAACCGAACACGTGCTCGGAAATCGCCGTCACGGGCCACGTCGGCCCGAAACAGGCGTGCCCCATCGCGCACGCGAACGCGCCGAGCGCGCATAACGCGGCGACGGTTCGCGTCCCCCCGCGCTCGAGAAGCGGGCCGACGGCGAGCGCCGCCGCGGCGTACGCGGCGGCGACGGATCCGTAGATGGTCCCGATCCCGCTCTCGTCCACGCCGAGCGACGTGCCGAGCTGGGGGGGCATCGTGCTCGGGTACGACCCGAACGAGAAGGACATCGCGGTGAGCACTGCGAGCGCGGCGACGAACTTCGGACGCGACAGAAGCTCTATGAACGCGATCGGACGGCGGCGGCCGACGCGAGAAGAGACGCCGCCGTCGGACGGATCGGCGTCGGCGTCGATACGCGCGGCGTCGGCGTCGTCTCTCCCGCCGTTCGTCTCGTTCGTCTCGTTCGTCGCCGTCTCCGATGGAGATGCGTCGTCGTCATCCTCGCCCGCCGGTCGGTCCTCCGCGGCGACGAAGTCGCCGGTGACGTCCCCCACGCGCCGCGCGACGACCGACGCGAGGGGAACCAGCGCGGCGACCATCAGCGCCACGAACGCCAGAGCCGCCGCGACGCTTCCCTCGTCGGCGCTTCGTTTCGACTTTTTTGTTGAGAAGACGTCGGCGCGGAAAAGCCAGCCTCCGACGGCCGGGCCGGCCATGTACCCCACCCCGATGGCGCTTTCGAGGATCCCGTTCGCGCGGGCCATGTTCTCGTGCGGCACGAGCCTCGTGATCATCACCAGACACGTGGTGTTGATGAACGCCGACGCGCACCCGCAGAGCAGACGCGAAACCGTCCACACCGCGACGGTTGTTAACACGCGCGTTTCGTCGCACGAGGGCAAAGACGACGACGACGACGACGACGACGACGACGACGCTTCCGCATCGCTAGTATACGTATCCGCGTCGCATCGCGTGTACGGCCCCGCGAAGGGTATCACCGCCAGTATGCAGAGCGCCTCGGCGGCGAGCGCGCGCGTCAAAATCGGACTCGCGCCGACGCGCCACAGGATTTTTGGGACGTAGGGAGACACGAGCAGAACGCCCAGCGGCATCGCCGCGAACACGCATCCGATCTGGTACGGGCCCGTGCCCGACCTCTCGAGCAGCTGCGGGAGGAACGGGTAGGGCGCGGAGATGGCGAGGTTCGTGATGAGGTCGACGCAGGCGGCCATCCAAAGAAGCTCCTGCGTGTGCGCGTGGTCTATCGAGGGGTTCTCGATGGGGCACAACGCGTCGTCGTTTCCCGACACGTTGCCAATATTTTCCTCGCAACGCGTCTCGGGGAGTTCCGACCGCGACGGCGAGGACGGCCCGCCGCGCAGCAAGGGCGCGAGCTCCAGGTCGTCCTGGGGATCCATCTCGGGAGGCGTGCGGAACCCCTCGCGGCCGGCCCGCATCCGCACGCGCGCCCCGCAGTGTTCGAGGGCGGCGGTGCGTCGGCGGTGACGAAAACGCGTCGAAAACCTCCGCGAAACGAAACGCCGGAATCATTTTTCACTCAGTGCAGTGAGGCTCAACTGGCAGAGAGCAGGGTGCGGTGTCGAGAAGAAGCGCAGCCTCGCCCCCCGCCGCTCACAGCAGCCCGCGCGTGGTGACGTGCGCGATGTCGCGGCCGAGAGAGCGCCATCACGACGCGAAATAGGATTTCTCCGGGCCCGAAAGGCATTCTCAGAGTGTCCTTGGCGCGCCTCGGGCGGATCTGGGGCGTTCGCGAGACGAAACATGGCGAGCGCGCCCCGGGCTCCCCCGGGGGGTGACACCCCCGCGCCCCCCGATGTCTTCGAGGTTCGGCTCAACACCATCGACTACTACATGGCCAAGCCCGTCCCCGGCCTGGACGAGACGGTCTCGCCGTTCCGAGGCGGCGCCCCGGTGGACCAGGTACGACCGCACGGATGGAATGTTGGCACCCTCGATGTCTCTGTCGCGCGAACGACGAATGTACGGGAGCGACTCGAAACGCGACCCGCGCTCGTCACTAACCCCTCATACGATGAAACCCGGTCATAGGTTCCGGTGCTCCGCGTTTTCGGCGAGACCCCCGGCGGTCAAAAAACGTGTCTGCACGTCCACCGCCTGTTCCCGTACCTGTACGTGCCGTACGACGACGACCTCCCGCGCGACGCGGACGGAGCGACTTTTTTTTTGCGAAGCCTCGCCGAGGCGCTCGATCGCGCGCTCGATTTCGGCGAGCGCGCCGCCGCGGGCGGCGGCGGCGGTGCCGGGGGGGCCGGGGGCGGGGCCCACGAGGCGCACGGAGTGACGCACAATACGTATACGAATACGTTAAACGCCTCGGGAACCCTTCCAGGTGGCCCCGGCGACCCGAACGTCGGGGTCCCGTTCGCGCCGCGACCCGGAACAGGAGACCGTCGCGATACGTTTCAACGACGTAGCCGGCGCAGAAAAGTCGTGCACGCGTGCGCGTTGGTGCGCGCGCGGTCGATGTACGGCTTCCACGCGCACGAGCGTCTGTTCGTGAAGATTTCCCTGTACGATCCGGCGTGTGTGTCTCGCGTGCGCGCGGCGCTGTTGAGCGGTGGCGTCGCGGAGAGAACGTTCCAGCCCTTCGAGGCGCACGTCCCGTTCCCCCTTCAAGCGATGATGGACCTGAACCTCACCGGCGCGGGGGTGGCGCGGTGCGCGGAGGCGTGTTTCCGCGAACCTCTGCCGCGGTGGCCGCGCGCGCACGCGCGGCGCGTCGCGACGAGGCGGAGGTTGCGGCTGGGGAGTGCGGCGATGGAGGAGGAGGAGGAGGGCTTCGTTCTGGAAGAGGAGGGCGCGAGACGAGGCGCGCGAGGAGACGGCGCGCGCCGACGACGCGCCCCGGTGGAGCTCGAGTACGAGGACGTCGAGCCGACGCCGCGGGGGCCTTTCCCTTTCGGCGCGCGAGAACTCGCGGAGTCCTTCGGTTTGTTCAAAGAAGCGGGAGAAGCCGCGACGACGCCTTCTGCCGCTTCCGCCGAAAAGAAAGACAAAGACACGCAAAGTCCCGTCGACGGGAACGACGGGAACGCGCTCTCGTCTCGCGAAGGGACCGATCCGACCGATCCGCCCCCCCCGCGCGTGTGGACGCGGAATACCGTCCCGCGGCGGTGGACCCGCGTCGCGCTTCGCCCGCGGCGGTTTCCGGAAACGCCCGGCGACGCGTCGCAGGAGGAGGATAAAGCGAGTCCGTCGCCGTCGGCGCGTCTCTCCTCCGAATCGGACACGCACGCTGACGCGAACACCGCGCCGCCGCCCCCGCGCACGTCCAACGTCGAGCTCGAGGTGGACGTACTCGCCGAGGCGATCCTGAACCCGCGCGAGACGACGTTCGCGCGCGACGGGTCCACCTCTGTCCGGCTCGTGCCTTCGCTGCGGTCGGTATGGGACGAGGAGAAGCGGCGCGCGGCGCTGGAGAACCGCGCCGTGCCGCCTCCGCCGCCGCCCGCGGCGCGGCTGGCGTTCGCGGAAACCAGCGTCGCGCGGGACGAGAACCGGAAACGACTGCTGGCGCGCGTCGCGGCGGCGGCGCGGGCGGAGACGATCGCGAGCGCGAACGGCGCGGGCGACGACGCCGCGCCCCGCGAATTCGATTTGGCGACCGTGCACGACTGGGCGCTGGGCTCGCCTACGCCGAGCGACGTCGGCGGAGAGCCGACCACTGTTAGAAGCACTCCTGGAGACGAAGAATCGCTCGAGAGCGCGCTGCCCGCGAACCGAGCCTCGGCGCCGGCGACGGCGCTCGATTTTTTTTCCCCCCGCGCGGAAATACTCAGTCCGTCCGAGACTCAGCGCGACGGTTCGCGTCCGCGTCGCGGGTCCGTCCCGCGCGCGTTCTCCGCCTCGCAGCAGCCCTCGCAGATGCTTCGGGAGAAGCTCGCGTTTTCGCGTGGTCCCCGGAACGACGGCTTACCGGACGCCGCGGCGGTCACCGGAGACGCTCCTCGCGAGGACGCCGCGGCGGTCACCGGAGACGACGTCGAACGGAGAGTCCCGCGACTCTCCGTGGACCGCGAGCTGGTGGTGGTGTCGCAAGCCGCGGCGAGCGTCTCGCCGGGGGGGACGCAGGACGACCCGATGTACGATTTGCTGTTGCACTTCGCGAAGGGCGAGACGGACTCGGTGTTCGACGGACGCGACGGCGCGGAAACGGAAACTCGCGACCGAGACGAAAAGAAAGAGAGCCGGCGCAAAGACGTCTCGGAGGCGGCGCGGCGCGTTTCTCTCGCCGCAGTCGCCGCCGGCGCCGCCGCGCGCGAAGCCGCGGAAGTGCGCGACCTGAGGCGGGAATACGACGACGACGACGACGACGACGAGGGGGACACGCCGCTCTCGAACCGACCGCGAGCGCTCACGCAGGAGGAGGACATGGATGAGCTCAACCTCTTCGTCGCGGCGACGCAGCGCGAGTGGGCCGATCTCCGGGACGTCCTGGGGACTGCCGAGGAGGACGACGCGGACGCGAAGGGGACGGAGCCTGCGTCTTTACGGGTTTCGCCGACCGTTTCGCCGAGACGAGACCGACGCGAAACGGCTCCTCAAACGGCTCCTTTGAGACCGGAACCCGACGCCCGGGAGAAGAAGGTCTGCGCCGTCTGCGGCGAGGACTGCTCGCGCGAGCGGCGGGTGTTCAGCCGCGCGCGAGGCTACGCGCACAAGCGGTGCGCGGATTTCGAGCGCGACGTGTCCTCCGCCAAGGCGCGCGTGCTCTCGACCCGTAAACGGCGCGCCTCGGAGTCGGTCGCCGCGCCGACGTTCGACGACACGCCGGGGCGTCTGTCGGACGCCGATAAGGCATCGCCGTCGCCTTCGCCGGTCGCCGGCTCAAACACCCGCGCGTGCTTTCACTGCGGGGACGCGTTGATCGGCGAGAAGGGCGTGCGTTCCCCCGCGCGCGGATACGCGCACGTGCGGTGCGCGCGCGCGCTGGGCTGGAAAATCCCGAGGCGGGGCTCTTTCCGGGGAGACCCGGGGTCGGCGGGTCTCGCGGGTCCCGGCAAGACGCGCTTCGCGCCGGAGGCGTCGGTTTCCGAGGGCACTGCCGGCGTCGGGAAAGAATCAGAACGCTCCCCCGCGACGGAGAGCCTTCTCCAAGACGCTCTCTTCGCGCTCCGTCGACGCGTCGCGCCCCCCACGGTCGCCGCTCTGCGCGCGTCGGCGCCTTCGCTCGGCGTCCCCGAGGCGGTGCACGAGACGGTCTTCTACGGCGACCCGCGCGACGCGCCGGCGCGCGCGGCGGTCGTCAGCGGCGTTCCTTTAAAAGTACGCACGAACCGGCCGGAGGACCTTCGCGCGTTCTTCACGCCGCGGAATACTCGCGACGAGACGACGAACGCCGCGAACGAGACGAAAACGAAAACGAAAACGACGCTCGCCGCCGCGTTCCCGGAAGTCGCCGCCGTCAAAGACGACGACGCCGGGGAAGGGAGACGACGCACACCTCGGTACGCGTTGCGGCCGCTGCGCCCGCCCCCGCGGCGGGATCGGCTCGAGCGGTACGCGCGGCGGCGCGGTCTTATTAAGACGGCGATCGATCCCGAGAGACGCGAAAAGGGCGCGACTCCCGACGACCCCGCGACGCCGCGCGACGAGACAGAGACGCCGCCGCCGCCGCGAAACGCGGCGCCGGGCGTAAACGTGCCGCCCTCGCCGTTCCACCCCCCTCCGCGCGTTTCCCTGCGCGCGGGCTCCGCGGCGTCCCCGTCTGTGGGGCCTCTCGGGCTGTCGACTTCGGAGGAGGAGGGTTCCGCGTCTAGGGATTTCGCAGCGAACGCGCGGCTGGACGCCTGGCTGGACAGCCTGGACCTGGTCGGCGACGCCGCGGGGACCTCCGGCGGCGTCAGCTCCGGCCGCGGCCAATCCGGTCCCGCGCAGATCGGGCTCGGCGACGCCGCGGACGCCGACGACGCCGGCGACGAGTCCCGGAACGCGCTCGAGCGTCCGCCCTCGCCCAAGTACGAGGAGCAGAACGGGTACCTCGAGCACCTGCGCTTCCACGGGTGCGAGGCGCACGAAGGCGACGACGCGGAGGCGTTCGTGATACCGTCGCGCGCTCGCGCCGCCGCCGCGCGGGGAAAGACGCAGACGCCGCCGTCGGACGCGAACGCGCACGTCGGACCTTTTTCTCGGGTCGGTTCCGCGCCCCCCCCTTCCTCGGTGAAGCGCCCTCGACCGCGCGCCGGGTTCCGGTACCGAGCCGACCGCCCCGGCGCGTCGCAGGTGACGCAGCCCACCGACGAGGCGGGCTCGACGCCTCGCTCCGATTCGTTCGGCTTCGCGTCGGATAAAAAAGCGAAAGATGTTTCTGGCGCGGGTCGGACCGACGACGCGTACGCGCGCGCGCGCGTCGCGGGCGCGCCCGTGCCCCCCATGGGCGTGCTGTGCGTGGAAACCATCGGCGGGACGCGCGGCGAGCTGCTCCCGGACCCGCAGTACGACCCGATCCTGACGATAGGCCTGTGCTTCTCCGCGGACGGTGGCGCGACGCGGCGGCGGCTGGCGCTTTCGTTGACTCGGCGCGGACGCGTCAACAAGAGCGGAGACGGAGAAAACGGAGAAAACTTGTCCGAAACATCCGAAGACGATTCCGACGAAAACGACGACGACGACGAGCCCTCTTGGGTGTGGGGTCCGGAGCACGCCGTCCCCGGGGACGTGGAGTGCCACGCCTTCGACGACGAGCGCGCGTTGCTCCGCGGGTTCGTCGCGACGGTGCTCGCGTTGGACCCCGACGTGCTGATCGGGTTCGAGGTCCAGGGCGAGAGCCTGGGTTTTCTGGCGGACCGCGCGAGACGACTGGACGTCGACTTGCTTCGACACGTCTCGAGGTCCGAGTCTGTTCCGGGCGCGAACGAGCGCCAGGACGACGAGTACGGCCGACTCCACGCCTCCGGCATCTACGTCACCGGTCGGATCGTGCTGAACCTCTGGCGCGTCTTGCGAGGCGAGCTGAAACTGCAGAGCTACGCGTTCGAGTCGTGCGTCTCCGCCGTGCTCGGACGACGCGTCCCGAAGTTTTCCGCGAAGACGCTCAGCCGTTGGGCCGTCGGCGGCGACGACGATTCGTCTCGCGAGAAGAAAAAGAAGCGCGAAACGAACGCTCGCGAAGGCGGCGAAGACGCGAACCACGACGATTCGAACAAGAAAAAGAAGAAACCGCCTTCGTCGCACCAGCGATGGCGCGCGATCCACCACGTGTGTGCGCGCGCGCTGTTGGTGTCGAAGATGTGCGAGCAGCTCGACGTGGTGGCGCGCACGAACGAGCAGGCGAAGATTTTCGGGATCGATTTCCAGAGCGTGGTGTTCCGCGGGAGCCAGTACCGCGTCGAGTCCATGATGCTCCGCTTGGCGCACCTGGAGAACTACCTCGCGCCGAGCCCTTCCGCGGAACAGACGAGCAGGCAGCCCGCGATGGAGTGCCTCCCGCTGGTGATGGAGCCGGAGAGCAAACTGTACGTCGACCCGGTTGCGGTTTTGGATTTCGCGTCGCTGTACCCGTCGGTGGTGTGCGCGTACAACCTGTGCTACAGCACGTGCCTGGGGAAGGTTCCCGACCAGAGGGACCTGGACGCGATGTTTGACGAGACCGGCGATGAGAAAGAGAAAGCGTCACGAACCGGTCTAAGGGCGGACCAGGTGGCGGGCCTGGGAGGCGGCCCGCCGCGCAAACTCGGGTGCCACGAGCTCGCCTTGCCGCCGGGCCTGTTGCCGGCGATGCTCCGCGCGTCTGATAAAAACGGCGCGAGGCGTCCGTCCGACGCCGACGGCGAACCCGAACCCGCTCCGCGCTCCGAGAACCCTCCAGGTGTCACCGTGACCCCTAACGGCGTGATGTTCGCGCCGAAAAACGTGCGCCCGGGGATTTTGCCCCGTTTGCTCGCCGAGATCCTGGACACGCGCGCGATGGTGAAGTCGTGCCTGAAACACGCGCCGGCGGATGCCAAGGCGCGCCGCCGCGCTCTGAACGCGAAGCAGTTCGGCTTGAAGCTCATCGCGAACGTGACGTACGGGTACACGGCGGCTGGCTTTTCCGGGCGCATGCCCATGGCGGAGCTCGCGGACGCCATCGTGCAGTGCGGTCGCGACACGCTCGAGCGCGCGATCCGCACCGTGCACTCGGGCGACGCGCGGTGGCGCGGCGCGCGCGTCGTGTACGGCGACACCGACTCTCTGTTTGTGCACTTCCCGGGGTACTCGAAGGCGAGCGCGTTCGACGCGGCGGCGGCCATCGCGGCGGCGGTGACCGCGGACAACCCCGACCCGGTGACGCTGAAGCTGGAGAAGGTGTACCACCCGTGCATCCTCGCGACGAAGAAGCGGTACGTGGGGCACGCGTACGAGTCCCCGACGCAGCGCGCGCCGCTGTTCGACGCGAAAGGTATCGAGGTGGCGCGTCGCGACAACTGCCCCTTACTGGTCAAGACGCAGCGCGTCGCGCTACAGCTTCTGTTCCACAACAAGGACCTGAGCCTGGTGAAGCGCTACGTGCAGCGTCACGTCGCGAAGCTTCGCGCGGGGCGCATACCGCTGGGTGACCTGGTGTTCGCCAAGGAAACGAGGCTGGGGACGTACTCCAAGACCCCGGGCGCGCAGAAACCGCCGGCGGCTATCGTCGCCGAGTCGCTCATGGCGCGCGATCCGCGCGCCGAGCCCAAGTTCGGCGAACGCGTCCCGTACGTGGTCGTGTGCGGCGAGCCCGGCGGACGCCTGATGGACATGATCGCGCACCCGCGCGCCGTCGCCGATGCGCGCGGGACGCTCCGGATAAACGCCAAGTACTACGGCGACAAGGTCATCGCGCCGGCCATGCAGAGGCTGTTGGGGCTGGTGGGCGCCGACGTCAGCGCGTGGCTCCGCGAGCCCGCCGCGCTCGCGTCGGCGAACGATTTCGCCAAAAGAGCCTTCGCGGCGCCGCTCGCGTCGCCGTTCGGGTCAAGCTCGGTTTTCGAAAACGCGCGGAAACACCATTCAGCTCGTCGGAACATCGACCAGTTTTTCCTGAGCGTGCGGTGCGCGGTTTGCGGCGAGCTCACCGAGGCGCCGAGAATCGTATGCGTCGCGTGCGCTTCGAGTCCTGGCGCGGCGGCGGCGACGCTGGCGTGGCGCGCGGCGGCGCTCGAACGCGACGCCGCGAAACTCGCTCGCGTGTGCCTGGGGTGCGGCGGTGGAGGCGGAGCGGTCACGCCCGCGGGGTTCGCGTTCAGGGGATGCGGAGAGTTCATCAGTGGTGGCGATCCGGGAAAAGGACACGCGCGCGAGGTCTCGCTCTCGGTGGGCGCCGTCGAGTGCGTCTCGCTGGATTGCGCTTTGTTCTACCGCCGCCGCAAGACGGAGACGGAGTTGCGCGCGGCGGCGGCGCACGTGGACGCGGCGTTTCAGCGGGGGGGGGGGCTGGACGAAACGAGGTAGGGAACACGTAGCGTGTGGTAGTTCATAGTCTAAATCGCTCGTCTCCCTAATCCGTCGGGCATCCGTGCTCGCGCGCCCAGTTCAGCACCTCGAGGTGGCAGCCCTCGTGGCACGCTCGCACGTCCTCTTGTCCCACGGGCATCCGTGCTCCCCCCAACTCCTCGTCCAGAGCGACGGCCCTAAAATAGTGCACTGTCGCTGGTGTCCGAGCGCTCGGGGCGCGCGACGCGACGCCGTGAACGAAAATCGCGTCGCCGACGCCCTTGCGTCGTGCGGCGGCGACCGACGCGCGCGA
>ENA-OUOG01002775-OUOG01002775.1-marine-metagenome-genome-assembly--contig:-NODE-2775-length-17506-cov-6.009352_pt1 | contig 17506 bp, 14 predicted proteins | sample MGYA00248635_ERZ508505 | MGnify/ENA primary metagenome ERZ508505 (study PRJEB26176, sample SAMN06267871) | marine metagenome | isolation source: Saanich Inlet, British Columbia, Canada | place: Pacific...
GCAGGGCGGATCTGCTGCTATGGAGTGGGCCGTGAGGGGTTAATGATGCGCGCTTTGGCGATGCGGCTTTACCATTTGGGTTGCGACGCCCATGTCGTGGGCGACATGACCACCCCGCCTGTTGGGCCCCAAGATGTGCTGTTTGTAAGTGCCGGCCCTGGCGATTTTTCGACAGTCGCGGCGCTGGTACAGGTTGCGAAAGATGCGGGCGCGCAAGTGGTTTGTGTGACCGCCGAACCCTCAGGCGCCGTACCGCAGGCCGCCGATCTTCGCGTGCATATCCCCGCGCAGACCATGGCCGCGGATCAAGGCGCGGCAGCAACGTCTATCCTGCCAATGGGCTCCCTCTATGAAGCTTTGATGTTTTTGTTTTTTGAGATTTTGGTTCTGGACCTGCGCGAGCGGCTTGACGTTGCGCCAACTGACATGCGGTCCAATCACACAAATTTGGAGTAGACCATGAATTGGGAGAGCCGCTTTAGCCTTCACGGCAAGACCGCCCTGATAACTGGCGCCTCCTCAGGTATAGGTGCCGCGATTGCGGAGGTGTTTGCAGATGCTGGCGCAGATATCGCAGGTCATGGTCGGGACTTGCCGCGGCTTGCGGCTTTGGGGGAGCGGGTATCGGCGAAGGGACGTCGCTTTGTTGCGATCCAAGGTGATCTGGCCGATGCGGAACAGACCGAACAGATCGCCATCAAGGCCGCCAAGGCGCTCGGGCGTATTGATATTCTAGTGAACTCTGCTGGAATTGCGCTAACCGGGCCTGTGGTGGATTACGACCTTGCCGATTGGCATCGCACGATGGCGGTCAATGTCACGGCGCCCTTCATTCTTTCGAAGGCCGTTTTGCCCTCAATGATTGCGCAGCGACAAGGCAAGATCATCAATATCTCCTCGCAGACGGGGGTTATCGCGCTTGAAGATCACGCGGCCTATGCAACCTCCAAAGGTGCACTCAACGCCCTGACCAAATCGCTGATGACAGAGGCCGCACCATACAATGTGCAGGTGAATGCCATCTGTCCCACGGTTGTCTTGACTGAAATGGGTCAACAGCTTTGGTCTGCGCCCGAGAAGAAGGATCCCTTTATTGCCCGCACGCCCCTTGGCCGCTTTGGTGAGCCGGTGGAGATTGCCGATATGGCCCTTTACCTCGCATCCCCCGCATCGGACCTCGTGAATGGAGCGGTGATGATGATTGAGGGAGGGTATTCAAGCATATGAAGGGTTTCGGCGTACATACCAGCATGTGGACGATGTCCTGGGATGCAGAAGGCGCTACGCAGGCGATTGCCGCGGCGACGCAAAGCGGAATGGATTTCCTAGAGATAGCGCTTTTGGATCCCGCCTCGACAGATGCTGCATTTGGTCGCCGATTGCTGGAAGACGCCGCACTGCCAGCTGTTTGCTCACTGGGTCTGCCAAAAGCGGTCTGGGCCTCGCACAACCCCGACGGCGCTATCAGTTTCCTAGCCCTCGCTATCGAAAAGGCCGCAGGTCTTGGCGCAGAAGCCCTGACGGGTGTCACTTATGGCGGCATCGGAGAGCGCAGCGGGTATCCCCCCACAAAGACCGAGCTGGACAATGTGGCCCGCGCGCTTGAGGCCGCTGCCAAGCTGGCGAAAGCTCACGGCCTGTCCTTTGGAATTGAACCGGTCAATCGCTATGAGACCCATCTGATCAATACCGCCGCCCAAGGGGTCGCGATGATTGAAAGGATCGGCGCAGAGAACATGTTTTTGCACCTCGATACCTACCATATGAATATCGAGGAAAGAGGCGCGGGGAACGGGATTATCGCCGGCCGCGATCACCTGCGTTATATCCATCTATCGGAATCTGACCGTGGCACACCGGGGGCGGGCACCTGTGACTGGGATGAGATTTTTGCAAGTCTCGCCGCCATTGGTTTCAAAGGGGGATTGGCGATGGAGAGCTTCATCAACATGCCTCCGGAGATCGCCAATGGCCTCTCGGTCTGGCGCCCGGTAGCCGATAGCGCAGAACAGGTGATGAGCCAGGGCTTGCCGTTTCTGCGGGGTAAAGCACAGCAATACGGGTTGATCTGAGGAGGAGGGTAGCGATGTCCAATCTGGACGGGAAAGTTGTGGCAATCACTGGGGCGGCCTCGGGGATCGGGCTAGCTTGTGCCAAGGCTGCAATTTCCGCTGGCGCACGTGTCGTCTTGGTTGACCGCGATGAGAGCGCATTGACGGCGGTCTGCGCTGAACTCGGTTCGGGGGCAGAGGCGGTTGTTATCGATCTTCTGAACCCAGATAGCGTCGCGCAAATGCTGCCCCAGATTCTCGAATGTGCCGGACGTCTCGATGCCTTCCATGCCAATGCAGGCGCCTATGTAGGCGGAGATGTTCTGGATGCAGATCCCGACGTCTGGGACCGAGTGCTGAACCTCAATATCAACGCAGCCTTCCGGTCCGTGCATGCAGTATTGCCGCATTTTGCCAAACAAGGCAGCGGGGACGTGATCCTGACCAGTTCGATCGCGGGGGTTGTTCCTGTTGTCTGGGAACCCATTTACACCGCCTCCAAACATGCCGTGCAGGCATTTACCCATTCGGTTCGGCGGCAAATGTCCAAACATAATGTCCGTGTGGGTGCAATCTTGCCCGGTCCTGTCGTGACGGCCCTTCTGGACGATTGGCCCAAGGCCAAGATGGAGCAAGCGCTGGCAGAAGGAAGCTTGATGCAGCCCAAGGAGGTTGCGGATTGCGTGATCTTCATGTTGACCCGCCCCGCCAATGTCACCATTCGCGATCTCGTTCTTCTTCCCAATGCAGTGGATCTTTAAAAATGTTCATTGGTGTTGATGTAGGGACAGGGTCCGCGCGTGCGGGCCTGTTTGACAAAGCAGGGCACATATTGGCTAGCCACAAGCAGAATATCCGGATGTGGCGGGAGGCAGGCGATATCGCGGAGCAATCCTCCGACGATATTTGGCAGGCTGTCTGCGCCTGCGTTCGCGCTGTGGTGACGCAGGCCGATATCGCGCCTTCCGAGGTCAAAGGCATAGGCTTTGACGCAGCCTGCTCGTTGGTAGTCCTTGATGGTGATATGCAACCGCTTAGCGTCAGCCTTAGCGGCGCGGCTGAACGGAACGTAATCGTCTGGATGGACCACCGCGCCACCGAGCAAGCGGAGCGGATCAATGCGCAAGGGCATGGCGTGCTAGACTATGTTGGTGGACGTATCTCGCCAGAAATGCAAACTCCCAAGCTTTTGTGGATCAAAGAGAATTTGCCTCAGGCTTTCTTAAAAGCGGGCCATTTTTTTGATCTTTCCGACTATCTGACTTGGGCGTCGACTGGCGGGTTTACACGTTCCACCTGCACCGTGACGTGCAAATGGACATATCTCGCCCATGAGAACCGTTGGGATGACAGCTATTTTCGGGACATCGGTTTGCCCGAAATGCCAGATGAGGGGTATAGGCGCATCGGTCAGGAGGTCGTCCCTCCCGGAACTGCTCTGGCCAATGGCCTCAGCGATTTGGCTGCGGAGCAAATGGGCTTGGTGCCGGGAACCCCCGTCGGTGCGGGGCTTATTGATGCTCATGCTGGTGGAATTGGGACAGTCGGCGCTGACCCCAACTTGGGGCCAGAGGACACAATGGCCTATGTCTTTGGAACCTCGGCCTGCACCATGGCCAGCTCGCCCGTTGCAAATAAAGTACCTGGCGTCTGGGGACCGTATTTTTCAGCGATGGTGCCGGGCATGTGGCTATCAGAGGGCGGTCAATCTGCCGCTGGAGAAGCCATTGCCCATGTGGTCAATGCCCATCCCGCCAGTGCCCGGGCCAGTGACGCTGCACAAAAGGTAGGGCAGTCGCTACAGGCGTTTTTGTTGTCCGAGGTCGAGCGGCAATCGCCGAGGGCCAGCGATGCAGTACGTTTGGCAGGCGCCCGTGTTTTGGTGCCAGACCTTTTGGGCAACCGCGCCCCCTATGCTGACCCTGGAGCAACCGGAACAATGTCTGGGTTGACCCTCACGCAGGATCACGACGACCTTGTTGCGACCTACATCGCGGCGATCATAGGGGTTGGCTATGGACTTCGTCAGATCATGGAAGCACAGGGCGTACATGGCGTACGACCCAAAGTCATCGCGATCAGCGGCGGCGCAGGAGAAAGTACCACTGTTCAGCAGATTCTTGCAGATGCGAGTGGCTACCCCATTCTGGTCACCGAAAGCCCCGAGCCCGTCCTTCTTGGCGCTGCAATGCTTGGCGCGGTGGCAAGCAAAAGTCAGCCTTCGCTGGTCTCGGCGATGAGCTCCATGTCGCGCGTCGTGCGCCGCGTTGATCCTGCCAAAAATGACATCGCAGATATCCACGCCGCGCGTTACTCCACATTTACGGATTTCCAGCGGTTGGACCGAACCCTGCGAAACGACCTGAAAAGGTTTGAAAGAGGAGCGCAGGACGAGCCCAGATAATGCGGGTGACCTGCCCCCCAAATACATGCCGCAGTTCTTGCCAATCACGGTGGCATTGGTGTAGGCAACGGATTGATCATGGCCCTGTGTTTTGGCCAAGATTATCGAGGAAACCGCGCATATCGCTTTCGTCCGCGATACCGTTATGTCGGCCCATGGAACAACCGCTGCGGACCTCCCTGATAAGGGGACAAACGCTGACGCCCAAGCTGCGGAGCAGAGCTATGACAACTGTATTGGACCAATTGCGCGAGATGACCACTGTGGTCGCGGACACGGGATCGCTGGATGCGGTGCGCCGTCTTAAGCCGATTGATTGCACGACCAACCCCTCCTTGGTGTTGAAGGCCTTTGATGATCCGGAATCGCGCGATCTGTTGAAAAGCCAAATCGAACAGGCCAAGGCGGAGGGGAAATCCATCCAAGAGATCGCGGATGATCTTCCCGTTGCTTTGGGCGCGGAGTTGTCGAAACTGGTGCCAGGGAGGGTCTCCACCGAGGTGGATGCGCGCCTGTCCTATGACACCGAGGCTTCGGTCGCGCGGGCCCATCAGATCATCGAGGCTTATGCCAAACGCGGTGTTGGCAAAGAGCGTGTCTTGATCAAACTGGCGGCGACTTGGGAAGGTATTCAGGCGGCGCGCATCCTTCAAAAGGAAGGGATTGATTGCAACCTGACGCTGATCTTCTGCCTTGAGCAGGCTGTGGCTTGTGCCGATGCCGACGCCCATCTGATCTCGCCTTTTGTCGGGCGCATCACTGATTGGAACAAGGCGGCCTCTGGCGTCGAGAGTTATACGCCTGAGCAAGATCCCGGTGTGAAATCCGTCAAGTCGATCTTTGCCTATTACAAGGCGCATGGGATCAAGACGATCATCATGGGCGCGTCATTCCGCAATGCAGGTCAGATCAAGGCTTTGGCGGGCTGTGACAACCTCACGATCTCGCCCGAGTTGTTGTCCGAGCTTGATGCCGACACCAGCACCCTTGATCTTGCATTGGACGCGAACGCGGTTGAGCAATCTGCAGCACTGGACATGTCCGAGGCTGAATTCCGCTGGGGCACGGCCAATGACCGTATGGCGCATGATTTGCTGGCCGATGGCATCCGCAAATTCCATGCTGATTATGAAAAGATGATGCAGCTTCTGGCCTAGGGGTTTTCTTTAGGACCGCTTTGGGGGCCGTCACAGACACTCATCAAGAACCCGAAACCTCGCAGCCGAGATCGTTGCGGGGTTTTGTGGAACTCTCGGCAGATAGTTGGAAGTGCTGTCCCGAGAAAAATGGGCATTTCCCCATCTATCCGACCTCCATGTAATGTTGAGTAGAACGAGACAGTTGAGCACCTATTGTCCCGCCGATTTCCCGACGTGCCTTGACGTTTGACGGGCGTGATCGTCATCGCTACTGTCAAAAATGACGAAAAAACATCATGGATGATCATGGCCAACCGACCAACAATCAAAGATGTGGCGCGCGAGGCAGGGGTAAGTGCGGCAACCGTGGATCGGGCGTTGAACGGGCGGTCGGTTGTGCGCTCGGATACGATGCAGAAAATCGCCGAGGCCGCGCATCGGATCGGGTATCACGGTCACAACCTCATTCATGACAAGCTGACCCGATCTGTTCCCGAGATGCGTCTTGGGGTGATTTTGCTGAAGAAAACTCAGGAATTTTATCGCAATTTTGCGTTGCAGATTGAAAGAGAAGTCGCCGCCCGCACGGATTACCGTATTTCGCTGGATATCCGGTTTTCCTCGTCCCAGTCGCCAAATGAATTTGCCGAACTGCTGACCGATCTGGGAAAAACTTGCGATGCTATTGCTTGCACCGCCGTAAACGACAAGCGGCTGGATCCTGTCGTTCAGGAGCTTAAAGATCGCAATGTGAAGGTTTTCTCGGTCCTCAATGACTTTGCGCAAGGTATCCGAGAGGGCTATGTCGGCGTTAATAATATGAAGGTTGGGCGGATTGCGGCTTGGATGATGACCAAGGCCATCCATGAGCCCGGCAAGCTTGCCGTGTTTGTTGGGGGCAATCGCTGGCATGGCCATGACCTGCGCGAAGTGGGCTTCCGATCTCTGATCCGCGAGGTTGATCTGGGATTCACGGTTCTGGACACTTTGGTCAATCTCGAGGTGCGGCAGGTCACATATGAAGCGACGCTTGATCTGCTTCAAAGATGTCCCGACCTGAAGGGTATCTATATTGCAGGCGGCGGGATGGAAGGGGCAATCGCGGCCCTTCGCGAGGCCCATGATCGCCCACAGGTGGCCTTGGTGGTCAATGAATTAACGGCCGAAAGCCGCGGTGCATTGGTCGATGGATATTGCGAAATGGCGATCTCGACGCCCTTGCCTGACCTGTGTCGATCCTTGATTGATTTGATGTTGCAGTCCAAAACCACGAGCGATGATAGCTTGGCCGGTCAGGTGTTTCTCGAGCCAAAGATCATTCTGCCCGAAATTCTGTAATGATGTAAAAGCATCAATATTGAATCGGTTATCACATCATCAATGATGTAAAATGACGTCAATTCCATTGACCGAATCCGCGAATTCGGCGACCTCTCATGACACGCCATCGCAGTCAGGTTTACTTCTGGGCTGCTTGGCGTCTCGAGGGGGATTTTACAAACCGCACCCATGCCATTGTTGGTCGCAAAGCCATTAAATCTTGGGTGGACGGAGCCATGCGCTCGATTGGGTTGTCTTGGCTGCGTGGTTTGGAGTGTCCCTTGGGGAGATAGAGAGGACGCAAGAATTCATTTCCTTGGTGCAGTGGGAGAAGCTGCACGATTTTGAGGATGAATGCCCTTTGCGGGGCTTCCGGCGACAAGATGAGAGGTGTGCCGGACACCACTAACGGGAGGAACCCAATGAAAAAGACCTTTATCGCAGCAGGCATCGCCGCGCTCATGACAACATCCGCAATGGCCGAAACAGTTGGTGTGACCATTGCTCGTTTTGACGACAACTTCCTGACAGTTATGCGCAACGGCATGACCGAATATGCGGACACACTGGCAGATGTTGATCTGGTGGTTGAAGACGCTCAGGACGATGTTGCCCGTCAGCTCGACCAGATCAACAACTTCATCGCCTCTGGTGTAGACGCGATCATCGTGAACGCGGTTGACACAAACGCGACCGAAGCGATGACCCAAGCCGCTGCAAGCGCAGGCGTTCCACTGGTTTATGTGAACCGTCAGCCTGTCAACATGGACACACTGCCCGAAGGCCAAGCCTTTGTTGCATCCAACGAAATCGAATCCGGCACACTCGCCGCGTTTGAAGCTTGCCAATTGCTGCGTGCAGCGGGTCTTGCTGGTGGCGCGAACGGCTACATCCTGATGGGTCAGCTGTCCAACCAAGCCGCTGTTCAGCGCACCAAAGACGTTGATGACGTCATCGGCATGGACATGTGTAACTTCATCAACATCATCGACCGTCAGACCGCCGAATGGTCCCGTGACCGCGCGGCTGACCTCGTGACCAACTGGATTTCTTCTGGCGAAGACTTCGACGTTATCTTCGCAAACAACGACGAAATGGCGATTGGCGCGATCAACGCGATGACAGCTGCCGGCATCGACATGGGCGATGTTGTTGTGGTTGGTGTTGACGCAACACAGGACGCTCTGGTTGCGATCGCAAACGGCGATCTGGACGCGACAGTGTTCCAGGATGCGGCTGGCCAAGGCTCCGGCTCGGTTGACGCGGCTGTTGCTCTGGCGCGTGGCGAAGCGGTTGACCAGCAGGTCTTCATTCCGTTCCAGTTGGTAACACCTGCGAACCTGAGCGACTTCACAGACAGAAACTAATCGGCTTACGTATCTGTGAGTTCAATGGGAGCGGCGCAGGGTTTGCGCCGCTCCAACACTTCAAAAAGAGCAACGGGCCGCGCTGTCCGTGGATGGGAACATGGCAAATCAAACACAACACGGAATTGGCGGGCTGACCTATGACAAGTCCAAACGGGCTTGGCCAAATGAAGCGAATGTTTTTATCGCGCTCGTTTTGATCATTCTGGCCTTTGAGGCTTTGGGGCAAATCCTGCCCTATATGGACGGCCAAAGCATGCTGTTCGACTTCAATCTCAACCGCGATGACACCATTCTGAATATGGCGCGGATCAAGATTATCATCCTTCAGGTTTCGATCATCGGCATTATCGCGCTCGGTGTGACGCAGGTCATCGTATCGGGCGGTATCGATCTGTCCTCGGGTCCCTTGGTGGGCGCGGCTGCGATGATTGTTATGTCATTCGGCCAGACCGCTTTGGTCAATGGCAACCCGAACCCGAGCGCTGCTTTTGCGGGGGATTGGGCGTTTGATCTTCCTGTGATCCTGCCGATCCTTGTGGGCCTTGCCTTTGGCGCGTTCATCGGCTCGATCAACGGCTCCTTGATCGCCTATACCCGCATCCCACCCTTTATCGCGACATTGGGCATGTTCCTGATCTGTCGGGGTATCGCACAGTGGTGGACCAAAGGTCAGCCGATCTCGTTCCCGACACCTCAATATGCGGCCTTGGGCTCTGGCATGATGCCTGTTGTGTGGTTTGCACTTCTTGCGGTCGTGTTGTTCTTGGTCATGAAATACACCGTCTATGGCAAGCACACCTATGCGATCGGCTCGAATGAAGACGCGGCCCGCATGTCCGGGATCAATGTGAAGCGTCACAAGGTTCTGGTTTATATGATTGCCTCGATGCTGGCAGCTTTTGCCGCGATCGTCTTGAGCTCGAAAAACCTCACAGCGCAGGCTGGTATGGGCCAGTTCTACGAGCTTTACGCGATTGCCATGGCTGTTATTGGCGGCGTTAGCTTGACGGGTGGACGCGGCTCCATTGTCGGTACTGTTTTGGGGGCCATGGTCTTTGGGGTGATCCAATCGGGCTTTACCTTCATCAAGCTCGACGCTTTCTACCAATTGATGGCCATGGGCGCGATCATCATCGGCGCTGTTGTGCTGGATCAATACCGTCAGCAACGCGGCACGCGTTAATCAGGAGATATGACATGAGTGAAGACTATATCCTCGAAACACGCGGCCTGACGAAACACTACGGTGGCGTTCACGCGCTGCAGGACGCGAATTTCAAACTGCGCAAGGGCGAGCATATCGCGATCATGGGCGACAACGGGGCGGGTAAATCGACCTTCGTTCGTCAGATCACGGGTGTTGAAACCCGCACATCGGGTGAGGTCATTTTTGACGGCAAGCCTGTGAATTTTGCAGGCCCCTTGGATGCGCGCGAAGCAGGTATCGAGACCGTGTTCCAGACCTTGGCCTTGGCCGATGATCTGGATGTTCCCGACAATCTGTTCTTGGGCCGTGAAAAGACGCGGTTCAACTTCCTCGGCCCGTTCCGTTTGCTGGACTATAAAGCCATGCGCGAACAGACCATGGCCGGTTTGGAGCGCACAGGCGTGAAGATCCCGAATATCCGGAACTCGATCCGCAATATGTCGGGTGGGCAGCGTCAATGTGTGGCCATCGCGCGCACGGCAACTTTTGCGTCGAAATTGACCATCATGGATGAGCCGACAGCGGCTTTGGGTGTTCAGGAGACCGCTCAGGTCGAGAACATCATTCGCACGCTGAAGGACTCGGGCGAGCCCTTGATCCTCGTGAGCCACAATATGCGTCAGGTCTTTGATCTGGTGGACCGTGTGGTTGTCTTCCGTCGGGGCCGTATTTGTGCCGATCTCGATATCAAGACGGGCGATGTGACGGGCGAAGATGTGGTGGCCTATATCACGGGTGCCAAAACCCAAGAGGGTTTTGAAGACGCAGCGTAATACGAGATTGCGCCTGCAGTTGCCGTAAAATCGAAGGGTCCGGCATTTGGGCTCTTCACCCCTGCCTCAGGCTCCGCTACTGCGATGTGAGGTATTAAAAACCGAAATTCCGTTTTGCATGCAGTCGCAAAAGCTGCTGCTGCGCCCATTCAACTTCTCGGCCTTGATCGATGACGACTGGACCGAATAGCCGCCTTACTGGAGACCCCTATGACCCTTCGTTTTGCAATTTTGGGCGCTGGTCGCATCGGGCAAGTCCATGCCAATGCCGTGGCCTCCACTGCAGGTGCCACACTTGTCGCGATTTCCGATCCGATGGAAGCCGCCGCACAGAATGTGTCTGATAAATACGGCTGCGATATCCGCAGCATCGAAGAGATTGCGGCCAGCGCAGATGTTGATGCCGTTGCGATTTGCACCCCCACCAACACCCATGCCGATCTGATCGAACAATTCTCGCGCGCGGGCAAAGCGGTGTTCTGTGAAAAGCCAATCGACCTGAACCTTGACCGCGTCAAGGAATGCCTCGCGACCGTCAGCGACGAGCAGGCAACCCTCATGGTGGGGTTCAACCGTAGGTTCGACCCCGATTTCATGGCCGTGAAGGCCGCGATTGATGCGGGCAAGATCGGTGATGTCGAAATGGTCACCATCTGCAGCCGTGATCCCGGCGCGCCGCCCCCTTCCTATATCGAGGTGTCAGGCGGCATCTTCCGCGATATGACGATCCATGATTTTGACGTTGCCCGCTGGTTGTTGGGCGAAGAGATCGAGACAGTGCAGGCTGCGGCCTCCGTACTGGTCGACCCAGAGATCGGCAAATTGGGCGATTTTGACAGCGCCAACGTTATCTTGACCACGGCAAGCGGCAAGCAGGCGGTGATCACCAATTCACGCCGCGCAAGCTATGGCTACGACCAGCGGATCGAGGTTCTGGGGTCCAAAGGTTCGGTCTCTGCCAAAAACATGCGTGAGGCCAATATCGTCTTGGCAAATGCCGATGGCTTTCAAGAGCCGCCGCTGCTCGACTTTTTCATGAGCCGCTATACCGCCGCCTATGCCAATGAAATCGCGGCTTTTGTTGCGGCTGTCTCTGGCAAGGCAGTTCCGCCCACAACGGGCCATGATGGCATGATGGCGCTGGCCTTGGCTGATGCCGCTTTGCTGTCGATTGCTGAAAAACGTGTTGTGAACATGTCCGAGATTGGGAAGTGAACCATGACCAAAACACTTGATCTTATTACCATCGGTCGGTCGTCGGTTGATCTGTATGGCGCACAGATTGGTGGCCGTTTGGAAGACATGCGGTCTTTCGACAAATATATCGGCGGCTCGCCCACCAATATCGCCTGCGGCACCTCTCGGCTTGGTCTGAAGTCGGCGGTGATTACAGGCGTTGGCGACGAACATATGGGCCGTTTCATCACCGAGCAGCTTCAGGCTGAAGGCGTGAATACCGATGGTGTGAAGGTTGACCCCGAGCGTTTAACGGCGCTGGTTTTGTTGGGCATCCGTGATCAAGAACAATTTCCGCTGATCTTCTACCGCGAAAACTGTGCCGATATGGGGCTGACGGTGGATGACATTGATGAAGATTTCATTCGCTCGGCGCGCGCTGTGGTCGCGACGGGAACGCATTTGAGCAACCCCGCCGTTGAGGCCGCGACCCTCAAAGCGCTGGAGGTTGCACGTGCCGATGGCATGCAGACAGCGCTTGATATTGACTACCGTCCCAACCTTTGGGGCGTGGCAGGTCATGGCGATGGCGAAAGCCGCTTTGTCGAAAGTGCCGCCGTCACCGCCAAGCTGCAAAAATCGCTGCATCTGTTCGATCTGATCGTGGGCACCGAAGAGGAATTCCATATCGCGGGTGGCACCACTGATACGATCGCGGCCTTGCGTGCCGTGCGGGCCGTGTCTGCGGCCACATTGGTGTGCAAACGCGGCGCTGATGGCGCTGTGGCCTTTACGGGCGCGATCCCCGACACATTGGACGAGGGTGAAGCTGGACCCGGTTTCCCGATTGAAGTCTTCAATGTCTTGGGGGCAGGGGATGGCTTTATGTCTGGCCTGCTCAAAGGGTGGCTTGATGGTGCGAATTGGCCCACGGCCTTGAAATACGCCAATGCTTGTGGCGCCTTCGCGGTCAGCCGCCATGGGTGCACGCCTGCCTATCCCAGCCTTGAGGAATTGGAGTTCTTCTTTGAGCGCGGCATAAAACAGCCCGATCTGCGCAATGATGTGGAATTGGAGCAGGTGCATTGGGCCACCAACCGCAAGGGCGATTGGTCTTCGGTGAAAACCTTTGCGTTTGATCACCGCCTGCAATTGGAAGAGATGGACGGCTATTCGCTGACCAAGGGGGATGCGTTCAAATCGCTCTGCCTTGAGGCGGCGCTAAAGGTGCAAAACGGTCAGGCGGGCTATGGCATTTTGTGTGACAACCGCATTGGTCGCACGGCTCTTCATGCAGCCTCCGGTTCTGGTCTTTGGATCGGGCGTCCCACTGAATTGCCGGGCTCGCGCCCGATCGAGTTTGAGCCTGAATTGGGTGCCGATCTGGGTGGCCTTGAGGAATGGACGCGTGAAAACGTCGTCAAGCTGTTGGTCTTTTGTCATCCCGATGATGATGAGGCGACACGGGCCTTGCAAGAAGAACGCGTCAAGCGCCTCTATACCGCCGCGCGCCGCAATGATCTGGAGTTCCTGCTCGAGGTGATCCCCTCGAAAGTGGCCCCTGTGAATGACGACACCACGGCAGTTCTGATCCAGCAATTCTATGATGCAGGTGTCTATCCCGATTGGTGGAAGCTGGAGCCCTTCAAGACCGAGGCCGCATGGAGCAATGCCGTTGATGCCATCACCCGCAATGACCCCAATACCCGCGGTATTGTGGTTCTGGGGCTTGATGCGCCCGAGGCCGAACTTGCGGCGAGCTTTGCGCTGGCGGCCAAACAGCCCTTGGTCAAAGGCTTTGCCGTTGGACGCACCATTTTCGGTGATGCCGCGCGGGCATGGTTGTCGGGGCAGATGAGCGATGCCGATGCCGTGGCCCAGATGGCCGAACGTTTTACCCGCCTGTGCGGAATTTGGGATACGGCCCGTGCCGATGCCCGCCTGAACCGCAGCTAAAGGACCATTTTCATGACAAAGACGATCCGACTGACCGCCGCGCAGGCCATGGTCAAATATATCGCCGCCCAGATGACCTCGGAAGGGACCCCCTTCATCGCAGGCTGTTGGGCCATTTTCGGGCATGGCAATGTCGCAGGCATTGGTGAGGCGCTCTATCACGCGCAGGACGATCTGCCGACCTACCGTGGTCATAACGAGCAGACGATGGCCCATACCGCCATCGCCTATGCCAAACAGCTTGGCCGCAAGCGCGCCATGATGGTGACCTCCTCCATCGGGCCGGGTGCCACAAATATGGTGACAGCCGCAGCGCTTGCCCATGCAAACCGTCTGCCTGTGCTCTTTGTGCCGGGTGATGTTTTTGCCAATCGTGCGCCTGACCCTGTTTTGCAGCAGATCGAGGATTTCAATGACGGCACAATCAGCGCCAATGACGTGTTCAAACCCGTCAGCCGCTATTTTGACCGCATTTCCCGCCCTGAGCATTTGTTGACGGCCCTGCCGCGTGCCTTCCGCACCCTGACAGACCCCGCCGATTGTGGCCCCGTTACACTGGCGTTTTGTCAGGACGTGCAGGCAGAAGCTTTCGATTATCCCGCCAGCTTCTTCGAGCCCAAGGTTTGGACCAGCCGCCGCATTCGCCCCGATCTGGATGAATTGGCCGCCATGGTCGCAGCCATCAAAGCGGCCAAGCGCCCCGTGATCGTTGCGGGGGGTGGCGTGCATTATTCAGGCGCCACCGATACGCTGCGCGCCTTTGCCGAGGCTCATAATATTCCCGTCACCGAAACGCAGGCGGGCAAATCCGCCTTGCCATGGGATCATCCTTTGAACCTTGGCCCGATTGGCGTGACAGGCGGAACCCCCGCCAATACCGTCTGCGCCGAGGCCGATCTGGTCTTGGGTGTCGGCACGCGTTTCCAAGATTTCACAACTGGATCATGGGGCCTCTTTGCCAACCCCGAGCGTCAGATCGCCTGTTTGAATGTCGCCGCCTATGATGCGGCCAAGCATAATGCCTTGCCTTTGGTGGCCGATGCCAAGATCGGCCTTGAGGAATTGTCTCAAGGGCTGGCGGGCCATGCCGCTCCTAAGGGGGTGGATGGCTTGAAGGACGAATGGTTCGCCGCCGTCGATCCGCTGACCGATGCGCCACAAGGCGAAGGTCTTCCCACGGATATGCAGGTTGTGGGGGCGGTGCAGCGCGCGGCTTCCGAGCAGACGGTCGTGATGTCTGCCGCAGGCACCATGCCTGGTGAATTGCACAAACTGTGGAAATCCTCCAAGCCGATGTCCTACCACATGGAATACGGCTTTAGCTGCATGGGGTATGAGATCGCAGGCGCCATGGGCATCAAGATGGCCCAACCCGAGCGTGACGTGATCTGCTTTGCAGGGGATGGCACCTATATGATGGCCAATTCCGAGATGGCCACAGCCGCGATGATGGGGGTCAGCTTTACCGTCGTGATCACCGACAACCGTGGCTATGGCTGTATCAACCGTTTGCAAATGGGCACAGGCGGGGCAGAGTTTAACAACCTGCTCGACAGCTCTTACCATGTGAACGCCAGCAATATCGATTTCGCGGCCCATGCGGGGGCCATGGGGGCGACAAGTGTGAAGGTCGCCACCATCGCCGAGATGGAAGAGGCCTTGGCAAAACGCGCGGAGATCACAGGCCCCTATGTCATCGTGATCGACACCGACCCATACCCCAGCACGCCACATGGCGGCACATGGTGGGAAGTGGCCGTGCCCGAAGTCTCCGAGCGCCAAGAGGTCAAGACCGCGCGCGCAGGCTATGAAACCAATAAAACAAAGCAAAGGCTCGGCTAATGACAGTCAAAGTCGGAATTTCCCTGATCGCGTGGCAAAATGATGATCTGCCTGATTTGACCGCGAATTTCACCACCGAAGGCGCGATGGAAGATGCAAGCCGCATCGGCTATCAGGGCGTCGAGCGCGGGCGGCGTATGCCTGCCGATACCGAAGGTCTGCGTGCCTATCTTGATCGCTATGGCGTATCGCTATGCGGTGGCTGGTGTTCGGGCAATCTGATGGTTGATGCGGTCGAGGTCGAGCGTGAAACCATCCGCCAGCAGGTCGAACAATTCGTCGCTCTGGATGCGCCTTGTATTGTCTATGCCGAATGCTCCAACACGGTGCAGGGCAGCCAGACCATTCCCGTCAGCCAACGCCCCAAGCTGTCGCGCGATGAGGTGAAAGCCTATGCCGCCAAGCTGACCGAGCTTGCGAAATGGGTGAAGGATACGGGCATGACCCTGTCCTATCACCATCACATGGGCAGCATGATCGAAGATGCCGAGGATATCGATTGGTTGATGGAGGGTTCAGGCCCCGAGGTGACCTTACTCTATGATACGGGGCATTTGGTGTTTGCGGGCGCTGATCCGCTGGCGGTTTTGGATAAATGGGGCGACCGTGTCCACCACGTCCATTTCAAGGATGTGCGCAAAGACAAATTGGCATGGGTCCGCGAGGGCAACCGCACCTTCCTTGATGGCGTTGCAGGCGGCGTCTATTCGGTTCCGGGCGATCCTGAGGGATGCATTGATTTCCAAGCGATCACGGATCGTTTGAAGAAGATGGATTACAAAGGCTGGATCGTCGTGGAGGCCGAGCAGGATCCCGCTTTGGCCCCGCCCTATGACTATTCCAAAATCGGCTTTGATCATATCGTTGATATCTGTGGCCGCTCAGGCCTCGTTATCGACAAATAGAGGAGAATTCACATGGCTGACCTGCTGAAGAAACCCTTTGGGACGCGAGGTAAAGTGCACCAGATCACGCCTGAATCTGCGGGTTGGCGCTATGTTGGGTTCTCGCTTTATCACCTCAAGGCGGGCGACACGGCGGCCGAGGCCACAGGCGATAATGAGGTCATTCTGGTCATGGTCGAGGGCAAGGCCGCGATCACGGGCGCAGATCAGGATTGGGGTGTTCTGGGCGAGCGGATGAATGTCTTTGAAAAGACACCGCCCCATTGCCTCTATCTGCCCAATGGCAGCCAATGGTCCGCCGTGGCCGAGACAGATTGCGTGATCGCAGTATGTGCCGCCCCTGGAATGAACGGCCATAAGGCGCGCCGCATTGGCCCTGACGGCATCAGTTTGACCGAACGCGGCAAGGGCACGAATACGCGCTATATCAACAATATCGCGATGGAAAACGAAGACTATGCCGACAGCTTGCTGGTCACCGAGGTGTTCACGCCAGCGGGCCATTGGTCGTCCTTCCCCAGCCATCGCCATGACGAAGATGATTTCCCGCGGATCACCTATCTCGAAGAAACCTATTACCACCGCCTGAACCCTGCCGATGGGTTCGGCATTCAGCGCGTCTATACCGATGACCGCCAATTGGATGAGACGATGGCCGTCTCGGATGGTGATGTGGTCTGTGTGCCGCGCGGCCACCACCCTTGTGGCGCGCCCTATGGGTTCGAGATGTATTACCTCAACGTTATGGCAGGGCCAAAGCGCAAATGGCGCTTTGTTGCCGCGCCCGAGGTCGAATGGATCATGGAGCGTGACGCTTGATCCGATGATCTGGCCGCCTCGATTGACCTCCTCCAAAGGGGGCGCCATTTGATCATCGGTAAGAAACGGGCTGGGGCATTTGCCTCGGCCCGTTTTTTTATCTGGCCCGTTTTTATCTCGACTGCCCATATGGCCCGCGCGCGCGCCTTTGACCCTTTGGCGGTTTTCCAAGTGATGAAAAAATAGACAAAGTTCAGCCGCAAAGGCGTTTCGGGTTCAAAAATCATGGCATCCAGCGCCAAGTCGTGATGCGTTACCCGATATGACGACGCATTCCCTATCTTTCAGCCGCAGCCTTGCCACGCATATCTCGCGGATCTACCCCGAAATTGACGCCGATATTCTGGCCAGCCAGATCATAGATGCCTTCTGGCCCGAGCCTGCCAAGCGCCGCAAACGTGGCCGCACGCCTGGAAACTCCATGTGGAGCGAGGAAGACGCGCTGGTCATCACCTATGGGAATTCCTTGGTGGACGGCAGCCATAAGCCGCTTGACCTGCTCAATGATTTTCTGCGCAGCTATTGGAAAGGCGCGCTCAATTCC
>ENA-OUOG01002782-OUOG01002782.1-marine-metagenome-genome-assembly--contig:-NODE-2782-length-17479-cov-6.298529_pt1 | contig 17479 bp, 11 predicted proteins | sample MGYA00248635_ERZ508505 | MGnify/ENA primary metagenome ERZ508505 (study PRJEB26176, sample SAMN06267871) | marine metagenome | isolation source: Saanich Inlet, British Columbia, Canada | place: Pacific...
GACGACGACGACGACGACGACGACGACGAAGACGACGACGACGACGACGACGACGACGAAGACGACGACGACGACGACGAAGAAGAAGAGGAGAAGCCTAAGGGCAAGACCCCCGCGAAGAAGGTCCGCGAGGAGCCTGAGTCCTCGTCCGAGGACGAGGAAGATGCGTCCGAGTCTGAATCTGAGGACGACGACGACGACGACGCGTCGGAGTCTTCCGACTCCGACTCCGAATCCGGCTCCGAGGAGGAGGCCGTTCCCGCGAAGAAGCCCGAAACGCCCGCGTCGCAGAAGAAGCGCCCCGCGGAGCCGACTTTGACGCCCACTCCTTCGAAGCGGTCCAAACCCGACCTCCTTCCCGCGACCCCGACGACGGCGACGAAGAAGAGCTTCGACGAGTACGCCGACGAGATTGGCGCGTTTTTGGCGAAGCACCCGAAGACGAACATGGCGGCGCTGGGCGGGCGGGTCAAGAAACCCAAGAACATGATGATGAAGGTGAAGGAGTTCCTGCTCACGCACAAGGACAGGTTCGTGATCGAGGGGGAGTTCGTGAGCAACCGCGAGTGACAGAAAGTGTGTTCCTTTGAGCGGAGTTTTGCGACGGAGTCTACGCCGCGCCCGACGGAGCGCGTCGAAGAGTAGACTACGGAATGTGCGCTTGCGAATAAAAAGTGCACCGCTCGCCTCTCAAAAAATGTTTTTTTCGAAAACCGAAGTGCACGTCAGAGCTCGCGGCGCGCGCGCCGTGCGGTCTCCGCGCGACATGTCGGACGCGCGACGGGACGCTTTCCAGGTCGCCTCGCCGAGCGGCGACCAGGCGGCGGTGAGCAAGCGCGCGTTCAGGGAGAAGTTCAGGAAGAAGAGCCGGCGGAGCAAAGAGGCGCGAAAGTTCGTGGACGGATTCGGGGATGGGGCGGGCGATGCGGAGTTCGAGGAAGACGTGGACGAGAGCTTCCACGCGCCGAGCGCGTGCGGCGTTTTGCTCCTCGTCCTCCTGCCGCTTCTCGCCTCGGCGCTGCTCACCGCGTTCCGCGCGAAAGAGGTGCCTTGACGCGCGCGAGGACGGTGGTTGTCAAGAGCGAGAGCGTTTCGAGCAGGAATGTGTACACTTAATTAGTCTACTCGAGACGCGCGTCGCCGCGTCACTCGCCCTCGCCCCCCGCCCCCGCGTCCGCCGGTTTCGGCGGCGAGCCCTCCGGCGATGCTCCGCTCACCGGCGAGTCCTCGGCGTCGAGCGCGTGCGGCTCGAGTTCGTCATCCGCCGTCATCCGCGCCGTCGCCGCGATTTCCGACCCGCGCTCCGCCTCGCCGGAGATTTTCCCGGGCTCCATCGCGGTTTTGGGCGCCGGCGGCTCGGCGGCGAGCACGCCGGCGACGCCCACCTTCAGCTTTTCGATCTTCTCCAGCTGCTCGCGCTCGCGCGCCGCGTACGCCGCCTCGCGTTCCTCCGCCGCCTTGCGGTAGGCGGCGGTCTCGTCGCGCAGATGCGACATCTCCGCCTTGGCGACGTTTTTGCGCCACGCCGCGTCCATCTCCGCGAGCTGCGTCTCGCGCTCCAAAACGAGCTTGCCCATGAGCTCGTCGTGTCTTTTGCGCGCCTCGCCCTCCTGATCCAGCGCCTTGTGCGCGAGCTGCTCCTGCAGCGCGCGGTACTTGGCGCGCTCTTCCTCCACGCTCATCTTCTCGGCGGCGGCGAGACGCTCGGCGTGCGCGATGCGCTGCGCCAACTCCTGCGCGCGCGATTGCATCTCCGCCTCGAGCTCGGCGTCGCGGCGACGCTGCGCCTCCACCAGCTGCGCCGCTTTTCGCACCGCGTTCTCCTCCTCGGCGTTGGCCGCCGCCAGAATGCGGTGGCGCTCGGCGGCCGCCGCCTCCAGCGCCGCGCGCCGCCCCGCGAGCTCCGTCTCGCGCATGCGCGCCGCGCGCGCCTCGGCGTCTTTGGCGGCGGCGGCCCACTCCGAGTCGACGGTTTCCTTTCTGACCCTCGCCGCCTCCTCGAATTGCCGCTTCTCGGCGGCGGCGAGCTTCTCCAGCTCGTTCATCTCCGCCTGCGCCAGCGTCTGGTCGCGCACGCGCGCCGCCTCCACCATCTCGCTGCTGAGCGCGGCTTCCGTCTCGGCGACGATGCGTAAACGCCGCTCCTTCTCGACGAGCGCGGTCTGAGCCTCCTTCTCCCAAGATTTACGAAGAAGCATCTCCTTGGCGTTCGCCGTCGCATCCGCTTCCTGCGCCTGCGCCACAAGGCGCACGCGGCGCGCCGCCTCGTGCGCGCGCCGCGTCGCCGCCTCGTCATCCTGCGTCTGCCACTCAGCCTCGCGGCGGCGCTCCTCGGCGGCGTCCACGCCCTCGGCGGCGGCCACCTCTCGCTTCACGCGGTCCAGCGCGCTGGCGTGCGCGCGCTCCTCCTCGAGCGCCCAGAGCCGCTGCTGCGCCTGGAACTCAAGCGTGCGGAGCTGCTCCTCCTCACCCTGTCGCTTCATGGTCTTGGCGTGCATCTCGCGCTTCTCGTCAACCTCCTTCTTGAGCTTGAGGAGCTCCGCGTTCCACTCGGACTTCTTGCGCGCCAGCGCGCTGGCGTACGCGGACTCGATCGCCTCCACTTGCTTGAGGCGCTCGAGCCGCTCCTTCTCCTCCCAGCGCCGCATCTCGGCTTTCATGCTCCTCTCCAGGCCCTCCATCTCGCTCTTGCGCGCCTCCTCAATCTCCGCCATGCGCTGCGCCTCCGCCTCCCACGCCATCTCCATCGCCTGCAGCTCCTCCGTGCGCTTCTGCAGGGACTTGACGGTCTTCTGGCGCGCCAGTAGCGCGTCCTCCTCGGCGCGCAGGCGGTCGCGCTCGCCCGCGGCGTAGTCCACGGCGCGCTTGGGGAAGCCCTCGAACACGGGGTAGGTCATCGCCTTGGGGAGCTCCACCACGGCGCCGCGTTCGAGCGCCTCGAAACCGGGCCTCGCGTCGCCCGGCGCGTTGACCCCCACGTCCACGATCTTCGTCGGCTCGAGCGTGGTCATGCCCGCGGGCGACGACTCCTTCAACAGGTACGCCTTCTCCAGAAGCCGCTCGAGGCTCGTGCCGGCGTCGCGCGCGAAGAGCTGCTTGACAGCGCTCGAGCCCTCCGGCGCGTTCAGGATGGCGTCGCGCCAGATGAGCACGTACGCGGCGGCGAGGTGCGTGAGCATGGCGCGCCCCTGCACGGCGACGTGGTCAAACAGTCTTAGCCACTCGTCCGCGGTGGTGACATCGGTGAAGAGCGTCGAGAGCAGCTGCCACGCCGCACCTTGTAACCCTCCGGGAACGGACTCCATGCGCTTCGCGACTTGCGGGTCGTGGAACTTGACCACCGCCTCCACCTCGGCGAGGTGCCCGAACGGCGGATCCGGGAAGAGCTCGAACCAGCCGCGCGCGTGGTTGTTGACGAGCGTCAGGAACGCCTCGAAGGCGTGCGTTTCGTTCGTCTTGAACGCCTTGACGAACGGGAACACCATGCCGGGCACGACGGGCGACTCCGCGAACACGGGCGAGTAGTGCGACAAGCAGCTGCAGATCCTCTGCAGGCGCAGCAACAGCGAGCGGTCGGAGATGGGGAAGCGATCCGGCAGATCCGCCATCGCCGGGTGCGTCCCTTTGGACGCCAGCGTCTCGTACGCCTTCTCGTTGTCGGGCAGGCGCAGCACCTTGCGCCACGTCAGCAGGCGGTACTTCTCGGGGAACTCGCCGTACACCGTCAGCAAATCGCGAAGCTTGTTCACGTCGTCGTCGCTCGCCGCGCGACGCGCGTCCAAAAACTCGGCGCTCAGCGCCTTCGGCGCGTCGAACCCGGCGGCGACGAACGAGCTCGCGGGAGGCGCCTTCGCGGTTCCGGGCGTGGGGCCGCGCCGGCCCTTCCCGAGCCGCGGCCTGGTGCCCGGCGGGGGCCCGAACCCGAACCCTGCGGGCGCCTCGATGGGGTCGGGCACGGACCCGCTCGCCGGGATCGCGGGGGGGTGGACCGCGCCCTTCACCCTCGCCTCGTCGTCCAGCGAGATCAAAGCGAGCTTCTTGGGGTGGTCGCTCTGCTTTTGCGCGCGCGAGACGTGCACGTCGTAGAGACGCATGGTGCCCTTCGCCGCGAGCACGGCGGCGTACCGCCCGTTGGGCTCGAGCGCCAGGCCCTCCGCCATGGTCTCTTTGCTGTCTCCTTTGTCGAGGACCATGGTGTGCGTCACCAAACCACGCATGGGGTCCACCACGCGCACGGCGCCGTCGTCGCACGCCACGGCGACGAAGAGAAGTTCTTCGTCGTTTTCCCCCTTCTCGCCCGCCGCCGGCGCGGCGAGTTCGACGTCGCACGTCGTCTTGACCCCCTCGGGAAGCTCCACGGCGTGCTTCATCGTGCCCTCGTGCAGGTCCCACACGAACAAGCAAGGCGAGCCCCCCGCGGTGACGACGTACCTGGAGTCGCGCGAGATGGCGATGGACTGGCACAGGGTCGGGCCCTTAGCGGGCGAACGCGCGCCGAGTTCGGGCGCCTCCAGTTTCGTCTCGAGGTTCCCGGTCCGCGCGTTCCACACCCACAGGGATTCGTCGTGGAACGCGACGACAGCCTTCTCGCCGTTCGCGCCCGCGAACCGCGCCTGAACAGCACCGTACGCGCCGCCCGCGAGGTTCTTCTTGGTGTACGTGCCCGACTTGAGGTCCCAGAGCAACGCGCAATCGTTGGACGTGGACAGCATCAAATCGTTGTTGGGCGAGAGCTCGATGTGCGTCACGCGGCTCCGATGGCCCTTGAGCGTCGCCACCACGGGCTCGCCCTGCTTGTCCACGTCGAACACCTTGATGACGCCGGTGACGAACCCCGCGAAGACCTCCTTCTCGTTGCAGCACACAGCCGTGCCTTCGTCGCCCTCCCGCGACAGCAGCTGGTACCGGTTCTTGCGGATGTGGAACGCGTACACGTTCCCTCGGGTGTCGACGGAGGCGACGGAATCCGCCGAGCGCGTCCACGCCGCGCTCGCGAAGCTCGTGCGGTTCACGCCAGAGCGCACGACGGAGATGAGCCCATCGGGCTGGACATCGGGCCGCTTGGACCAGAGTTGACCTGTCGAGGGAGGGAGGACGGGGTCAGGTCGACTCGTCGGTGGTTCGCCATCGGTAACGGAAACTCGGAATCTCCGAGCGGGAATCTCGGCACGAGACGGAATGTGCGCGGGACGCACCAGCGTCGCCGGTCGGCGTGAGCGTGTACGGTTCCTTCGGCATCGTGCCGTAGGGACGCGCGCGCGGTCGAGGTGCGCGGCACACAGTGCCGAGCACCCGAGGGAGGGACCCGCGGTACCCGGCGCGCGTCTCGGCCGCGACGAGAAAGTCACTCAGACACTCACGTTTGTCGGCGAGACCAACGCCCAACGGCTCATTTTTTTTTTTCCGATGGAAGCGAAACGGCGCCCCGCGGGGCGTTTCCGGGTTTTCGGACGACGCGTTTCTTTTTCCTCCCCGATAGATCCGCGCGCCCCCCAGACCGCGCGATGGCGCCGCCGCGTCTCGCGCGGGTGGCCGCGGCGGACCTGGACGAGGACGAGGCGTGCGCGTTGCTGCACGAGTACGGGTGCCTGGTGGTCACCGGCGCGGTTCCGAAGGAGGCGTGCGCGTCCGCACGCGAGTACGTCGACGCCAGGCTCGCCCTCGCGCTCGCCGCGTGCGGGTCGGCGTCCACCGCGTCCCCCCCCCCCGGGTACTTCACCGACACCGAGAAACACGTGGACGCCGCCACCTACCACTTCGGCGACGTCCTGTCCCCCCCCCACCGCCGGGACCTGAAACTCCCGCTGGACCCGCCCGTGCGCGCGTGCCTGCTCCCCGCGCTGCGCGTCCTGGGTCCCGTCCTCGCGGACGCCCTGACCCCGGATGCCGAGCTGGTGGAGCTCTCGTCGCTCGTCGCCGACCCCGGCGCGTCGGCGCAGCGCCTGCACCCGGACACGCCCATCACGGACCAGGGCTTCGGGAAGCACTGCTGCCTGCTCACGGTGTTCGTCGCGCTCACGGACGTGGACTGCAAAGAGATGGGCGCCACGCAGGTGTGCCCGGGGACGCACTGCAGAGCCGCGCACGCCGCGCTCAACGCAAAGAGTAGAGACGAGGAGACGCGCGAGGCGCTGTTGAACGCCGCGGGGTTCGCGACGCCCGTTCCGGCGCTGCTCGGTTTGGGCGATTGCCTGTTGATGGACTCGAGGTGCATACACCGGGGCGGCGCGAATTTAGACGCGAGGAAAAGAAGGCGCGCGTTGATGTACGCCAGCTTCTCCGTGCCGTACAACGCGCCGGGGGGAAGCACGTACTCGCTCTTACGCGACCTGGAGGGGGGGGCGCGCAACCGCGTGTCGGGAATCGAAAAGTGGTTGGTGCCGTGATTTGCCCTTTCGGCGTTTTTATCTCTTTGCCGCCGGACGCCGAAGGAAAAGCGCGCCGCGCGGTACGGGTATCTAATAGTAGACTTCATTAGTGACTTTCACAGACGCTGTTCCTTAGCCCAGGAAGTTCCCCGGCGCCCTCCCCCCCGCGATGCGCAGGTTCGCGCCCGACACGTACGAGCCCTTCTCGCCGAGCAGAAAGCACACGCCCTCCGCGATTTCTTTCGGCGCGCCCATTCGGCCGAGCGGGATTTTGGAAAAGTCAAACGTGGGCACGACGTCTTTAACCAGCTCGGTGTCCGTCATGCCCGGGGACACCGCGTTGATGCGGATCCCGTGCGCCGCGAGCTCATCCACGGCACCGGCTTGGAACGAGTTCAGAGCGCCTTTGCTGGCGGCGTACAACAGAGGCCGGCCGATCACCGCGCTGCCGCTGCTGACGTTGACGATGGCGCCGCCCGCGCCGTCTTTTTGGCGTGACATCACGCGGACCGCCTCGCGGCAACACAGCACGGGCCCCACGAGGTTCACGCGCATGATCTGCTCGAGGTCGTCCGCGTCCGCGTCCGCGACGGATTTCGAGCCCTTCGAACCCATCAGGATGCCGGCGTTGTTCACCAAGCCCTTAACGACGCCGTACGCGGCGGCGGCGTCGAACATGGCCACCACGTCAGCCTCGACGCCGACATCCGCCTCGTGCGCCAGGGCGTGCCCGCCGCTCGCGCGGATCTTCTCCACCAGCGCCGCCGCGGCGTCCGCGCTCGACGCGCGGTGGTTCACCACCACAGCCCAACCCTGCTCCGCGAGGAGCTCGCAGCACGCGGCGCCGATGCCTTTGGCACCCCCGGTCACGATGGCCACGTCGCGATCGGTTGTCGTTGCGGCGGCGGTCGCCGCGACGACGCGCGAGCGCACCGCGCGGCGGGCGCTGGCGCCGCGGCGGGCGGGGGACGCGCGGGGGGCGTGGACCGACGCGCGGGCACACGTGGCGGACATGTTCAGGAGGCTTCCTGTCGCGTCTGGAGTGCGCCTGGGAGTGCGCGACGAAGCGTCGGATAAACCGCTGTCGACGTGCCGACACCCGCGGGCGGAAACGCACCACGTGCGGCGCCGCGCGAGTGATGTGTTGGTCCCTTCTCCTATTCCTACTGTGCCTACCAGTCCACTATCACGTGTCATCACATCACGCATCGCCTCACGCTTCGTCCCCCGCGAGCCTGGCGATGGCCTGCGGCGTCCTGAGCTTCTGCATGACCTTGGGGGGCAGGTTGACGAACATCTCCACGCCGTTTTCCCCCGCCGCCGCGCCGCCGGCGGGGCGGCTGCACTGGATCTGCACGATGTCGTTGAGCTCGGGCGGAAGCGCGAGCGCGGGCGCGCCCGTCCCAAAGTCGAGGCGGTACAGCTTGAGGTAGATGTCCGTCAGGTTGTTGCACCAGACCATGTTCCCCTCCATGAAGCGGTTGATGTCAAAGTCGAACGCGCTGACACCCACCCTGAACGTCGCCTCGGTGAGCATCAGGAACTTGCCGCGGCGCATCAGCGCGCGCGTCAGACCCGGCTTGATGGCGTCGCGCACTTGTTTCACCGTGCGCAGGTTTTTGTCGCCGATCGCGAGCCGACCCGTGCACACGCCGACGCTGGCGTTGCCGAAGTACATGTCCGGCAATCCTCTCTTCCCGCCGCGCGCGGTGACCACGGTGACGTGCTCCAAAACCGTGCCTTCGCGTAAAAAACCGCCCCCTTCCGGCCCGAGCAGTTTTGACAACTCCAGCCACACGTGCGCGCTCAGCGCTTCGTTTTGCGACGCGCCCTCCCCCGCGCGCGCGACGATGCGTTTCAGGTTTTCGCTCGACACGGGGATCATCAGGCGGTTCCCTGGTGGGAACCGCAGGAAATCCGGCACCAGCACTCTTCCCGCGAACAGCGCTCTGCCCAGCATCAAAGTGGGGTCCACCGAATCGAAGCCCTCCGAACGCAGCATCTCTTCCATCGCGTCGGTTCCCATCGTCGGCGGCGACGGTAAAAGCGCGCGGTCAAACACCGGTTTGCCCATCGGGTGGTCGCGACCGTTCGCGCGCTCCGCCCACGCTACGAGAAACTCGATGAATCCCTGCCCGTCGCTCACCGCGTGCGACATGCAGACGCCCAAAGCCGAGCCGCCGCCTTTTAACTGCGTCACCTTCGCCGTGAACACGGGCGCGCCGCCGAGCATGATGTCGATCCAGGGTTCGTAATCCAGAAATTTGCGTGACGCGTCGGCGTAGTCGTCGGGCAAATCCGCAAACGTCAACGTCGTCGTCACGCATCGCAGCGGCGCCCCGTCGTTGGTCAGACGCACGCCCTTGCGTTCGCGGTTCGGATCGGCGAGGTCCAGGCGGCCGGCGAGCAGAGGGTAGGACGACAACGTCTGCGCCAGCGCGTTCACCAACGCCTCGACGTCCAGGGTCTTCTCGTAGTAGCACACCGCCTGCATCACGAACGGCACCTCGCCGACGTCGTAGCCGCTGAGCGGCAACAGGGGCGCGGTCTCGAACGGCACGCACGGGGGTTCGTTCGGGACGCGCACGGCGACGGAAGAGAGCACGTTCTCTTCGCCGGACGCGCCGTCCATGAACCTGCGCGCGGGGATCATGAGGGCCTTGGCGATGCCGCGCGCCGCGGGGATCTCGATGAGCTTGATGAACGCGCCCGCCGCGCGCACGCGGACGGGACCGCGATGGCGCGTTTCGGGACGACGCGCCCCGCCGCGGGACGCGCGCGAGGCCCGGGGCGCGCGCCTCCCCGCGCCGAGGGACGCCACCGCGGAGGCGACGAAGGACGAGCGCGCCGCGCCGAGCGCCGTCGCGGGCGCCATCGCGGCCGGGAACGCGGGGCGGACGCGTGCGTCAGTCGCAGTGCGCGTGCAATCGCTCGTCGTCAACTCTCGTTTCGTTTCGACAACTGTCACAACTGGGAGATTTCCGATTTCTCGCCGACTGCGGCGCTTCCCGATGGCGAGCCACCGCCGCCCCGCGAAAGTTGTCGGCGGGGCGAAACCGAGCGCGCCGACACTGCGCGAGACGCTGAGTGCGTTCCGCGGCATCCTCCGACCGGCGCGATGGAGGCGCCCGAGCCCGATGAGGACCTCGAGGGAACCCCCGGTGAGGGTTTCATCTTCGTCCTGGAGAAGGCGACGCTGGAGACCGCCAAGGTGGGCAAGGGCTACCAGATCCTCAACTGCGACGACCACGCGAATTTCCTTCGCCGCCACGGCAAGGACCCCGCGAACTACCGCCCCGACATCGTGCACCAGGAGCTCCTGGCGATCCTGGACAGCCCCCTAAACAAGGCCGGTCGGGTCAAAGCCGTGTTCGTGCACACGCAGAAGAACGTGTTGATCCGCATCAGCCCGCACACGCGTATCCCGAGGACGTTCAAGCGCTTCTGCGGGCTCATGGTGCAGCTGCTGCAGAAGCTCTCCATCCGAGCGTCCAACGGTCCGGAGAAGCTGTTCAAGGTGGTGAAGGGGCCGGTCACGAAGTACTTTCCCGCGGGCGCGCGACGGGTGGGCTTCTCGTTCAGCGCGCCCGAGATCAAGGACATGAAAACGTACGTCAACGCGCTTCCGGACGAGGTGAGCGTCGTGTTCACCGTCGGCGCGATGAGCCACGGGAAGATCGAGAGCACGTACACGGATGACTTCATCTCGGTGTCGCAGTACCCGCTCTCGGGGGCGTGCTGCATAAGCAGGATCACGAATTGCCTCGAGAACAAGTACGATATCGTCTAGGGTCGGCGGGGGCGAGGACGGCGGATTCCGAGAGCGTCGTCGTTCACGGAGCGCGCGGTCCGGCGGCGCGACTTCCTCTCCGCGGCGAGCCTCTCCGCGGCTGTAATACTATTAAGGGTAAAGAGTTCACCGAACGTACGTCACTTCACCACCTTGACGTCCGGCCGCATCATGGCGAGCCCCTTGAGCATAGCGTCCGTCACCGCGGTGAGCGCGTCGTTCCCCGCGAGGCGCAGCTCGCGCAGAGCCGGCGCCGCGCCGGCGGCCAGCGCGGCGACCAGCCGCTGCGCCTCGGCGTCGCGCATGCCGACGCGCGACAGGTCCAGCGTTTTGGGCGCGTCGGTCGACGCGCACGCCGCCACAGCCGGGAGCACTTCTTCCAGGAAATGCGTCGCGCGGAGCTCTATTCCCGCCAACGACACCGTCGGACACCCGCCTGTCTCGCCGTGGCACAAACGCAGAGACTCCAGCGTTCGGTCCAGCGAGGACGGACGAAGCATCGCCAGCGTCGACGCCGGCAGATCGGCGTCGCGCGTCTCGCGCAGACGCGTCGCCGCGTCGACGGTTGTACAATCGGAGGGAGCGTTTCCCTTTTCCACGACTGTGTGCTCGCGAAACAACGCATCGGTCGTCGTGACCCATGGCGCGTCGACGTCGATGTCGCCGACGTCCCCGCCGGACGCTTTGGCGACGCAGTCGGCGACGCACCGCGCGAACTGGTTCGTGACCCGCTCCAAACCGAATTTTCGCATGGCGTCGCGAACGACGTCGTCCAGCTTCTGACCGGCGGCCACCTCGAGCGGAACCACGATATCTTCTTTGGTTTCGTTCGAGTTTGCGTTCGCGTTTTCGTCGGACGTCGTCTTTTCGTCCTCGTCCTGACTCCTGACTCCAGACGACCGCTCAACGACGCGCATGTCCTCCATTTCACGGCGCATCTCTTCCTCGCGCGCCTGTTTCTTGGCGTCCCGTTCGCGCTCCGCCGCCGACTTCTCGCCACCGACGAGCAGCTCTGGCGCCGCGACGGCGATGGTGCCGTCCTCCTGGAGCTTGGCGGACGCGAGCTTGACGCGGCCGAGGACCGAGCCGAGCACGGAGTCGGAGCCGCCCAGCTTAACCACCGCGCGCCACTCCACGGAGACGCCCACGTCGCACGAGACGGCCACCTCCGACCCGGCGTCGTCGGGGGAATCGGCAGATGCCGAATCCACCACGCCCACCGCGCCGTGCGGCCACAGCGACACCACGCGTATCACCACCTCGCCCGTGTCCACGAGGGGCGCCGTGCGTTTCCCCACGGCGCGCAGCAAACGCTTCCGGTACCAGTCGAACAGGTCCACCTTGAAACTCGGTTTCTTGTGCTCGCTGTCGTCCGCATCCGAGGCGTCTTCGCGCGCGTCCGAGGATGACGCTTCGGTCAACAAACTCGAAGGCGCTCGTCCCCGGTTGACGTCCTCGTAGTACCCCAGACCGTTCTCTCCGAGCCGGAAGTAGTACCCATCCCGCGCGCCCGCGAACTCGTCGGACGCGACGAACGGCGCGGGGCGGTCGATCGCCTCCGCCATCGCGACGGGGCGTCGCTCCGTTGCCGCGATCGAAGATCTGGCCACCGAACACTTTCTCGAAGAGCTGTCAACTCACGGTTGTCGTTTGGTCTTTTCGCGAAACAACGACGTGAGGTTTGCCGATCGCGCGCAGAGTGTGGGCGCGCGCCCTCGGCACGCCTGTCGCGGGGGCGCGGCGTGGGCGCGCCCGGGCGAGTGAGGGTCGCGCGCGTCGCCATGGGGGGATGCAGCTCCGTCGCCAAGTGCGTCCCGCCCCTACCGACCTCGAACCTCGGACGTGTCGGACATTTCCGCGTTGATGCCGATCGCGACTCCCGCTCACTCTTTTCCCCGAACCGACGCTTCCCCCAGGACACCCGAGCACGCGCTGGCTCGCGACCAGGCGCGCGCGCTGATGCGCGTCCTGCAGCCCGCGACGGGCTCGCCCACGCCCGAGTCCATCCGCGCGCTCGCGAACCTCTTCGGCGGCTCCGGCGGGTTCGTCTCTCACGACACCATCTTGGCGGTGGTGCGCCTCCCGCAGAGCGTCCTGACGACGCGCCTGTACTCGCTCTGGACGCGGCACACGCTGGAGGAGTTCCTGGCGACGCTGGCGAACGTCCACGCGCGCGTGCGGCTGCGCACGCCCCGGAGCGCCGTGGGCGCCGCGAAGACGCTCACGGAGAAGGAGGCGCGGCTCGAGTTCGCGTTCGAGCTGTACGACCTGGACGGCGACGGCTTCGTGACCGAGGCGGAGCTTCTGGAAATCGTCGACAAAACGATGAAGGGGAACGGCGCGAAGATTAAATCCGTCCTGCGCGTCGCGTCCGAGGCGTGCGCCGCCACGCTGACGAGTGAAGAGCTGCGTCGTGACGGGCCTTCGTTTCGGTTCGCCGAGTTCAAAAATCTCGCCGACAGAGTCCCCACACTGCTGTTCCCGGCGCAGGCGCTGTACGAGCTGATGCGCGAAAACGCCGCGCACGCCGAAACCGCGCTCCGAGCGCTTCGAGCCGAGAGTCTTTGTCGCGGCGATTCTGGAATCGCTTCTTCGCTCGCTTCCGCCACGCATCGTGCCGGCAGAAGTCGCGGCCACGACGGTTCACCCACCGCTCTACCTCCTCGAGGAACGGTCAAAACCTTCCCTTCCTCCGGGGGGCGTGTCATGAGCGAAGGCGAGGCGCGCGCGCGGTGCGCGTCGCTCTCGAAACGCACTCTGTCTCGGTTCCTCGAGGACATCGGGATGGACCTCGGTTTAGACCTGATGGAGATGGACGAGCTGGCGGACCTCGCCGCCGCGGGCGCGCTCAGCACCGGCCGCGCGCTCCCGGCGCTCACGCCGGAGACCGAGCGCCGGGGGGAAGAGCGCGACGCGCGCGTGGGAGGCGAGCGTTTAGGAAACGCGGCAAACGGAGATGACTCTCCAAACGCGAACGAAAACGAAAACGACGTTGAGCCTTCGTCGTCGCCTACGTCGTCCGGCCGCCGCGCGCCGCCGCCGCGCCGCCGCGGAAAATCTCTGGCGGAGGCGTTCGCGGCCGGTCCGCCTCCTTCTCCCTCGACGACGCCATTGGCGGACGCGTTCCGGGCCGCGCGCATGGGGCGCGCGGACGCGCTCGAGGCGATGATTCGCGGCGGGGAGGTTCACCGAGACGCCGTGGACGCGTCGAGCGATTTTGCGTTCACTCTGCTGATGGCGGCGGCGATGAGCGGCGCCAGAGGCGCGTGCAAGCGTCTGGTGTCTCTGGGCGCGGACGCGTCGGCGACGGACGCGCGCGGACGCACCGCGCTGGACCTGGCGCTGGAGTACGGACACGACGCCGTCGCGGACCTGCTCGCGCGGAAGGGCGCGCCCTTCGGCGACCCGGAAAAAAACAAACAAACGCGCGCGGACGGCGACGCGGAGGCGCGCGACAAAAGCTCTGCGTCGGCGGAGCCTTCGGCGCCGCCCGCGCCGGCGGGCGGGTTTCCGCCCGCCGCGACGCCGCCCGCCGGCGGTACCGTCGCGGCGCTCGTTCCGGCGTCCGAAACCAGTCCGGGGAGCGACGGGGGGATCCCTACTCGGGACGAAGGCCCGCTGTTGAGTCCTGAGTGATGCACGCGAAGGTAGTAGGCACTTTGATGGAGGCTCGTTAGGTCGTACGCCCGCGCCGCGCGGAAAAAAGTCCGCGCGCACGTCGCGCAAGGTCGTAGCCATTGAACCGCCCCGTGTCCGCGAGTGTCGAAACGCGTTTCTCGGAACGCGTTTCTTTTGACGCCACACACACCATGGTGCGTGCCCCTCGATAGGGAAGGGAAGTCCTTCCGCCCCGTATCCGCCGCCATGGGGCGGCGCGCGTACGTGCTCTTGGTCGTCGCCCTGTTCATCCTGTCGTGCTCGTTCATGACCGTGGCCTGGTACGGCCACCTCAAGTTCGCCAGATGGCCGATGCACAAGGCGATCCTCCTCTCGTGGGCAGTCGCGCTCGCCGAGTACGCCTTCATGGTCCCCGCGAACAGGATAGGGCACGCGAGGGCCGGCATGTCCGCGGCGGACCTGAGGGCCATCGCGGAGGTGTGTATCCTCGGGGCGTTCATAGCGTTCAGCGTCCTGGTCCTCCGGGAGCCCCTGCGGGTGAACCACGTAGTGGGGTTCGCCGCGGTCGTTCTCGGCGTGTGCGTGGTGCTCAAGGGACCGTTCGAGCACGTCCTCGTGGACCTCGGTCGAACCGACGACCAGACGAAGCGGGAGTACGAAATGACGCCGCCGGGAGACGAAGCGCCGAGCGCGGAGTAGCGTGAGAGACGCGATCGACGTCGATTTACGCCAGCGTCGAGGAGGGGACGCTCGCGCCGCCGCCGCGCTCGGTTCACCCGTGCTGCGCCGCGAAAGTACTTTCGAAAATAGACTAGCTACCTTCGAAGGTAGAAGACTACGTCGCGCCTTACGCGTACGCCTTGGATCTGCATCTCTCGCGTCTCTCCTCCCGCGTCCGCCTCAGAACGCCGCCGGGCAGTTCTCCACCGTGTGCCTCTTGAGCGCCTCGGCGTCCCACAGCGCGCCGTCGCCCTCCGCGGGCTCGAACTCGTGCTCCCGGCCGTCCATCTCGGTGGGCGCGCTGCGCGACGCGCCGTGCCTGCTCTTGTGCTCGGCGTACGAAGACTGGTAGCAGAGGTGCGAGCAGAAGAACGCGCGCTCGAAGGTGTCGAACGCCACTTTCTCGGCGCGGCGCTTGAAAATCTCCAGGCACTGCGCGCACTCCATCCGCCGCGTCGTGACCTGGTCGCACCCGAAACACAAAATCGCCTCTTCGCCGTTTGGCGCGACGGGCACGCCGCGGTGTAACGGCAAGCCGTGTCGTCCCTTCGGCGGCGCTTTCGCGGACGCGAGCTTTGAGGGATCGCCACCCGCCTCTCTCGCGCGGCGCGCGTTGCGCTCGCACGCGTCCTGCCAGAACTCCTCCCACGTTTCGGGTTGAGCCGGGTCGTCCGAAGGGCCGTCCGGAGCTCCGGTGTCGTTGTCATCGCCGTCGCGTCGCGCCTCGGGATCGGCATCTGCCGAGCCGGAGATTGAAGATTCGTCGTCGCTGCTCACGTCGTCCACGAGGGACGCGCGCGGCTTCTTCTGCGAGGCGTGAGGGGAGGGACGGGGAGGGGGGGCGGTGGACATCGTCTTGTTATGCGACTCGAAAATCCGGGGGTCCGCGCGCGCGGGTGTGGTGCGCGCTCGGGCTCGGGACGAGACGAGCGCGAGGCGACATTACGTCGGGAGACGAAACGCCTTTTCGGCCGCGCCGAACTGGCGTGAAGTTGAGCTGAAAACTTTTGGAAAGTGTTTCGGCGGCGTGCGATCGCGCTGGTTTCCGATCTGGGCGCGCGCTTTCACGCGGTGCGCGACCGGCCCGACCCGCACTCTTCCGCGCGCGAACCATGTCCGCGATCGACGCCGCGGCGAAGAAGGTGGACGATCTCACTCTCGGTGCCATGTCCTCCGACCGCATCACCGTGGACCCCGCGGATCCTTGGGCGGATATCTGGAACCCGCCGCCGCAGGTGTACAAGGAGCGGTGCCCGCACACCGGGTACCTCATGACCAAGCCGTTCGAGCAGAACAACCCGATGCCCGGCCAGTTCGACCAGACCAGCGACTACATCGTCTCCATGCTCAAGCCCGTGATCAAGCCCAAGGACGGCGGCGCCAAAGCCAAAGCCGCGGCCGCCGACGCCAAGCCCAAGAAGGAGAAGAAGGAGAAGGCGCCCAAGACGCCGCAGCCCGCGAGCGACGAGGACCCCTTCGTCAAGGCGCGCCTGGTGATCGCCAAGGTGCTCGAGGTGGGCCACGTCGAGAACTCGGACAAGCTGTACTGCTGCAAGGTGCAGGTGGGCCCCGAGGAGATCAGGCAGGTGATCACCGGCCTGAGAAAATTCGTTCCCGAGGCGGAGCTCACGAACAAGATGGTGCTCTGCATCACGAACCTGAAGGTGGCCAAGCTCGCGGGCCAGACCTCGGAGGCCATGATCCTCGCCACGACGTGCGAGCTCAACGGCGAGCTCTCCGTGAAGGTGGTGAACGTCCCCGAAACCGCGACCGTGGGCGACGTCGTCGGCGCGGAGGGCGTCGCGCCCGGCGCCGCGGGCTACCCGAAGGAGTGCAAGTCAAAGTTCTGGGACGCGGTGAAGGAAAAACTCAAGGTCGTGGGCGGCGTCTGCACGTACGACGGCAAGACGCTGTCGTGCGCCGCGGGGCCCTGCGTCGCGGACGCCAGCGTCCTCGACGGGTCGCCCATCAGCTGAGCGCGCGCGTTCATTATTGATACCGATTAACCACTGAAGGCGACACGTCGTCGTTCGAAAGAAGCTTCGCCGCGACGCGCGCGACGTCTCATTCAAAAAAGCGCTCTCGTTTTTCGCCGCGCGCTACTCGGCTCCGCCGCCGTTGGCGCGCCCCGGGGTCCCCCCCACTCGCGCGCTCGGCACCCAGGAGAACGGGTCGTTGCGGTCCATGCCCTTTGGGCTGATGAGCTCGAGCGAGAACCCCTCGCCGTCCGCGGAGGACGGCCATCCTTTGCCGTCGTCGTACTCCACGAAGTCCACCAGGCGGCCGGAGGCGTCGTACAGCGAGACCATCTCGCCCTTCGCGCTCAGGTTGAACTCGAACGACGCGTCGAGCACGGACGTCACGTCCGCGTGCTTCCGCCTGAACCGCGCGACGTCGCGCGCGAGGACCAGGTACCCGCCGGGAGCCAGCGAGGAACCGAGCAGGCTGGAAGGCACGACGAACGCGTCGTCGCCGTCGTCGTCGTCGTCGTCGTCGTCGTCGTTCCGCGAGCCTCGGACGGTCCAGCCCTCGAGGCTCACGGCTGTCGTTCCCGGGTTGTGCAGCTCGATCCAGTCCCCGCCCGTTTGGACGAAGGCTCGCCTCGGGGTGAGAAGCTCGGTCTCGTCGTCGCCGTACGCGGGCGCCGCCGCCGCGCCGGCGGGGACGCGGAACCGGTACCTCTTTTCGTCTTCGTCTTCGTCGCGCGTCTCCTCCTCCGCTCGTCGCAGGAGGTCGGACGCCGCGGTCTCGGCGCGCGCGCGCGCGCGACGCAGGTTCGCCTGCTTGGTCGCCCTCGGGGACCTCGAGCCCTTGCTCGGGCTCTTGCGCTCGTTGTACATGATCTCGTTGATCACCACGCGCCCGAACGCGGGCGCGGGGGCCAGCCACCCGGGCTGCGCCTCCGAGGGCGCGGGGGCGTCCGCGGGGGCGTCCGCGAGCGCGCCGGACGCGAGCGCGAGCGCGCAGACGCACGCCAGGCACC
>ENA-OUOG01002788-OUOG01002788.1-marine-metagenome-genome-assembly--contig:-NODE-2788-length-17452-cov-6.364144_pt1 | contig 17452 bp, 18 predicted proteins | sample MGYA00248635_ERZ508505 | MGnify/ENA primary metagenome ERZ508505 (study PRJEB26176, sample SAMN06267871) | marine metagenome | isolation source: Saanich Inlet, British Columbia, Canada | place: Pacific...
CGTTCCTGAATCGCTCGCTCCGCGGCCTCCACATCTAACGTGAGATGCCCTTTAACTTCATCGCGGTTACCAAGATACCCTAATGTCACGTTGCAATCGGTCACGGTCGGAATCTCGCCACCACGACCATACGCAACTGGCCCAGGAACCGCGCCCGCGCTCTCGGGACCAACATGTAGCGCACCCCCGTCATCTACCCAGGCGAGCGTGCCTCCTCCAGCTGAAAGGGTCTCAACTTGAACCGATGGCAAACAGATGTGACGACCATCAATGTCAAAACGGTCCCTTATCTCAACGACACCCCCCTCGGTCACAGCGACATCGCAACTCGTTCCGCCCATGTCAAATGATATTCCGTGTGCTAGGCCAGCTTTCTCGAGGATAGACAAAGAAGCCATCACTCCTCCAGCCAGACCGGACATCAGGGTAGAGACAGGTCGCTCAGCAGTGCTAGTGATGGAACCAACACCACCGTTCGACTGCATGACGTAACGTTTCTTGGTCAACACCCCGAGGTCAGAAATGGCTCGATCCAACTGAGATAGATACCTGTCCATTTTAGGTCTGAGGTAAGCATTAATGACGGTAGTCGACAATCGATAATATTCACGAATAAATGGACAGATCTCGCTAGATAAGGTTACCTGCACGCCCGGCAGGACATCTTCTACGATGCGGCGAACTGCGCGCTCATGGTCTGGATTAATGAAAGAAAACAGAAGACAAATAGCTACTCCTGAAATATTTTCGTTTTTCAGTGTTTCTAACCTAGATCGCGTCAGTTCAAGATCGATTTCTCGGACGACTTGGCCCTTCGAGCCAACCCGCTCCGGGACCTCGATAACATTTCGCCGATCAACCAAAAGCTTGGGCCTCTGGTATCGAATATTAAAAATCTCTTTTCCGTAGGGCCTCGCTTGCTCTTGGACTTCATAAATCGCATCGAAGCCTTCGGTAATTAAAAGCGCGACCTTACTTCCATGCTCCTGTAACAATGTATTAGTGCCGACGGTTGTTCCATGGATGAAAAGATCGATCAGCTCGGGTTTTACCCCATCATCAACTATTTTTGTCAACCCGTGAATAACTGCTTGCTCAGGCTCAGCGGGAGTAGATGGGACCTTAAAAGATTGCAACGCTCCCGATCCATCCAGATAGGTGAAATCTGAAAATGTTCCGCCTGTATCAACAGCAACTTGTACTTTTTTCATTCAAACCTCGAGGCCTTTAAGCGACCCGTGTACTTTTTTGACCAAATTCAGATAGATCACCGCACCCGCCGCCACTCGGAGTATCGAGAGCAAAGGATTCTCCACGGTTTAGCGGGATATTTACTTCCCTAGATGAGAGCAATTTCGATTCCCCATCGGGGTATAAAACAGCACTCCCTGGCTTACCATCTTCGCCACCGCCAACACCTCGGGGTGGAATCTGATGTCTCGATGACCGGATCGAGAGACGTATCCCATCCTCCAGGGCCTGATAGACCCTCCGAAAAGCATCGCCACCAGAAAAAAGGCCTCGACCACCCGAGTTTTTCATTACACTAAACTCCGTGATACGAAGCGGATACTCTGTTTCAAGTATCTCGATCGGAGTAATCCGGCCATTAGTTTGATTCACATGACAGCCAGTCAGGCCCCGATTCGCACTCGATGCACCAGAGCCACCAGCGAAAATTTCATACGAAATAGTGGGCCCCACCTCATTGGACTTCTTAGGGAATCCAAAAATCAGCGATCTAGAATCAGATCCATCAGCCCGTTGGACCATCTCAGTCAACTGACCAAGAGCGTCAAAAGTTGAGTTGATAACGGCGTGAACCGTCGGGTTATATGTATTCATCGGAGCTGGCAACTCAGGCTCAAGAAGGGATCCTGGTCGCGTCAAAATTTCAATAGCGTTTAGAACCCCTTGATTGACGGTGATTTCTCGATCGAGCGACGAAATCACGACGTAAGCACAAGCGGCCTTTACCAGAGACGGTCTGATATTAGCAGGGCCAACAGCTTGGTCATCGCTATCGGAGAAATCAAAGACGACTTGATCGCCATCTTTCTTCACTGTTACTGCAATTCTGATCGCTTGCCCAATTCGTACGCCGTCATCGTCAAGTAGACGATCACCACATGCTGTTCCATCTTTCCACTGTCTGAATTCCTCACGAATCGTCCGTTCTACACTCGCTATACGCTGGTTGACGGCGCCATCTATGGTTCCCCTACCGTACTTATCCACGAGCTCTATGATTCTATCTAGTCCGAGCCAACCACAGCCGAGTTGACCACGTATGTCGCCCATCACAAGTTCAGCAGACCGGCTATTTGCACGGATCAGGGCCTCAATTTCAGGAGATATTTCTCGATTTCTGACAAAGCGTATCGGCGGAAAATGGATGCCTTCAGAGTAAATATCGGTCGCTTTACCCGAACAACTTCCAGGAACGGATCCACCGATGTCACTCTTATGGGCAATACTGGCAGTAAAATAAGCTAACTCACTATCAACGAATACTGGAACGATCACGCACATATCAGGCGCGTGAGGGCTCCCCCCAATGTATGGATGGTTCACCAAAAACGCGTCACCGTCACGGATGTTGTCGGCCGAGTAGCTGTCTAATACGGCCTTGATGGACACAGGAAAAACACCCAAATGGAGCGGTAAAACGATGTGTTGCGCCGCTACGTCACCTTCTGAAGTGAGGACAGCGCAGCTCGCATCATGACTTTCCCGGATGATTGTTGAAAATCCAGTACGGAACAGAGCCTCTTGCATTTGCTTGACCACTCCTGCAAGGGACGCGTTCAGAATTTCCTCGGTAATCGAATCGACCAATGTTATTTCTCCTACAGTCGTTCACAAGACTACTGAGGAAAGCCTCGGCCTAGTAATATCAAATCGTGATGCGCCGAATCGTGACCCCGTCTACCAAAATCAGGATGATATGACCCAAAAGCTAGTCCAATTGTTCTGGGTCATCGTTTAGATCAAAACCATCAACGGAAAGAATGTCCGGATGTTCGTGCGCAACCTCGGCAACCAATGTTACAAGCTGGTCTCTCACGACCTCAATGGCTCTTGAACTCGGTTTACTCACGTTCTCAGCGAGGTAAAGGGTTCTAATCGGAGTCGGGTTTATGATCCGGGCTGTCCCAACATGCCCACTCTCAACTTCCCACTTCACAGCCCCAACGGAACCAACAGAAAACCCTAGACCTTCTCTAATTAAATAACGAATCGGCTGAACGGATTCGACCTCATGTACGATATTTAGCTCAACTCCTACCTCTTCAGCAAAACCATCTACCAGTTTCCGGTATTCAAACTTCTTCGATGGAAGGATGAGCGGATAATTCACTAAATCTTTAAACTCAATCTCTTCAGGCACATCTTGGGTCACTGAATCTTTCCAATATGTGAGGACCAAGGTTTCCGCACCGATCGGTTTAAATCTCAGATCCTGATCATCTGAAGGCGCGTAGCAAAGAGCTAAATCTAGCCGCCCATCATTCAGCATTTTTGCTAACGATTCGCTAATCGAGTCTCGCAGACAAACCGACACATCCGGATAATCAATCGCGATGCGTTTGACAAGATGCGCCGCGAGTAATTGTCCGGTCCCATGAGTCAGCCCAACAAGTGCTGGTCCCGAAGGTGTATCACGGAGATTTTGGAGTTCATTTTTAATGTAGTGCATTTGGCTGATAAGCCGTTCTGCGTGTTCGCCAAGTTTCAAGCCGGCTGCGGTTGGCGTCACCCCACGGGCGTGCCGGGTCACAAGCTCAACACCTAGCTCATCTTCCAGTCTTCTCAAATATAAGCCAAGCGCGGGCTGAGCTATGTAGAGGTGTCTAGACGCTTTCGTAATGCTGCGGTGCTTAATAATCCCGAGAAACAAGCGCAAACTTTTAATATCCAATAGACAACCCTCTACAAGTCGATGATCAAAAATTAATCATGCTTCTTCATCGCCGAGATATCAACGCCTAAATACTCTGCTTTGTCGGAATACAACAACGCACTGACATCATCAGCAGAAAACATCTTAATCAGCTGATCAATTGTACCGAATAGCGGCAACGGAAGCTTCGCGCTCTGCGCTAACTCCATCGCAACATCCATGTCTTTTTCTTGCCACGTAAACCTCGTGTTGTCCCATCGATCAAGGGTGGTGTTTCTAGCAGGGCACTCCAACAAGATTTCACGCATATGCTGTGCATCAACACCGTAGCGTTTGGCCAACGCAAGGACCTCGAAATTTGCACAGCAGGCAGCCCAGTGCATCATGTTGTTACATGTCTTTCCGAGTTGCCCCGCGCCTACGTCACCAACGTGATGCACTGCCCTGCTGTAGCACATCAATACTGGCGTCACGTACTCCACGTCATCTTTAGACCCGCCGCAAAGACTCGCTAGGTTTCCATCTCGTGCACCCTGCATTCCAAATACGACAGGAGCGTCCACAAAACGGACTCCAGCTGCAGCACACTTTGGCGCAAGAGCTGTCATCGTATCTGGATGATTTGTGGCCGCCACAACCACTGCGGCCCCATTTTTAGGGTTATTGGTTAAGATAGCCTCTACAACAGACTCAGTCTGCTTATCGGTCGCAACAATCACGATGAATACATCGATATCAGATACCTGGCCCACAAGATCGTCACCTGCGGTCAGACCACGGTTTTTTGCCTCAGCGATTTGTTTCTTGTCTAGATCAACGCCAACAACGTCCAAACCCTTATTCTGAATATGCAGGGCCATCTCCAAGCCCATCGCTCCAATACCCACTACGCAACTTTTCATACTTATTTTCCTTTTTAACTTTTCTTTTCAACCACTGCTTCTCTCCGCTCGATACTGAATCTCAGCCGCTCTGCGAAGTCTAAATCTGTTCCCGTGACTCGAATCCATCTCGCCGGAGGAGACGAGTGCTGAGTCGAGTGGATTACCTGCGGTCCAAAGAACATCGCATTCCCGGGTGTAACGGGTGTCTCATCAACTTTCTCGAGAACAGCCTCTCCTGGTTGACCGGGTTCACCAACGGTTCTCCTGTAGGTTGTCATCTCGGTCACCCCTATCACTTGAAAGTAGAGAGCCCAAGACTGTCCGTGGTCATGCGGAGACCCCCTTTTCGGTGTGTCTGCACCGTGAAATAGGATCTGCATACCTGAGCCTTTACTTCCCCACAAACGGACCTTTTTCTCTACATCCAGTTGTCCCAATGATTCTTCGACACCAGGCTTGCGGATGAATTCATTAATGAGAGCGGTCCCACGCATACCAATATTTCGCTCCGATGGGTCCTCGTGTTCGATCAAAGACAACAGGCCTTCTGCGAGGTCGTTCAGATATTGTTCGTTCATTACCTACTCCAAATGAATTCTATTTTGTCGGTATATTGCTATCGCACTTCACAGGTGTCCAAAAACGAATTAGTTTCTGGGATAACTTTTGTGGTTTTCTCTGAGAATTTAAAGTGAAGGTTCTGTTAATAGGATTAGGCCGGATCGGTAAGCTGGTCGCGCGTCAGATGATCGCGCAAGACGAGAACAAGCTCAATTGGGTCGGCGCGGTGGAACAGACCCGAGATCCGGAGCTGTTTAGCTATCTGCTCAACCATGACTCGACCCATGGTTCTATCGCTCCAAAAATTGGGCATACCGCTGATGCTTTCGAGGTTGAGAATCACGGTGACGTTCCATTATTCAACGATGTCGCTCTAGCGATCCATGAAACAAACCCGGATCTAGTGATCGACTGCTCTGGATCCCACCGATCGGCCGAAATACTGGTGAGCAGAGATCATAAACCATCAACCTATCACCTATTCGCTCAGGCGCTCGATACCGTGAACGGAGCAAATGATGTGGGGATCTGGGTATACGGAGTAAATGATCATGACTTTGATCGCCGATTACCCAGAAACATTATCAATCCCGGATGTTTGAACAATTGTCTGATCCCGTTGGTCTCATGTCTTTCTGAGCAATTTAAGATCATCAAAGGGACTTTTGTTTCAGTGCACAGCGTAACAAACACACAGCCGAGTCTCGATAGAGCTCAACATTCGCCTCGCTGGTCTAGGGCGTCTGGATCAAATCTGATCCCAGCTCCACACGACAACATGGGCTTGGTCGCCAAGTTCTTTCCAGAGTTAGAAGGACGGCTAATCGGCAGGACAGTGAGGGTACCTGTCGATCACACGAGTTATGTAACCTGCAGTTTTGAGGTCAATCATCGAATCGATAGAGACTCTGTTCTCAGCTGTCTTTCGAATACCAAGATTGCCTCAACCGTTCTAGGCATGGATGATGAGCCATTGGTCAGCAGTGACTACGTCGCTGACCCAAGAAGTTGTGTAATCGACGGAACATCAGTCCGAGCGGTCGACGATTCCACGATCTTCCTCAGTGCTTGGTACAACAACGAGTATGCGTTCGCATCTCGTATGATAGATATTGCGAATAGAATTAATGAAACGCTTTAAGAGGACTCAAACATGTGTGGCGACTTAGAAGATTATGATCCAGGGAAACACGTCGAGCTGCTGCTTGACGGGATTAAGAAGCATATCGGCAACCCACACGTTGCCTCCTCGAGCACCTGGGCTCAGGATATAGCCAATCTTGATCTACTCTCGTCGAACAAGGAACTCTTGGCTCATTTTATGGCCATGGGCACTGCTGTCAGTAAACGCCGAAATGAAAATGAGCGGCTCGAATCAATCGCCCAAATGGCCCAGATTCATGCGTATCTGTCCGGGGTCTTGACCGGTGTTTTGCTGGACGACGGGACGCTCCAGCAGATAGGAATCCAAAAGTTTTTGGAGGGAGTGAGTGTGGGTCGCTCGATCGATCAAGATGTGTCTGCTGATATAGCTCACGGGCATTCTCATGACCACAGCCACCATCACCACCACTAAAACCTGCGGCCACATAAAATCATTGCCCCCCCCAAAGAGTAAAACGATTTGGCTCGGCCACTGACAAAAACGTGCATCCATGTATTCTGGCGGTGTGTAAGGAGTGCACTGGATGCGTGTTTGGGAAAAGTACATAACGGATGACGTCAAAGCGATGTATGCGCACTATCGATCGGACCCAAAGATCGGATCGCGTCCTTGCCTGCTGCTGATCGATCTGTACAACCTGTCATACAAGGGCGGCAATCTGCCTGTCTCGGAGGTGATCAAAACGAATCCCTCGGGGTGTGGAGAGCATGCGTACAAAGCCATCGGTCCTACAAAGAGACTTATCAAGCTTTTCCGAGATCATGAACTGCCGATTATTTTTACAACTCGCGACTGGGATGCTCACTCTACGGGGACACACTCGACCCAGAGACAACGAAAGAACATCTCCGAGTCTGACTACGATATATACGATGAGTTCCAGTTGACCCGGGGCGATATTCTCGTCCGAAAAAGCCGAGCCAGCGTCTTCTTCCAAACCAAGCTCGACGACGTAATCAAGGAGCTGGGTATTGACTCGATCGTTGTCGGTGGCGAGAGCACCAGCGGCTGTGTTCGGGCGTCCGTTGTCGACGCGTACTCAAGAGGCCTGCCACCCGTCCTCGTCGAGGAGTGTGTGTTTGACAGAAACCCTATCAGTCACGCGATTAACCTCTTCGACATGCATCATAAGTACGGCCACGTGACCTCGCTGGATAACGTTACACAGCTCCTAAAATCTGCAGCCGGAGAGCAATCATAAAATGAGCACCTGGGACGCCGTCTGGGCGGGTTTGATACACATATTAGAGCCAACAGCGTTCCTTTATATGATGCTTGGGATCATTATCAGCTCTACCCTCGTCGCGCTCCCCGGGATCGGCTCCAAAACCGCGATTGCGCTGTTGCTTCCATTAGCATTTACGCTAGATAAATTCGAAGCCATTTGTCTGATCGTGAGCGTGTGGGCGGTCAGCAACACGGCGAATTCGATCACTTCAATTTTGTTCGCGGTTCCTGGCGGGTCTGGCTCGCAGGCGACAATCTTAGACGGCTACCCAATGGCCCGAAATGGTGAAGCAGCTCGTGCTTTGTCAGCCGCATTCACAAGCTCCGCACTGGGCGGTATTTTCGGGGCTATGGTATTGGCAATATCACTTCCCGTTCTGAAGCCTCTGGTCATTTTATTAGGCCCGCCGGAGTTCTTCGTCTTGATCCTTTTCGGTATCGCGATGGTCTCCACGTTGAGCGGAAAAAACAAAGCGAAGGGGCTTGTGATTGGTATTCTTGGATTACTGATTTCTTCCGTCGGAATTCATCTTGTCAGTGGAATACCAAGGTTTACATTCGGTAATCTAACCTTGATGGATGGACTTAACCTCATACCCGTCACGATTGGTCTGTTTGCCATCCCCGAGCTGATATCACTCGTCGCCTCGGGATCATCGATATCGAAAATGGAGCTCAATAATCTTGATAGCGGACGACGGCAAGGTATTCGGGACTCTTTCACACACTGGTGGCTGGTCATCCGATCTAGCCTTGTCGGGGTCTGGGTCGGAATGATTCCAGGACTCGGCTCATCGGTCGCCGACTGGTTCGCCTACGGCCACGCGAGGGCGACCGAAAAAGATGCAGAGGAGACCTTTGGGAAAGGTGACGTCAGAGGCGTTATCGCGGTAGACGCCGCGACAAACGCTAAAGAAGGTGGGTCATTGATTCCAACACTGGCGTTTGGAATACCAGGTTCGTCAACGTTAGCGCTCGTTTTCGGGGGTCTGTTGATTGTTGGCGTGAAGCCAGGAAAAGAGATCCTGACGACCCAGCTAGACGTAACGTTCTCATTCATCTGGCTTCTGATCATCGCCAGCGTCATCACCTCACTTCTTTGTATTATTTTTATCAAGCCTCTCGCTAAAGCTACCCAAGTAAGACCGACACTCTTGGTCCCAGTAATCTGCGCTCTTTCGGTCGTTGGGGCATTTGCTAATTCAAACAATTTTGGCGATATCATTGTGATGGCGACGTTTGGTGTGTTCGGCTACTGGTTACGGTTACACGGTTGGCCTCGCCCACCCTTGCTCTTAGGCTTGGTGCTAGGACCCGAGGCTGAGCGGCACCTATGGACTTCCTATCAGTTATACGAGTGGGAGTTTGTTCTTCGACCCATCACAGGCTCGTTACTGATACTCCTGGCCTTGATACTCGGGTGGCCGACACTCAAGAAACTTTTCAGGAAACCAAAGGAGGTTGACGCATGAATCTTACAATTAGCCGAACCCTCCTTGGCTTGAGCTTCCTTGCACTATTCACTTACACGCTTTTATCTGGTCTCGATATGCCTTTCCGGGCCAGCATGCTCCCTGTGCTCGCGTCCAGCCTCGCCTTGCCTCTGACGCTTCTGGCGCTCTATATTGAACACAAAAAAGGTAACGAAAAAAAATCGCAGGCCGAAGAATCAAGCGGCGACCTCGCCGTGTCTGAGAGCGAGGTCTCTGCCGACGCTTTCCGTCGCGTGAGATACTTCTTTCTATGGTTCGCAAGCCTGATCGCTAGCGCTCACCTTCTGGGGTTTCTCATCGGACTCCCGCTCATGGTACTGATTTACCTGTTAGCGAACCGGGAACCCTTTAAATTATCAATTTTTCTGAGTTTAATGGTTTTGATGATCCTCTACTGGGGATTTCAAAAAGGTTTGGTACTCCCTCTCCCGAGGGGGATCCTGACCACGATGCTGTTTGGCGGTTAATCATAATAACGAGAGAGGAAACGTAGCCATGCAATTTAAGAAACTAATAGGAGCAGCGGTAGTCGCCGGTTTAGTCGGCCAGGCCGCAATAATGTCACAGGTCGCAAACGCAGGCGGACATGGTGACTTTTATAAGGGGAAGACGATAACCATCGTGGTTCGTTCCGGCCCCGGCGGTGGATATGATACTTACGGCCGCTTAGTAGCTAATCATATCGGGAAACACATCCCGGGGAACCCCAACGTGATCGTCCAGAACATGCCGGGCGCGGGTGGTATCGTCGCGGCGAACTACCTAGACTCACAGGCAGATCAGGATGGTACGGTGATCGCGATCTTCGACCGGGGCGCGGCGTTCACGCAACGCGTCGGTAAGGAAGGTGTCGCGTACGACGTCACAAAGTGGAACCTGCTAGGCAGTGCGACCGGTGAGGCCTATGCGTATGTGGCGGCAAAAGACGCACCGTTCAATAGCCTCAGTGAGCTCAAAGGACTCTCCGAGGAGCAGAAATTCAGCGCCACCGGCCCGGGCTCTGACTCCTACACCTACACCGAGCTCCTGCAAAACGCGGGTATGCCCGTAAAGCTGATCTCGGGTTACGTTGGCACCCAAGAGAAGCTGCTAGCTATTATCCGTGGAGAGGTCCAGGGTACCGCTGGTAGCTTCGGAAGTATCGCGGAACAGGCAGAGTCCGAGGGCCTCAAAGTTGTCGGTCTGCTGGGTAAGGTGCCGTCACGCCCTGACCTCGAGCAGCTCGCAAGCTTTATGCCAGACAACCAGAAACCAACACTGGCTGTCGCGGTCGCGCCTCTTGCCGCGGGTCGTCCGTTCGCGACGACACCGAACGTCCCCGCTGACCGGGTAAAGATCCTGCAGGACGCGTTCGCCAGGGCACTGTCAGATCCGGAGCTACTGTCCGAGGCCAAGAAGGCAGACCGTCCGATCGACTTCATGCCCGCGGACGAGCTAGCGGCCCTCTACACGGATATTCTGGCGGCCTCGGACGAGGTCATCGCCAAGTTCTCTGAGACCCCCTCCACTAAAGTCACGGCCAAGCTGGACGCGGTCGAGGACAAGGGTAAGCTGATCAAGTTCCAAGGCAAGGGCGCTCAGGTAGCTTCTGCAATCTCGAAGAGCCGGACCAAAATCACGATTGGCGGCAAGGAATCTAAGCGAAGTAAGCTGAAAGCTGGTTTGGACTGTACGATCGAGTACAACCCAGGTAACGCCGAGAACGAGGCCTCAAAGGTCGACTGTAAGTAAGTCAGCCTGAATCAAGGCGTACCCGTCCCACGGGTGCGCCTTTTATTTTCTGAGGTCCCAACAATGTCCAACAGGTACCACATGGTTAGCGATCACGCCAAGATGTTGTTTGGCTCCGCCCTGTGGCTCTGGTTCGATCTGCCACTGGCGTGGCTCTTGGGGCCAGCGACAATCGGGCTAATACTTGCCACACGCGGACAACCGATCGGGACCGATTACTTCTTCGGAGACTTCGGACGCGGCCTCCTGGGTGTCGCTATCGGCGCGAGCATCACCCAGCAACACATCGACTGGATGCTCGACCACCCTGATCTCGGCGTCGGGTTACTGGTCTACGTCGCGCTCGGTGGTGGGATAGGTTTCCTGTGGCTCCATCGGTTTTGTAAGTGGGACCGTCCGTCAGCCTGGTTCGCTGCCTTTCCCGGCGGGATGAGTGAGATGATCGCCAGCGCGGAGGCGTTCGGGGCGAATATCCCAAAGGTCGCTCTGTCCCACTCGCTGAGAATCTTCTGCCTAGTCTGCGGGGCGTCACTGGCCAGCTACTTCATGGCCGGCGTCACCACCGGTTCGCTTAGCTTCGGCACAGTCAGTTGGTCGATCCAACCGATAGTTTTCGCGACCATGGTCTGTGCCGTATGGGGAGGAAAACGTCTCAAGATACCAGCGCCTTCATTTATGGCGCCTCTCTTTGCAAGTCTGATCATCAATCTAGTATTTGATGTCCAGCTCAGACTTACGGACTTAGTTCTAATCCTCGGCCAATATTTTCTTGGATGGAGTATCGCGTCCCGATTCAAGGGCGTATCAAAGCGAGAGGTCATCAAGATCCTGAAACAAGTGTTTGTTCTACTTCTCCTTTTTGTGCCGATTTGGGGAGTGATGGCCGTTCTTCTCGATCGATTTACTGACATAGACCTCACTTCGATTATCTTAGGCCTCGCGCCCGGCGGACAGGCCGAGATCGCACTCATTGCAATAGCTCTGGACGCGAACTTAGCCGTAGTAATGGTTCTCCACGTCTTCAGATCGTTGATTATCACAATGATCGGACCCGTAGCTTATGGATTAATAACAAAATCAAAACGAAACAAGCCATCAAATGTCTAGACCGAACCGGAAGCCCGCCGAGAGAGTCTGGGACCGATATATTGACGAACCGTTCCGTTCTCGAGTCGCCAGACAATCTCATTCGCCTCAGATCACTGAAAAATCAGCTCTGATCGTTATCGATCTCTATAACTTGGTTTACGAGGGCGACGACAGGCCAGTCAGCGAACTGATCGATCAATTTCCTGCCGCCTGCGGTGAGCATGCGTATCGGGCCATCGAGCCGACCAACAAGCTAATAACGCTTTTCAGGGACAGAGGGCTGCCTGTCTTCTTCTCGACCAAGGATTTCGAGCGGTCTCAACGAGGCGGAAACGCGACACATCGTCCTAGGAATAAACCTAGGCCAGCGGACTACGAAATTTATCATGCGATCGATCACAGGGAGACCGACACCCTGATAAAGAAGCTCAGGGCCAGCGTATTCTTCGATACAGAGCTACAGAATCTGCTGGAGGCAAACAAAACCGAGAGCCTATTCGTTGCGGGCGAGAGTACGAGCGGTTGTATTCGTGCCAGCGTTATCGATGCATTTTCGCTTGGGTATGGGGTCTGTGTGGTTGAGGACTGCGTCTTTGATCAGAACAGGGTAAGCCACGCGGTCAACCTATACGATATGCACCACAAGTACGCAGAGGTCTTAAAATTATCGAGGCTCGAGAATGGCAACCAAAGCCTCTAAGGTACTGGATAGTCCCGAAGCGCGTGCTGGGTGCTCCTCTAAACCTAAGCATACGCACTAGACCTTGGCCATTAACTGATGCGGTTCCGAAGGCAGGCATAGTCGGATTTGTTCTCCTCTCAACACTTCGCCCGTGACCACCACTATCCCCATCACGCCAATTTTATAGGGGACCTCTGAGTCTTTAGGGTCAGCCACGGTCACCTTTAGGAGTCCCTTAGAAAACTTATCTACTTGGTGGCATGGCTTTCGTAGGCCCGTCAGTAAAATCTCGGCGCCGCTCTGAAATCGCATCCGTGTCCCCGCCGGCAGGTACTCAAGATCAACCCCACTGGTGGTGATATTTTCTCCTAACGAACCGCAAAGGACGGGGTGGCCCAGCCGGTTCCACTCGTTAATTCGTTCTAGTGCTATCAGATGCACCTGTCTAAGGTTAACCCGCAATGGATCTTTCTTGATCAGGTGAAGGTGCTGAACTGTTTGACCAAAGTGAGCGTCATCCTCAACACCGCGCTCACGAACAAGCTGGATGACATCGGTGTTTAGTTTCGAAAACCTGTGCTCAGAGTTGATTGAGACAGCCTCTACTCTAACCATCCCTTTCATCCCAACTAGTCCCTGATGTCCTGCAAGAGCCATTCAGTCGGTATGTCTCGACCCATCCCGCTGGCCACGATCTTCTCGTAGACCAGCCCGCCGACCGACGAGAACTGCAGACCCTGGTTGCCGACGTTCCGGTAAAACGTGATCTGGTCTCGGGACGTTCTTCCCTCACATTTACCTGTAACAAGATCTTTAAACTCAGGCTTGTCGCCGCCCCTCCCGCGGTCCGTAAAGTCCGGACTGTCTCCGCCAAACCCAGGCGACGGGTTCTTCTCCGGAATCACATGTTGCTGCTCTGAAGTACCGCCAATAAACGCAGCAGGTGAGTGCCCCCGCTCGGCCTGAAAAATATCGGTCTGCTTCATTTGGAGACCCGCGACCCCCTGCCGGACCACGACGTCGAATCGTGAGATAGCCTCTTCGGGCATTTCCCTCCGTCCGAGGTTAGTCACGTGCTGACCCGGCTCCAGCCAGGCAGCATCGTAGACCGGGATCATGCTGTCAGTCGCCGAAGAGACGATATCAGCGCCAGCGATCGCCTCCCTCGGTCCAGACACCGGTATCACGTCGATACCTAGCCTGGCTGACATCTCCTCTGCGAAGACCTCCTTGTGACCCTTTGTTGGGCTGTACACCCGGCACTCTTTGATCGGTCTCACGCAACAGAACGCCTCAAGGAAGGTTCTCGCCATGCCACCCGAACCGATCAGACCGATGACCTCTGAGTCCTCCCGAGACAGGTACTTAGCGCCAATACCCGCGCCGCCTCCGACCCGGAAGTGTTGCAAGATCCCATCATTGATCAGCGCCAACGGCTCGCCGTTCTTGGTGGATAGTAAAAATATCAACCCGCAGTATGTCCCGGGCTCGATACAGTGCTTCTCCTCAGTCCACCCACCGTCATCGGTCCTAGGCCAACTGACGATGTCGGACTTCATACGGATCGCGAAGTAACGTGAGCTCGCACCCTCCATCGAGCCCCAGCGGAAATAACTGTCAGCATCCTCGGCCGGGTAGTAAAGATCGACCCTCGGGCGGTGTACAGCGCCGTACTCAACCAGCCCCCGGAACGCCTCTTCCTGGACTCGGATACAGTCCGCCATCTTTAGGACTTGGCTCACTTCGTCGTTATTGATCAGTTTCATGACTACGTCTCTAAGGTAGCGGCAGCGAAGAGCGCCTCCGGTGGCAGGTACTCGGCTCCGATACCTTGGTCCACCGCATAGCGCATAAGCCTATCAATATTTGAACGGTTCGCGATAAAGCCGCGCGGCCAAGCCTTACCCATAAATCGCTCACGATCCCTCTCAAACTGGTGACGGACACCAGGTAGCATCGACCAATTCGGGTCGGCGTAATAGCCCTCAGCGATATCAAACGCAGAGTGGAAGATCTCCATCAGCTGCGACGGCAGATCAGGGTTCTTGTTGACCATTGCCTCCTGTATCGCGATAACGTGCATGATCGGAAACGACCCGGTCTCGTCAAAGTACCGCTTCTCCTCGGACTCGGGGTCAACGAAGAGACGTCTCGCAGGGACCTCTCCACTCATCACGTTAGAGGGCGGGTGTGGCAAAAAAAACGCGTCGATCTCACCGGCCTGAAGCCGGTCACCTAAGCGATCACGGTCCCCGATAAACTCGACACTCACGTCGGGCCCGTGCTCGAGCGGAATCTTCTCCTTCGTGGTCAGTTTCCAGTTGATAGAGCGCCATGGGACCTTGTAGTGGAACTCCAGGTCGCCCTTAGCGAGCAGCGACAACGTTGTCTGAAACGCGCTCAAAGCGACGTTCTTACCAATCAAGTTCGCGGGCTCAGTCATATCCGAGTCCTGCCTGACCCACATTTGGCTGGTGCTGAATAACCGTCTCGGAAATACCGGTATCCCAACGATCGGATACCCTCTGGTCTTGGCTGCGAGGAACGATGACATTGAAAATTCAGCGACGTCGAACTGACCGTCGAGGAACAGCTCATGCCGGTCAGTACCGTGCTGCAGGGTGGCACTCTGCCCAACCTGAAACGGTCTGATAACGAAATCAAACGAGTGGGACAGGGACCCATCGAAAAACGGAAAATGACGGTCATACCGGTCGATCGCTAGCTTGATCTCCATCCAATGCCTCCCTTGTCGGTCCGTTTATTAGCGAGTCTCGGTCACCTCTCTGACCTCTACCGAGCCGACCTTTAGCTTCTGAGCCTCTGCGTCCACTCGCTCGACCTTGGTGCCCTTCTCGAATGCAGCCATCTGGAGTATCTCGAGCTCCTCGTCATCCGAGGCGCTCTCGAACCAATACTGCTCGCCACGTGGGATAAGTATCCCTTCATACTTCCCAAACTCACCGATAACGACGTCGCCAGGACCGTAAAATCTCACCCGACCGGCAAGCACCATCCAGAAACCATCCATACCGCGATGCGAGTGGAGGTTATTTTCACCACCCTCGCGCACGACCTGTACCCTTCCGCGAATAATGTCGCTTCCCGCGAGCTGAACAATTGCCTTCCCACCCGGCATATCGGATGGCTTCTCGTATTTGAAAACCTGGTAACTACCTTCACTCATGACGACTAGTCCTTTGCTTTATCTTGTTATTTAGAAGAGTAATCGAAACAGGTTGAGGCCACTCATATTGATCCCATCTCTCCGTAAAATTTTGCGCGCACATCTGCACCTTGAGACGTCAGCTTGTGACGAAGACCAACACACCCAATCCAGCGGATCCCAAGACAACAACACCAGGGTCCCAGCGCTTGAGCCACACCCCTAATACGACTAACCCAACCAAAAGATACTCCAACGGCTCGATAGAGATATTCCGAGCAAGCCCTGTGCCCGCAGTTAACATCATCCCGGCGATAACGAATCCAGACGCTGGCATGAATAAGGCGACGTAGTGTTTCAGGTTGTCGTGCCAGTGCGCAGCCAAAGATGCACCAAAAACCGTTGGGATGGAAATGCCAACCAGGCAAGCCATGGCACCCGGAAACCCGGCCAAAAAGTAACCGATTCCCGCTACGAAACTACATTTCGGGCCCGGGACGAAGTTTCCGATCGCATATGCCCACGCGAAGAGTGCTGGGCTCAAGAGGCCGGGATCTACCCAGTGATCCTGGATAATCGCAAGCTGGCCGTTCCCGCCACCGAGCGAAAACAGCGTACTGAACGCGATGACTGCGAGGATTTCGACGAGGATAGACGAATCACTCGACATCGGTCGTCCCTCCTTGATTGTTACCGCGGATCACGATCGAACCGAACGCAAGCCCAACACAAGCCGCTACGATGAGTGGGCCCTTGAACACAATCACGTAGAGCGGTATCCCGATGCTGATGAACGAACCGAACAAGGCCGACCGTCTGTTCACTCCGTCTCCGACGAACATCCGTACAGCGTTCCCCGCGAGCAGTCCGACGACACCGAGCCCGACGTAGTGCTGGATCGTGACAAGCGCCGGGTTCTCCGACGCGACCACGGTCAATACACAGGCAGCCAAAACCAAGATCGTGCCAGGTAGTAGGATAGCAATCGAGGAGCCGACGGCCCCTAATATCCCGCCGATCCGGTATCCCACCATCGCTGCAAACGCAAGAAACTTAGGCGCCGGGATCATCGCGGCAGCAAGCATCAACGACCGCTGATCCTCAACGCTAAGCAGCCTCCTACGCTCGACCAGCTCCCTCTGCAGTCGGTCCATTGCAGCCCACATACCCCCAAAGCAAGTACACCCGAGCAAAAAAAATAGCCAACAAATGGTTGGGAATGGTAGTGAGGACTTTTCACTTGAGACGCTCAAGTTAGTCTCCTTATCGTTGGCATGTTGGTGGCGCACCTCCGTTGCCCATAATAAGCGGCAAAGCACTATTAACCACCTGGGGACGCCATACGAAGTCTGTCTGAGGTATAAATGTATCTAACCTCTGAATAATCATGGTCCCAACTGTCCTGATTTTTTAAACTCAGCGAATCAGATAAACGGAGACAAAGATGACTGTAGGGCACTACATCGACGGCCAATGGATCTGTTCTGGCGAGTCAGTCACAACGATAAGCCCAAGTGATGGAGAAACAGTCACCGTGTATCACCGGAGCG
>ENA-OUOG01002791-OUOG01002791.1-marine-metagenome-genome-assembly--contig:-NODE-2791-length-17442-cov-5.264210_pt1 | contig 17442 bp, 16 predicted proteins | sample MGYA00248635_ERZ508505 | MGnify/ENA primary metagenome ERZ508505 (study PRJEB26176, sample SAMN06267871) | marine metagenome | isolation source: Saanich Inlet, British Columbia, Canada | place: Pacific...
TGAGCGTTTTAGCGGATGCAAATATAAAACCCTTTTTATTACTAACAATGAGTTTTTTAAACTGTTTTTTAAATAATATTTCTAATCCTTTGGTAGCGGGGTTTTCTCCTCTTTCCAAAGGGTGTAAAGACGGTCTAAATCATAAGATAATGCGGTGGGGTCAAGTTCAATTAGACCATCTCCATAAGCACGTTGAAGAATATCTTCGATTAGAAAGTCTTCATAAATGATTTCTGGGTCGTAGGTATCCTTTAGTGATAGCTTAAAAAAAGAAGCTGTGGTTTGGTAAATCATCGCCTTCCAACCATTCCTCAATTCTTTGATTAATTCATGGGTAGTTGCACCTGTTTGTCTGTGGACTAGTTTAATCAGGATACGACCTTGTGAGCGAGACAACTTTTTGAGCTCTGCTTCAAATTCATCGTAAATGAATTTTTCAATGCGCTTTATGTATTTTTTCTTTTGACGCTTTTTCTTTAACCCTTCCAATCGGATAGTAAGGGTATCTAAACGGTCCGCAGCTAGCTTAGCGTAAGGATAAACGCGTAATGTTCTATTTCTTAAAATAACATACTCGCGCAACTCCTTCATGCTTTTAAAGCGCAGGGGCTGGAAAAGAACCACTTCCTGAAGGCGTATTCCTGAATTGGGAATGGAATCGGTCTCAAACTTGTAAAGCATCTGTTCAGAAAGATCCAAACTATCTTGCTCTTGAGCCAAAAGAAAAATCGGTAAAAATAGAAAGGAATAAAAAACAGTTCGCATTACGAGCATTTCAAAAACGAATATTATCAAGGAGCAGTATCCTCTATTTGATTAAAAGACTATATAGAAATAAGCTCACAAAAATACAAATTATTTAGGTCTAGGGTTTTTATAATCGGATTATTCTTACTTTTGATCTTCGTTAAAATTTAACCTTAGTATATGAGTTTATTAGACAAAAAAGCAATAGGATTTTTAGAAAAATATTTAAACAATGCTTCCCCTACGGGTTACGAAAGTGGAGGACAAAAAATATGGATGGAGTATCTAAAACCTTATGTAGATACCTTTATCACAGATACCTATGGAACAGCCGTTGGTGTAATCAATCCTAAGGCTGATTTTAAAGTAGTAATCGAAGGACATTCTGACGAAATCTCTTGGTATGTTAATTATATAACGGATGATGGATTAATCTACGTGATCCGAAATGGAGGAAGCGATCATCAAATTGCTCCTTCAAAATGCGTAGATATTCACACCAAAAAAGGAATTATAAAAGGCGTATTTGGCTGGCCTGCTATTCACACGCGTAAAAACGGAAAAGAGGAAACGCCTAAACTGGACAATATTTTTATTGATGTAGGCGCAAAGGATAAAAAAGAGGTTGAAAAATTAGGAGTTCACGTGGGCTGTGTTATCACCTACCCAGATCAATTTCACATTTTAAATAAAGATAAATTTGTTTGTCGTGCTATTGACAACCGTGCTGGTGGTTTTATGATTGCTCAAGTGGCTCGTTTATTAAAGCAAAACAAAAAAATATTGCCTTTTGGTTTATATATTACCAATTCGGTACAGGAAGAAGTCGGCCTTCGCGGTGCTGAAATGATTACTCAGACCATTAAACCCAATGTTGCAATCGTTACGGATGTATGTCATGACACCACTACACCCATGATTAACAAAAAAGAGGAAGGTCATACCAAAATTGGTGATGGTCCTGTGGTTTCTTATGCACCTGCTGTCCATAATTTATTGAGAGAACATATTCTTGAAACCGCCGAGACGAAAAAAATTCCGTTTCAACGTTTAGCTTCTTCTCGTTATACTGGTACTGATACTGATGCTTTTGCTTACAGCAATGGAGGAGTAGCCTCCGCACTAATTTCTTTACCGCTCCGCTATATGCACACTACAGTAGAAATGGTGCACCGAGATGATGTAGAGAATGTAATTCGCTTAATTTATGAGAGTCTTTTAACTATTGATCCCAAGAAGGGTTTTAGTTATTTTGATTAAGCAATAACTTATTTATTCGCTTCACAACTGCAGGTCCTTCATAGACAAAACCTGTATAAAGCTGGACCAATGAAGCACCTGCATTAATTTTTTCTAGAGCATCTTCTGGGGTGTGAATCCCCCCTACTCCAATGATTGGGAAGGCATTATTACTTTTGGTTGTGAGATAACGGATCACCTCCGTACTTCTGTTACTTAAGGGCTTTCCACTCAAGCCTCCCATTTCAGATTTATTTTTGGATTGAAGGCCCTCTCTACTAAGCGTTGTATTAGTTGCAATTACACCGTCTATCTTAGTTGAGATCACAATCTCAATAATATCATCCAGTTGTGAGTCTGTCAAATCGGGTGCTATTTTTAATAGAATAGGCTTAGGACTACTCTTCTTCTGATTCAACCCGTTGAGGGTAGCAAGTAAATAAGTTAAAGGCTCCTTGTCTTGTAAGGCTCTAAGATTAGGAGTGTTGGGCGAGCTTACATTGACTACAAAATAATCGACATCGTCAAAAAGGGCTTCAAAACAGTAGATATAATCGTCAACTGCTTTTTCGTTTGGCGTAGTTTTATTTTTACCAATATTTCCACCGATCAGTATCTCGGTGTTTTTCTTTAATCGTTTTACTGCGTCATCTACGCCCTCATTATTAAACCCCATTCGATTGATTATCGCTTGATCGTCTTTAAGTCGGAAAAGTCTTTTTTTGGGATTTCCTGGTTGACCTTTGGGTGTGAGTGTTCCGATCTCGATAAATCCAAAACCAAAGTTAGAAAGCTCCTTATACAGGACGGCATTTTTATCAAAACCTGCTGCTAAACCTACTGGATTCGGAAATTTTATCCCAAATACTTCTCGTTCTAACTTAGGGTGTTTAACTTGAAAAAGAGCTTTAATTAGAAGAGGAACTCCAGGGATTGAGGAAAACAACTTGATCATTGAAAAGGAAAAATAATGAACCTTCTCAGGGTCAAAAAGAAACAAAAAAGGTTGGACTAGTTTCTTATACATATCAAAAAAATATCCCGCCGAAAGAGGCGGGATGATGAATTACTTTTTCGCTGGAGGAGGATTCAGTTTTGAACTCATTTCCAAGGAAATGGCAGAGCGTTCTATTTTGAGCTTCCCAGCCATCGTTTCAACTATGCAGGTATTGTCTTTATCGTTCAGTTCCATGATTTTTCCATGGATACCACTTTTAGTGATTACGCGATCTCCTTTTTTCATATCGCGCATGAAGTTCTTTTCCTTTTTTTGTCTTCGTTGCTGAGGCAAAATGATAAAAAAGAAAAATACAACCAACATTAATAGTAAAAACGGTAATTGACCTGTAAGACCTTCCGACATAATTTGAGGATTTAATTTTGTTGACGCGCTTTTGCCTGAGCTTCTCTTTGTTGTTGCTTAATAGGATCAGGAGTAACATTGGATTTGATTCTCAACATTTCTCTGCCCGTTGCCGTATTAGCAGAAAGCGTTACAGATTTTTGTTGAACTCCAGGCTTATTGCTGGAATCAAAACTAACAACTATAGATCCACTTTCTCCAGGTGCTATTGGAGTGTTTTTAGGATACTGAGGCACTGTACAACCACAACTTCCTCTAGCATCAACAATAATAAGGTCAGCATCACCTGTATTGGTAAACCCAAAAGAGGTAGTTACTTTTTCACCTTCGGTAATGGTGCCAAAATCATGCGATACTTTTTCGAAAGTCATTGCAGGCACCCCTGTAGCTTTTGCGGTAGAAGCTGGAGTGCTTGAAGCAGCAGCAGCTGTACCATTAACTTTTTTAGCAGAAGCATCTTGACAAGCAGTAAAAAAGACTACTGAAGATACAGCACAAAATATTAAATATTTTTTCATAGTAAACAATAGGTTTAGTGAGTTTCAAAAGTAACAAAAAAACTGATTACAACAAGCCTCTTCCAATTTTGTTAAGCCTATTTTCTTCTTTAAATTCCCGAACTAATTTATCCAGTACACCATTCACAAAATTATTGCTATTGGGTGTGGAATAATCTTTTGCAATTTCCAAGTATTCGTTTAAGGTGACTTTACTGGGTATGGTGGGAAAAAATAATAATTCTGCTATAGCAATTTTTAAAACTACACGATCTAAAAGTGCAATTCTATCAGCGTCCCAGTTGGGTGTTTTTCCTACCAATTCTGATTCTAATTTATCATTATTAACAATCACTTTTTCTAATAATTCCCGGCCAAATTGCACATCCTCTTGGCCTTTGTTGAATGTTGGAAATGGAAGCTCTTCAGAATGTTCAATACTCAGCTGTTTGAGTGTTTTAGATAAAAAAGTGTTGACTAGTGGTAAATCATCTATCCAGGTAATTTGTTGATCTTCTAAATAATCATAGAGGTAATCCGAGGTAGCGATATGATTTTTAAAGCACTTTGCAAACCATTTTAAATCTTCTTCCCAACTTGGATTTGCTATTTTTTGATATTCATTAAAAACTGTGTTTTCTGTAATTTTTTTGAGAAGCTCCTTTAAAAAAACAAATTCTAAATCCCATCTAATTGATTTTTTAGACTTCAACTTTTTTTCTAAAACTGGATGCTGCTGAATCATTCGCAAAACTTTATTTTCAGAAAATGCTTTGAGGTGTTCATACTTTACTTCTTCTGTTCCCAACTCTTTGTAGGTTTTCAATTGGTCTAGCGTAAAGTCCATGAGTGATTTAATCAATCCTAAGATTGAGATATAAAGGTCGTATGTTTGGGCAACACTTGCTTCGTAAAACTTTAATTCGTCTTCGAGTTTACTATTTTCTTTATGAGAAAAAGAATACGCGGATTGCATTACTTTAATGCGAATGTGACGTCTTGTGAGCATGTTTAAGAACTTTGTTTGAGCAAAAATAATTTAATAAAGTGAATATGTAGTGGAACTCATAGAAAAGTTTCGTCGCTCTTTTTATTTAAGCGTTTCCATTTGATTACATTTGCTACTTCAATTATGAAAGAGCTTCGTTACCTTAATAAATACTTTTTAAAATACCGCACCAAACTACTTCTAGGGTTTTTAATTACTGTAGTTGCCCGAATATTTTCACTTGTTGCCCCGCGGTTGATTGGCAACTCCCTTACTGCTGTAGAAAACTATCTAGAATCAGAAAGTACTGACTTGGCAGCCATAAAAGAGATCCTTTTAATTAATATTTTGGTGATCGTAGGTACTACACTTGTTTCAGGATTTTTAACATTTTTAATGCGGCAAACCATCATCAATGTTTCACGCTACATTGAATTTGATTTAAAAAATGAGATTTTTTGGCACTACCAGCGCTTGACTCAACGGTTTTATAAAAATAATCGTACGGGAGATTTAATGAATCGTATCAGTGAGGATGTCGGAAAAGTTAGAATGTATGTGGGTCCTGCTTTTATGTACAGTATCAATACTGTCTCGCTTTTTGTAATTGTCATTTCATACATGATCAGTATTGCGCCAGAATTAACTCTTTACACAGTGCTACCCCTTCCAATATTATCTATTACCATCTACAAATTAAGTAGGATTATTAATCAAAAGAGTACTCTTGTTCAGGAGATGCTTTCTAAGATGTCTTCGTTTGCTCAAGAAAATTTTAGCGGTATTGCAGTAATAAAGTCGTACAACCTTCAAACTCAATCTTCAGCTGATTTTAATGCGCTTGCAACTGAAAGCTATGATAAAAATATGGACTTAGTAAAAGTCCAAGCTTGGTTTTTTCCCTTGATGATTTTATTGATCGGCTGCAGCAATTTGATCGTGATTTTTGTCGGTGGAAATCAGTACATCAATGGCACTATTGAAATAGGGGTACTTGCAGAATTCATCATCTATGTGAACATGCTAACTTGGCCCGTTGCTGTAGTTGGATGGATTACATCTATTGTTCAACAAGCAGAGGCCTCACAAAAAAGAATCAACGTTTTCCTTAAAGAACAACCAGAAATCGAATCTGGAAAGGGAGTGAGCAAAAAGATTATCGGAAATTTAGAATTCAAAAATGTCAGTTTAAAGTATCCTGAAACAGGAATTAAAGCCTTAGATGCTATAAATTTGAGTATCCCCTCTGGAAGCACTCTTGGAATTATCGGAAATATTGGTTCCGGTAAATCGACCTTATTGGATACTATTTTGAGACTTTATGACCCTACTGAAGGTAGTGTAAATCTGGATGGCCATGACCTAAAGGAATTCAAACTTTCAGAATTGAGAGACACCATTGGTTATGTGCCCCAAAATGCATTTCTATTCTCAGAAAGTATTGAAGATAATATCCGATTTGGTAACCCTAAAGCCACTGAAGAAACCATACAAAAAACAGCCAAAAAAGCTGTGGTGCACAATAACATCATAAAATTTAAAGAGGGCTATAAAACGCTTTTAGGTGAGCGTGGTGTCACCCTTTCTGGAGGGCAGATCCAACGGGTATCTATAGCGCGGGCCTTGATTAAAGATCCTCAGATTTTATTGCTTGATGATTGCCTTTCTGCAGTAGATACGGACACTGAAGAAGAGATCTTAAAACATCTTAAGTTACTCTCAAAAAACAAAACAACACTGATTGTAAGTCATCGTATTTCCTCATTAAAGCATGCTGATCAAATCGTTGTTTTCGAAAATGGTAAAATAGTTCAACAAGGTCAACATACTGATTTAATTGAGGTTAAGGGCTATTACAAGGAATTATTTGAGATTCAACAGGCCAACAACTCAAAATAATTGGTGTTGTTTGATTTTTTTAATAAAATTGTTAGATAATTGAAGAATAACTTAGACAAAATGAGGGATTACGAAGAAGATAATATTGAAGAAATCTACTCTAAAATTCTTAGAGCAGGACGAAGAACTTACTTTTTTGATGTTAGGGAAACAAAAGCCAGTGACTATTATTTAACCATTACCGAAAGTAAAAAATTCACTAACGAGGATGGTACTTACTATTACAAAAAGCATAAAATATATCTTTACAAAGAAGATTTTGAAAACTTTACTGAGTTTCTAAATGACTCCATTGCTTTTATCTTTGAAAATAGAGGGCATGAAGTCATTAGCGAGCGCCATCAAAAAGACTACACACCAAATGACATTAACTCCGAAACTCACTAGAGCATTGAGTTAATCTTACTTTTTACCAAAAAAGTAACTTATTTAATTTTTTATGTTGGTAATATTTTGAACCTTTAGAAGTTCAAAACAACTTTCCATGAAAAAATTATTCGTTCTATTCGGATTACTTCTTTGCAATACACTTTTAAGTCAAGTTTCCTTAGACTATTATTTAGATTCCGATCATCCTTATAACAAAGAGATCCCTGAACCAAAAACGCTTTTAGGTTATGAAGTAGGAACTTGGCATGTTTCCCATGACAAACTCGTGAATTATATGTACCGACTGGCTGAAAGTTCAGACCGTATCCACATAGAAAATAGAGGAAGTACTTACGAAGGACGTCCAATTTTACTTTTAACGATAACCAGTCCTGAAAATCATCAGCGAATAGACGAAATTCAAAAAAATCACATCGCACTTACAGAACTCGGTACCGGTCAAGTTTCTATTGAAGACCAACCGTTAGTGCTGTATCAAGGATTTTCTATTCATGGAAACGAACCTAGTGGTGCCAATGCTGGACTTTTACTCGCGTATCACTTGGCCGCAAGCCAAGCCCCCGAAACTCTAAAAATGTTAGATGAATTGGTAATCTTATTTGATCCTAGTTTTAATCCTGATGGACTGCAACGTTTTTCGTACTGGGCAAATACGAATAAAAATCAAATTTTAACCGCTGATTCTAACGATAGAGAATACAATGAAGTTTGGCCAAGAGGAAGGACAAATCACTACTGGTTTGATCTCAACAGAGACTGGCTACCCACTCAATTACCAGAATCGCAAGCTAGAATAAAAACCTTTACAGAATGGCTCCCAAACATCCTGACCGATCATCATGAAATGGGAACCAACTCTACCTTCTTTTTTCAACCAGGAATCCCGTCAAGAGTTAACCCCTTAACTCCTGATTTGAATCAAAAATTAACACGAAAAATTGGCTCTTTTCATGTAGAGGCTTTCAATAAGTTAGGCTCACTTTATTATTCAGAAGAAGATTATGACGATTTTTATTACGGAAAAGGATCTACCTATCCAGATGTAAACGGCAGTATCGGTATCCTTTTTGAACAAGCCAGTTCAAGAGGGCATATTCAAGAAAGTGATAACGGACTTTTAACATTTCCCTTTACCATTCGCAATCAGCTAACGGCTGGATTTTCAACTTTAAAAGCTGCCACTTCAATGCGCATAGAGCTTTTAAACTACTTCAAAGGGTTTTATTCTGACATGAGATCAAAAGCTGCAAAAAATAAACAAAAAGCAATTGTTTTCAGCAGCGGAAAAGATCCCGCAAAAAGCTATCAGTTTGCTAAAATGCTAGAGCGACACAAAATTAAAATTCATGAATTAAATGGGAGTTTAACTCGCGATGGTAAAAAATACAGCCCAGAAAACAGCTTTGTCATTCCTTTAGAACAAAAAAAACATCAACTGATTCAGGCAATGTTTTCCAAACAATCTAAATTTAGAGACAGCCTTTTCTATGATATTTCTGCTTGGACCTTACCTTATGCCTTTAACCTCAATCACAGCATAGAAAACAGCACCTCTTTAATTGGAAAGGAAATCACTTCAATTGCTCCACCAGAAGGAAAAGTGAATTCAAAATCAGGATATGCTTATCTGTTTGAAGCCCACAACTACTACACACCTAAATTACTCAACTATTTACATCAACATAAAGTTCGCGTTAAAGTTGGGTTAACTCCTTTTACAGTAAATGGAAAACAATACGATTATGGAACTTATATGATTCCAGTTCAAAATCAAGTGGTTTCCGAAGACGAACTTTACACCATTCTTCAAGCTGGTGCAGAGGCCAGTCATGTTTCCATACATGCTACAGAAACGGGATACACTCAAGGAATCGATTTAGGTTCTCGTGATTTTACTTCTGTCAAAAAACCAGAAATTGCACTTTTGGTTGGTGATGGTGTTCGCAGTTATGACGCTGGAGAAATTTGGCATTTGTTAGACACGCGTCATGAAATCTCAATTTCAAAGATTGATACACGCAATCTAGGACGTGTAGATCTAAGTCAATACACCCACTTTATTATTCCTAGTTTTTCTGGATCAGGACTAAATTCACACATTGATAAACTCAAGGAATTTGTTCAAGAAGGCGGAACCGTCATTGGGTACCGTAACACCAGTAAATGGTTGGAAAAAAATGAATTCATTAAACTGGAGTTCTTGAACCAAGACCTAACAGCACGAGACGTAAGTTTTGAAAACAAAGAGAAATTTAGAGGTGCACAATTAACAAGCGGTGCCATTTTTAACACAAAAATCGACAGAAGCCATCCAATAAATTTTGGTTTTCAAAATGAAACTTTACCTGTTTTCAGGAATACAAATTTATTTATCAAACCGCATAAACAAAGCTATAATAATCCGATTCAGTACACCAGCAACCCCTTGTTGAGCGGATATATTTCAGAAGAAAACTTAGCGTTACTAAAAAACACTGTTCCTTTTCAAGTACAACGTAGGGGCAGAGGTAAAGTAATTGTATTGACAGACAATACTAATTTTAGAGCATTTTGGTATGGAACCAACAGAATTCTTACCAATGCCCTATTCCTTTCTGATAAAATGTAATTTATAAAATTTGTTGTCCGTTAGGTAATTCAGTTTCGGGGGCTAAAAGAATGACATCATCTTCATCTTTGGCTCCCAAAACTAAACATTCACTTTCAAAATTTGCGATTTTTTTGGTACCCAAGTTTACCAAAGCAATTACTTGCTTTCCTACCAAGTCTTCTTTTTTATACCGCTTAGTAATTTGGGCAGATGAGTTTAAAGTACCTAATGGACCAAAATCTATTTGCAGTTGATATGCAGGTTTTATAGCCTCTGGGAAATCCTTTGCTTCCAATACTGTTCCAACACGGAAATCAAGTTCTTCAAAAGTTGTAAAATCAATCATGATTATGTTTAGATTGGCGTAAAAATACTACTTTTAAATTGAGTAATTTAAAATCAATCGTTATGGCACTTACGGAATCTTATATGCTTCCTTTGCAAACTAAAGCCCCTGAATTTTCATTAACTAATGTAGTTTCAGGTCAAAAGGAAACTTTGAATCAACTCAAAGGAAATTCGGGCACTCTGATTGTCTTTATGTGTAATCACTGTCCTTATGTGGTTCATTTAATGGATGCACTTGTTGAAACTGCGAAAGAATTTTCCGAAAAAGATGTAAACACCGTTGCTATTTCAAGCAACAGTATCGTCAGTCATCCACAAGACGGACCAGTTGAAATGAAAAGCCTTGCTTTAACGAAAAATTTCACCTTTCCCTACCTGATTGACAAAACTCAAAAGGTTGCACATGCGTATAAAGCCGCTTGTACTCCTGATTTTTATTTGTTTGACGCCGATTTAAGCTTGTATTATCGTGGAAGATATGACGACTCCAGACCCGGGAATGACAATCCAATTACAGGAAAAGATTTACACACTGCCTTTAAGTTTATGCTCAAGGGAGAACAAATGAACCAAATGCAATATCCTAGTATGGGATGTAATATTAAGTGGGATGTTGGAAACAGTCCTGAAGAACGTTATTGAAAGTTTACGAGTTCCACATCAAAAATCAAAGTTGCATCGGGAGGAATTACACCTCCTGCTCCTTGAGCACCATAACCCAAATGACTTGGGATAACAAAACGTGCAGCTGCTCCTTTGTTTAAGAGAAGTATTCCTTCGTCCCATCCTGCAATAACCTGACCAATTCCAACATTAAACTCTATAGGCTCTTTTCTTTGATACGAAGAATCAAATAGTGTTCCGTCCACTAAAGTACCTTTATAATGAACTGTTACTTTGGATCCACTTTCAGGTGTTGCTCCTGAACCCTCTTTAGTGATTTGATAAAACAACCCACTTGAGGTTTCTTGCATTCCCTCTGTGTGAGCGGCAAGTGCTTTCTTTGCTTCTTCTTGAGCTGCTTTTATTCGTTCCTCTCCACTTGAGTTGAAGGATTTAAATGCTTTTAAAGCATCCCAATCCTGTGCCTCTTTACCGTGTCGCTCTATGGTTAAAGAATCTATAATATCACCTTGAGCTACTTGATTTACAATATCTTGACCTTCTACTACATACCCAAAAACAGTATGCTTACCGTCTAACCAATCTGTTGGACCATGCGTGATAAAAAACTGACTGCCGTTTGTAGCAGGACCAGCATTTGCCATAGATAGTGTTCCGGCTTTGTTGTGTTTTAAATCAGGATGAAATTCATCGTCAAATTTATATCCTGGACCACCTGCACCAGTTCCTTGAGGGCAACCACCTTGGATCATAAAATCTGGAATTACACGGTGGAACGACAAGCCATTGTAATAAGGCTCTCCTTCTTTTTTGTGATCGTTTTTTTGATTTCCCTCTGCTAAAGCAATAAAATTACCAACCGTGCCTGGTGTTTGCTTATAAGTGAGTTCTAATACTATTGCCCCTTTTGTTGTCTGAAACTTAGCGTATATACCTTCCATAAAATAAATTTAAGCAGCAAAGATAATAATACAACTCAGATCAACAGGCTTAATTTGCAATTTCACTCATGAACTTAATTCTATACAATCGAAGTTCTTCTTCTTCATAGTCTCCATCAAACGCTTCAACAGCCGAACCTATAGCGTCAGATTCAGACTCAATAAAATAATCATAAAGCTCCTCCAATTGATCTTCATCAAATAAATCTTCTAGATAGTAGTCAATATTAAGTTTGGTGCCTGCAAAAACTATGGTTTCAATTTCTGAAATTAGCTTTTCCATATTCATGCCTTTGGCGGCGGCTATATCTTCAAAAGGCAACTTTCTATCAATACTCTGGATAAGAAAAAGCTTGAGCGAAGAATTGATTCCAGTACTTTTTACTACTAAATCATCCGGTCTAATAATTTGATTCTCATCGATGTATTTTAGAATGAGTTCAAGGAATTTTTTACCATAACGTTTTGCCTTACCCTCACCTACCCCATTAATATTGACCAACTCTTCTTCGCTAATTGGATATTTCAAACACATATCCTCTAATGAATATTCTTGAAAAACCGCATAGGGAGGTATTTCTGCTGCTGACGCAACCTCCTTCCGAAGACCTAAGAGCAGTTTCATTAAGACAGTATCTACTCCTTTAGACTTGGTTTGCACGGCCGTACGAGATTCTACTTCTTCATATTTATGGTCTTCCGTCATTTTAAAACTCTCAGGATTTTCAAGGAAGTGCTTTCCTTTATCCGTCAAGCGAATAACACCATAGGTTTCAATTTCTTTAGCTAGGAATCCTGCAACAAGACTCTGACGAATTAATGCCATCCAATAAAATCTATCTTTACTGGTTCCATTACCAAAGGCTTTAAGCTCACTTATTTTGTGAGAGCTAATGAGCGCATTTGTTTCTCCTAAAAGTGTTTTTACGACCTCTTTTGCTTTGAACTTTTCTTTGGTCTCTTGAACTGCATTCAGTAAAATGACCAGCTCATTTTTAGCCTCAACTTGTTTTTTAGGATGACGCATGTTATCATCCATATCGCCTCCGTCTCCAGTTTCATTATCAAAGGCTTCTCCAAAATAATGTAGAATATATTTTCGCCTCGACATGGAAGTTTCTGCATAGGCAACCATATCTGCTATTAAAGCCATTCCAATTTCTTGTTCTGCTAAAGGTTTGCCCGACATGAATTTTTCGAGCTTTTCGATATCTTTATAAGCATAAAATGCCAAGCAATGCCCTTCTCCTCCGTCTCTTCCTGCCCTACCCGTCTCCTGGTAATAGCTTTCAATGCTTTTCGGAATGTCATGATGAATTACAAAACGCACATCGGGTTTATCAATTCCCATTCCAAAGGCAATAGTGGCTACAATAATATCGCAATCATCCTTTAGAAATCGATCTTGATGATTTACTCTAGATTTGGCATCTAAACCTGCATGATAGGGTAAGGCGTTAATTCCGTTGACTTGGAGTGTTTGTGCTAATTCTTCTACTCGTTTTCGAGAGAGGCAATAAATAATTCCAGATTTGTTTTGGTTCTGTTTCACAAAACGAATGATATCAGAATCAACTTGACTTGTTTTAGATCGTACTTCATAATACAAATTTGGACGATTAAATGAAGCCTTAAAAACCTTTGCATCGGTAATGCGTAAGTTTTTCATAATATCCTCCTGCACCTTTGGAGTTGCTGTAGCGGTTAGAGCAATGATCGGAACACGCTGATTAAACTGCTCAAGTATGATCCTTAAGTTTCTGTATTCTGGTCTAAAATCATGACCCCATTCTGAGATACAATGAGCCTCATCTATTGCTAAAAACGAAATTTTAATGGATTTAAAGAAATCAATGTTCTCTTGTTTTGAAAGTGATTCAGGTGCTACGTAGAGAAGTTTTGTTATCCCAGATCGGATATCACTTTTTACTTGAGCTACTGCAGTTTTGTTTAACGAGGAATTTAAAACATGAGCTACACCATCTTCTGAGGAAATTCCTCTTATGGTGTCAACCTGGTCTTTCATTAAAGCAATCAGCGGAGAAACAACGATAGAAGTGCCCTCTTGAATAAGGGCTGGAAGTTGATAGCAAAGTGACTTACCGCCCCCAGTTGGCATAATAACGAAACTGTCTTTTTGATTAAGAACATTATGTACAACGGACTCTTGTAAGCCTTTAAAGGATGAAAAGCCAAAGAATTCTTTTAGCTTCGATTTTATCTCATCTTTTTCCATTAAAATCTGAGTGAATTAATTTTCTTTTTTTATTTCTAATATACCACAATTATTGAAGCTTTTCAAAATATTACTTCCGTAGGTTGTAACTTTTATCAACACAAAAGTTTAAATCAAAAAAAACAGACTTCCCGTTAGTTTTTGATATTTTTGCACTTGCCGTATTGAAGCAATAAAAGAATTATGAGCACAGAATCGCCCAAGGATGAAATGTCCTTTTTAGATCATTTAGAGGAATTACGTTGGCATTTGATTCGTTCAGTTCTAGCAATCGTAATCATAGCTACTGTTGCTTTTGTTTTTAAAGATTTTATTTTTAATGTATTGCTATTTGGTCCAAAAAGCAAAGATTTTGTAACCTATCGCTGGTTCTGTTCCATATCTCAAACCTTGGGACAAGGGAGCAGTTTTTGTATTGAAGAATTGCCTTTTAGGATTCAAAGTAGAACCGTTGCAGGTCAATTTTCTGCTCACCTATGGACATCAGTTCTTGCAGGATTTATTGTCTCTTTTCCCTATATTATTTTTGAGTTTTGGAAGTTTATAAGTCCTGGCCTTTATGAAAAAGAAAGAAAAAATGCAAGAGGATTTATTTTTATAGCCTCCTTACTCTTTTTTATTGGTGTTTTATTCGGCTATTACATTGTAACGCCACTCTCCATCAACTTTCTTGGAAATTATTCTGTCAGTAGTGAAATCTTTAATGACTTTGATTTAAGCAGCTACATTGGTCTTTTAAGAGCGTCTGTATTAGCTTCAGGAATTATTTTTGAACTTCCAATCATCATTTATTTCTTGACACGTGTAGGGATAATAACTCCTGAGTTTTTAAGGAAAAACAGGAAGATTTCTCTTGTATTAGTATTGAGTCTCTCGGCAATTATTACGCCGCCAGATATTGTAAGTCAAATTATTGTAAGTATTCCAATCCTTATATTGTATGAAGTGAGCATCATTATTGCCAAAGTAGTTACCAAAAACCAAAAGAAAGAACTCGAAGAGATTTAGTAAAACTGAACAATTTAGTATTACTATTGAAAAGGCTCTAAAAACTCGGAATATACAAGATCAAATGCAAATTAAATCCTATGAAATTAAGGGCATTAAAAATTGAAAAAGCCTACAAAGGCAGAAAGGTCGTTAAGGGAATATCTCTTGAAGTTTCTCAAGGGGAAATTGTTGGGCTATTAGGTCCAAATGGAGCGGGAAAAACAACCTCTTTTTACATGATTGTAGGACTCATCAAGCCCAATGACGGTAAAATTTTTCTTGATGACCAGGAAATTACAAAATTTCCTATGTACCGAAGAGCCCAACAAGGCATCGGTTACTTAGCACAAGAAGCCTCCGTTTTCAGAAAACTTAGTGTAGAAGAAAATATATTAAGTGTGCTTCAAATGACTGATTTAAAAAAAACTGAACAAAAGGAAAAAATGGAATCTTTATTGGAAGAATTTGGTTTGAATCACATCCGAAAAAACAGAGGAGACCTGCTCTCTGGTGGTGAGCGAAGACGAACTGAAATAGCACGCGCCTTAGCAACTGATCCTAAATTTGTCCTTTTAGATGAACCCTTTGCAGGAGTGGATCCAGTGGCTGTTGAAGACATTCAACGAATTGTAGCCCATTTAAAAAAGAAGAATATCGGAATTTTAATTACAGATCACAACGTACAAGAAACACTAGCAATTACAGATAAAACCTATTTAATGTTTGAAGGAAGTATCTTAAAGGCAGGTACGCCAGAAGAACTTGCTGAAGACGAAATGGTTAGAAAAGTATATCTAGGTCAAAATTTCGAACTGCGTAAGAAGAAATTATCTTTTTAGCACGCTAATAAAAAACGATCAGATCGTTGCATCGAAATTCCTGAGTCAGATGAAATATTTACTCCGCTCTTTGCAACAATACCGCTTCAACTTTTATCCTATTACATTGCCACATTGAGAAATTGTAATGTAGATGAACCAAGAAATTTGGCAAAGTCGGTTACTGTGGAATAAATAAGATTAATTAAAACTGTTTCTTATTACATTCAAAATCAGATAAACAACTATCAAAATTGGGACTGCTACCCATTGAAAAAAATAAAAAACAGGAAACACAAACAATAGTAATACAAACTGATATCCGTACTCGCGGATATTCAAAGATTTTATTTTAAACGAAAACAAGGGCAAACGTATATTCATCAAAATTGCCGAAATAACACAGATGATAAATAAAGCTGGGTAAGTTGTCAAAAAAGGTTTTACACTTGAAAACAAGGTGTGTTCAATTAGAAGCGGTAAAGAGACAATAAACAATGCATTTGCTGGGGCAGGGAGTCCTTTAAAATCAAACTGCTGTTCTGTATCTATATTGAATTTAGCCAGCCTAATACCCGCTCCTAATGATACTAAAAAGCCAACTAGAGCATAGGGAGCAAAAGAAAAGGTAAATTCATTTCTCAATAAAATAAAACTCAAATCCATTTCTCTTATTCCAATTTCTAGAAAAAATTTATACATCACCATTCCTGGAGCTAAACCACTTGTAACAAGATCAGCCATAGAATCAAATTGAATACCAAATTGACTCTCTACTCTGAGAAGACGCGCAAAAAAACCATCGAATAAATCAAAAAAAGTTCCCAGAAAAACCATAAAAAAAGCGGCCTCAAAAAGATTTTTAAATGCTAGATAAACCGCAAAGCAACCACATAAAAAATTGAGGGCGGTAAAAAAGTTTGGAATATTCTTTTTTATAAGTTGCACTAGAAAAAGATATTTTTTGACAAGATAGTGATTGCTGTAGCACCAAAAAAATATAAATTCGCAGAAATGTCTAAGACCAAACTTCATTTTACACTTGCACTCAGTTCTGGAATTTTTCTTGGATTAGCTTGGCCTGTAAATGGTTTTACTTTGCTCATTTTCGGAGCTCTCATCCCTTTATTAGTTCTTGAAAATAACATCCGAAAAGATCCTTTTAAACGCAAGGGTTTAAGAGTGTTTGGATATTCCTTCCTTGCATTTTTAAGTTGGAATCTCATCACGAGTTGGTGGTTGATTAATTCAACATTTGTAGGAATGGCTTTTGCAAACTTGTGCAACAGTCTTTTTTACACAACTCTCTTTAGCTTGTTTTATTGGGCTAAAGGAAGACTCCCACTCCGAAGTGCTCATTTATTCTTTATTGCTTTATGGCTCGCCTTTGAAAAACTTCATTTGACGTGGGACTTTTCATGGACTTGGCTAAACTTAGGAAATGTTTTTTCTGAAAAAATTTACTGGATCCAATGGTATGAGTACACCGGAACATTTGGAGGCACGCTATGGGTTTTGAGCATCAATGTTTGGTTGTATTCTATAATTAAAAAACACAACTCCCTACAAGGCTGGGTAAAATTGCTTAAAAAAATGGTTTCACCATTGATTTTTATCGCACTTCCAATTGCATTTTCTTTAGTTCTTTATCAAAAAGTTGAACCCGCTGAGCGTACTATTGAGGTTGTCCTTCACCAGCCAAATATTGATCCTTACAATTCAAAATACAATTTTTCAAATAGCCAGTTTTTATCTCAATTCTCTAAGCAAGT
>ENA-OUOG01002794-OUOG01002794.1-marine-metagenome-genome-assembly--contig:-NODE-2794-length-17440-cov-9.004089_pt1 | contig 17440 bp, 16 predicted proteins | sample MGYA00248635_ERZ508505 | MGnify/ENA primary metagenome ERZ508505 (study PRJEB26176, sample SAMN06267871) | marine metagenome | isolation source: Saanich Inlet, British Columbia, Canada | place: Pacific...
CCGACCGGAACCACATTCGCGTCATAGAGCAGGATGTCCGCCGCTTGGAGGATTGGGTAGGTAAAAAGCCCGACGGTCGCGTTGTCCGAGCCTTGCTTCTGAGACTTATCTTTGAATTGCGTCATGCGACTCGCCTCACCAAAACTGGTGACCGTGTTCAAAATCCAGGCGAGTTCGGAATGGGCGGCGACGTGGGATTGCACAAATAACGTCGACTTCGCGGGGTCGATTCCGCACGCGATGTATTGAGCAGCAGTTTTACGCGTCGTGGCAGCAAGCTGCTGCGGGTCCTGTGGCACGGTGATGGCGTGGAGATCCACGACGCAAAAGACTGCATCGTGGGTGTTTTGCATCTCGATCCACTGCAACAGAGCCCCGGCGTAGTTGCCAAAATGCAGCGAATCGGCAGAGGGCTGCATGCCAGAAAACAGCCGGGGAGTAGTCATGACTAGTTAGCGTAACGGACTAGATGTCGTAGTCAGCGATCACAGGAGCGTGGTCAGACCACCTCGTGTCATAACTAGCTGCACGCTCAACTCGGTAGTTCGTCACAGCGCCCGCAAGGGGCGCGTTGGCGAGGTGGTAGTCGATGCGCCATCCGGTGTCGTTATCGAAGGCTTGGCCTCGCCAGCTCCACCAGCTGTAGGGCCCCTCGACGTCTCCATGGAAAGCCCGGCCTACGTCGACCCACCGCCCTGCGCTTCCCGTGTTGTAATCCTCGGAGTCTTCGTTTCCCATCCATGTGTCAAAGTACGCGCGTTCTTCGGGGAGAAAGCCTGAGTTTTTCAGGTTCCCTTTCCAGTTTCGAATGTCCAGAGTGCGGTGGCCAACATTGAGGTCGCCAACGACAAGGGCCCGCTGATCGCTGGAGCCCAGTTTTTTCAACCGTTTGGTCATGATGTCTAAGAATTCATACTTAGCGTCCTGTTTAGGGGTTCCTGCTTCCCCGGAGTGGACATAGCAACTCACGATGGTGAGAGGGTTCCCCTGGGGTGTGGTGAGGTCAACTTCAATCCACCGGCCCGCTGTGTCCACAGACTGCGGCCCCAACGTCACACGCACATCGTCGTGAGCGACTCTGCTGGCTACCGCGACGCCCGCACGCCCCTTCTGCGACGCCGCGTCGTGAGCAATGACCCAGCTATCCCCGAGGAGAGCCTCAAGGTCCTCTCGCTCCGCTCGCACCTCCTGGAGCGCCAGGACATCAACACCGGAAGCATCGAGCCAGGGCCCCATTCCTTTGCGGAAAGCAGCGCGAACGCCGTTGACGTTGACGCTCGCCACTTTCAGCACGGTAGGTCCTAGGGGCGGCCGCGAAGGACAGCCTGCTTGACCTCAGCGATAGCTTTGGTCACCTCAATGCCGCGGGGGCAGGCTTCGGTGCAGTTGAAGGTGGTGCGGCAACGCCACACGCCCTCTTTGTCATTCAGAATGTCGAGGCGAACCTGCGCGCCCTCATCCCGGGAGTCAAAGATGAATCGGTGCGCGTTGACGATTGCTGCCGGTCCGAAGTATTGACCGTCGGTCCAAAACACCGGGCAGCTTGAGGTGCAGGCAGCGCAGAGGATGCACTTGGTGGTGTCGTCAAAGCGAGCACGGTCCTCGGGGGACTGCAGGCGTTCCTTGTCGGGCTTCGACGAGGCGATGAGGAAGGGCTGGACTTGACGGTAGGACTCAAAGAATGGCTCCATGTCCACAATGAGGTCCTTTTCAAGAGGCAAGCCTTTGATGGCCTCAATGTAAATGGGCTGAGAGATGTCGAGGTCCTTGATCAGAGTCTTGCAGGCCAAACGGTTCCGCCCGTTAATCCGCATGGCATCGGACCCACAGATTCCATGGGCACAACTGCGACGGAAGCTCAATGTCCCATCGATATCCCACTTGATCTTGTGGAGACCATCCAAGACCCTGTCGGTCGAATACATTTCGACATCGAAGTCTTGCCAGTAGGGCTCGGCATCGTTTTCGGGATCAAAACGCCTCACGATGAAGGTGACGGTGAATGAGGGAATTTCGGCAATTTCCGCAGAGGGGTTGCTGGTCTGAGTGGCCATTAGTACTTCCTCTCCATCGGTGGATAGTTGGTGATCACAACAGGCTTCCAGTCGATCGTGATGTGGTCTTCGACGTTTGCCGAGGTTGCATCACCGGTGAGGTAGGCCATCGTGTGAACGAGGTACTTCTCGTCGTTACGATCTGGGTAGTCATCTCGCATGTGACCGCCGCGGCTTTCTTTGCGCTCGAGCGCAGAGGCTACGACCACTTCGGCGATGTCCAGGAGGAAACCGAGCTCAATGGCCTCGAGAAGGTCAGTGTTGAAGCGCTTGCCGCGGTCATGAATACCGATGTTCTTGTACTTCTCACGAAGAGAGTGGATCGTCTTGGCGACACTGCGCAGAGACTCGTCCGTGCGGAATACCTGGGCGTTGCGGTCCATTTCCTCTTGGAGTTCTTTCCTCAGAGAAGCCAGCCTCTCAACCCCATCGGCACTTCTGGCGCGCTCGATCATCTCTCTGACCTCTTTAGCGGGGTCATCAGGCAGAGGCGCAAACTTTGCTTTCTTCGCGTATTCGACCGAGTAGCGTCCCGCCCGCTTGCCGAACACGTTGATGTCCAGAAGGGAGTTGGTTCCCAGTCGGTTGGATCCGTGCACCGACACACACGCACACTCGCCCGCGGCATAAAGCCCCTTGACCACGGTGTCGTTGTCGGAGAGAACCTCAGCCTTGATGTTGGTGGGAATTCCCCCCATGGCGTAGTGGGCGGTCGGCATCACCGGGACCGGTTCGTGAACCGGGTCAACACCCAAGTAGGTCCGCGCAAACTCTGTAATGTCAGGAAGCTTGGTTTCCAGAACTTCCGCACCGAGGTGGGTGCAATCGAGGAAAACGTAGTCCTTGTTGGGGCCACCACCGCGGCCCTCTTGCACTTCCTGAACCATGCACCGAGCGATGATGTCACGTGGAGCGAGGTCCTTGATGGTGGGGGCGTAGCGCTCCATGAATCTCTCGCCGGAGGCATTGCGAAGGATCGCGCCTTCTCCTCGGGCGCCTTCTGTCAGAAGAATTCCAAGTCCAGCAAGCCCTGTGGGGTGGAATTGGAAGAACTCCATGTCCTCGAGCGGTATTCCCTTACGCCAGATAATTCCCACGCCATCACCGGTCAGGGTGTGGGCGTTGGATGTGGTTTTGTAAATCTTGCCGAAGCCACCAGTGGCAAACACCACCGACTTGGCGTGGAAGACGTGAATGTCACCCGTTGCAAGTTCGTAGGCCACAACACCCGCTGCCTGTTGGGCCTTCTTTTTCCCCTTGGCTCCTGGCTCATCGACCATGATGAGGTCGAGGACGTAGAACTCGTTATAGAACTCGATTCCGAGTTTCACGCAGTTCTGGAAGAGGGTTTGCAAAATCATGTGGCCGGTGCGGTCAGCTGCGTAGCAGGACCGTCGCACGGGAGCTTTTCCGTGATCTCTGGTGTGCCCGCCGAATCGACGTTGGTCAATTTTTCCATCGGGGGTTCTGTTGAACGGCAATCCCATGTTCTCGAGATCAATAACGGCGTCGATGGCTTCTTTGGCCAAAATCTCAGCGGCGTCTTGGTCTACGAGGTAGTCCCCACCCTTGACGGTGTCAAAGGTGTGCCATTCCCAGCTGTCTTCTTCGATGTTGGCCAACGCTGCAGCCATGCCACCTTGGGCAGCTCCTGTGTGGGACCGAGTCGGATACAGCTTCGAAATGACTGCTGTCTTCGCGTGGGGGCCAGCTTCGATCGCAGCGCGCATTCCAGCGCCACCAGCACCGACAATGACGACGTCGAACTGGTGGTGGTGCGTGGTGAGGTCGCCGTGTGAAGTTGTATCAGGAGTTTTCGTCGCCATGCGCCCTACATCACCTCGGCACAGAACGAAGGCAACAGCTCAGCTGGCGAGCCAGCGGGGCAGGGATCGAAGGCGTAAATCGTCAATGTGCCCAGCGCAAGCAGCGCGATGGTTGAGACAAGGAGCGCACCATGAAGAATGCGCCGCGTTGACGCTTGAGTGGCGTAGTCGTTGACCAGAGTGCGCATTCCGTTGGCGCCGTGAATGAGAGCGAGCCACAGCAGTGCGGTGTCCCACACAACCCAGAAAGGGTCAGTGAACTTTCCGGCAACAAATGCAAAGTCAATAGCCTTCACTCCCTCGCCGACCATGAGGTTGACAAAGAGGTGTCCAAAAATCAGAACAACAAGGACGATGCCGGAGGCGCGCATATAAATCCAGCCCCACTTTTCCCAGTTGATGCCGCGCTTGTGGGTCCGAATCGGAGCCCTGGGAGTCTCAATTGTGACGCTCATCGTTTTACCACCCAAACACATTCATGAGATGACGGGGAGTGAAAGCCAGCATGGTGACAACCCAGAGACCAAGAACCACATAAAACAGGGCCACGTGATGCCGGGAGCCTATGTTCCAGAAGTCGACCAAAATAATGCGGAGGCCATTGAAGGCGTGGAAGACAATCGCTCCCACGAGGCCAATTTCTGCAACGCCCATCAGTGGAGTTTGGTAGGCGCCAATCACTGCGTTGTAGGCCTCAGGGCTCACGCGCACCAGCGCGGTGTCGAGAATGTGCACGAGCAGAAAGAAGTAGATACCAATTCCAGTGATGCGGTGGAGAACCCACGACCACATTCCTTCGCGGCCGCGATACAGCGTTCCGCCGGGGATCACGCTCTTTTTGCGCGGGGTGGGAACCTCAATCGTCACCGACGGTGACGCAGAAGACCCAGAGTTACTTGCAGAAGTCGCCACGAGACTCTGCCCCTTTCCTCGGTAAGCCCTGAAAGCACAATCATATGATGTCCCGCATGGGGACTTTCCCAGCTTGCCACTAGCCTTATGCCATGTCTGACACGCCATCCCGCGAGTTTTACGCAGTTATTCCCGCTGGAGGCTCGGGGACCAGACTCTGGCCACTCTCGAGATCCCAAGAGCCAAAGTTCTTGCTGGATTTGCTGGGGACGGGGAAATCGCTGCTGGTCGATACCATCGAACGCCTTGCGCCCTTTGCTGATCCTGACCATGTTTTTGTCGTGACGGGTGATGCCCATGTCCCCTCGGTGCGATCTCAAGCGCCGGGAGTTCCAGCGAAGAATGTCCTGAGCGAGCCATCCCCCAAGAACTCTGCCGCGGCCGTCGGCCTTGCCGCGTATGTGTTGAACACCATGAATCCCGATGCGATCGTCGGATTTTTCGCAGCTGATCACGTCATTCAGGAAGAATCTGCGTTTCAAGAGGTCCTGGAGAGGGCAGTGGAGGCAGCCAGTTCAGGGCACCTCGTCACGATTGGGATTACGCCCCACGAACCGTCAAGTGCTTTTGGATACATAAAGAAGGTCCGGGAGTTCTCCGACAACGGAGTACACCACGTAGGGGAGTTTGTGGAGAAGCCCTCCTTCTTGGATGCTCAGCGGTTCCTGTCCTCCGGGGACTATCTCTGGAACGCGGGAATTTTTGTGGGCAAGGTCTCGGCAGTAGTTCAGGCTTTTGACGATTTTGCGAGTGAGCTGGGCACGCCGCTTCGAACAATCGCTGACGCAGTTATCCAAGGCTCAGACTTCGGAGAACTATGGGACGCCCTACCGTCTATCGCATTCGACTACGCGGTGGCAGAGCCAGCAGCAAAGGCTGGGCAATTCCTTGTGGTGCCAGGAAACTTTGGGTGGCAAGACGTGGGCGACTTCGCCTCTCTCGCTGGAGTGCGAGAAAACGGGTCACACTCAGATGTCATCGTGGTGGGCGATGCGACCAAAGTTCATCCCCACGATTCCACGGGAATCGTGGTGGGTTCCTCCGGACGCATCATCACCATCCTGGGAATGAAAGATGTCGTCGTTGTTGACACTCCCGACGCGCTGCTCGTCACCACAAAAGACCATGCGCAAGACGTCAAGCAGATAGTCGAGAGCATGAAAGAGCAGGGACTCGACACCATCCTCTAGTCCCAAAACCCGGCTGCACCAGTAGCATCGTCTCCATGCGAATTTTGATTACGGGTGGCGCGGGTTTCGTAGGTTCACACCTGGCGGAACGGCTACTGGGACACGGACACGACGTCATCGCGGTCGATAACTACTTCACCGGCTCCAAGAGGAACATTGAGCACCTTCTGGGAAACCCTCGATTTGAGTTGATTCGTCACGACGTGACTTTCCCTTTGTATGTCGAGGTGGATGCGATTTATAACCTTGCATCGCCTGCGTCCCCTGTTCATTACCAACACGATCCTGTTCAAACCACGAAGACAAACGTCATGGGTGCGATCAACATGTTGGGTCTTGCAAAGCGCTTGCGGGTTCCAATTCTTCAAGCCTCAACCTCCGAGGTGTATGGCGACCCCGAGGTTCATCCGCAGCCCGAGGAATATTGGGGAAAAGTTAATCCCATCGGGCCACGTGCCTGCTACGACGAAGCAAAGCGCGTTGCAGAGACCCTGTTCTTCGACTACTACCGGCAACACGGTCTTGACATCCGCGTCGCTCGAATCTTCAACACCTACGGGCCACGGATGGCCGCCGATGATGGGCGTGTGGTGAGCAACTTTATTGTTCAGGCGCTCCGCGGCGAACCACTCACCATTTATGGCGATGGGTCGCAAACGCGCTCGTTCTGTTACGTGGACGATCTTGTCTCTGGCCTTATCGCGTTGATGGAGAACTCGTCGAATGAACCGGGGCCGGTGAACCTTGGAAACCCTGGAGAGTTCACAATGCTGGAGCTTGCGTCTCTTGTTGTGGAAATGACCGGGTCATCCTCTGTGCTCGAGCACAGAGATTTGCCGGCCGATGATCCCAAGCAACGTCAGCCCAACATTGAGAAGGCCAAGAAGGTTCTGGGGTGGGAGCCGAAGGTTGCCCTGCGTGAAGGACTCGACAAGACGATTTCGTATTTTCAGTCGCAGCTCGCGTAGTGGTCTGATGTCTATTCCTTTCATCCTGGATACCGACACAGCTCAAGACGATTGTGTTGCCATCCTGCTGGGCGTTTTAGACGAGTTAGCAGATTTGCGGGCTGTCACGATGGTTGCTGGCAACGTGGGCTTCGATCAGCAAACCAACAACGCCCTGATGACTCTGAGTGTTGCGGGAGCCCTCGGTGAAGTTCCCGTCTTTCTCGGATGTCGGAGACCCATGGTTCGTGAATGGGTGTCTGCTGAAAACGTTCATGGCGATGGCGCGGGCGGGCTTTCGATGGACACCACTGAGGTTTCCACGGAGTCTGAGCATGCGGTTGATGCTCTCCTGAGGCTCACACGTGAGGAACCGGGAGAGTTGAACATTGTTGCGATTGGGCCACTGACAAATATCGCGATGGCGGTCGTGAAGGATCCAGATTTTCCGGCGCGAGTGAAGCACCTCTACATCATGGGTGGATCAAATAATGCGCGGGGAAATATCACGGCGGCCGCCGAGTTCAACTTCTATGTCGACCCCGATGCGGCAAAAATTGTGTTTGACGCAGGGTTCGATATCACCGTTGTCCCGTGGGAGCCGCTCACGGTTCGGGACGCTATTTTCTCGAGGGCTCAGATGGCGGAAATTGGCGCTCAGGAAAGCCCCGTTGCGCAGTTTTTCCAGAGGGTGTGCGAAACAACCCTCGAGTTTGATGAGAGTGTCGGGATTCCCGGGTCCTCCCACCCGGATTCGCTGACTGTCGCTGTCATGTTGCATCCAGAGCTGGTGGCCAAGAGCGCTGCCTATCGCGTCGACATTGAGGCTGACTCTGAGCTGACTCGCGGATATTCGGCGATGTCGTGGGGCATTCACGGGCTAAAGCCCAACGCGCGCGTCATCGAGGACGTCGATGCTGCTGGGTTTTTCTCCTACATCAAATCCATGATGGCAACCAAGACAACTCCATCGAGGGCCATTATCGGACTGTAGGTCCCTGCACGAGAGCTTCAAGTGTGGCTTGAGGCGCATTTGAGCATGATGCGATTCCGGTAATTTTCCCCGGACAGGGGCGCCCTAAGATGAGAGTCAAGTAGCCGTCACCCTCCCTCTGGATCTGACTTTTGAGGCCAATAGCTAGGGGTGAGAATGGCGGTGTCACAACATTATGAGAGGACGACATTAAGTGAAAGCAATCACCGCAAAGCGTACCTTTGCAGGTATCGCTGCATTGGGTGCTGCTGCTCTGGTTCTGGCAGGTTGTGCCGCAGACACCACTGAAGAGGCAGTAACCGAGGAAGCAGTAGTTCAGGAAGAGGCAGCACCTTCGCTCGACTTCCTGGCGTGCGCCGTTTCCGATGAGGCAAGCTTCCAGGACAACTCCTTCAACGAGGCTGTCTACGACGGACTCGTCCAGGCTGAGTCCGAGCTCGGAGTTCAAATCGCTGAGGCTGAGTCCGCCAGCGCCGAAGACTTCGCTCCGAACCTGCAGGCAATGGTCGATGCAGACTGTGACGTTATCGTCGCTGTCGGCTTCAACTTGGTCGCAGACGTCAACGTCGCCGCCGCAGCAAACCCTGACATGAGCTTCGTCACGGTTGATGGTTGGAGTGAAGGAAACGACAACTTGAAGCCCGTTGGCTACAAGATGCACCAGTCCAGCTACCTCGCTGGTTACCTCGCAGCTGCGTACTCAACCTCCAAGGTTGTGGGCACCTACGGTGGTCTCCAGATTGACGCTGTGACCGACTTTATGTCCGGCTTCTACTACGGTGCGAAGGCCTACGAGACCGAGACCGGCACCGCTGTGACCGTTCTTGGTTGGGACCCCGCAGCCGCCGAAGGCCAGTTCTGGGGCGGATTCGCACCGAACGACGCTGTCGGTAAGAGCATTGCTGCTTCTCAGCTCGAGCAGGGTGCCGACGTTCTCTTCCCCGTGGGTGGAGACCAGTTCGGTGCTGGAATCGAAGCAATCAAGGAAGCCGGCGTTGACGCAGTCATGGTGGGTGTCGACAAGGACATTGCTTTGACCTCACCTGAGTACGCCGACTACATCATCACCTCCGCCGAGAAGCGCATGGGCGCTGCAACCTTCGACATCATCGAAGACTATGCAGTCAACGGCAACTTCACCGGTGACTACTACATGGGTGACCTGGCTAACGAGGGTACGGACATTTCCCCCTTCTACGCCTTCGATGACAAGATCGACCAGGCCATCAAGGACCGCCTCGCAGAGCTCAAAGCAGGCATCATTGATGGTTCGATTGACCCACTGTCCTAGACAGACGGGTCTCGTCGTAACGTAATCGAATGTGGGGCCCTAGACGATGGTCTAGGGCCCCACATCGTTTGCCTCTATGGTGAGTGAGAAACACAGAAAGTGACCGAGCAATGAAGCTTGAACTTCAGGGAATGACCAAACGATTTGGTCCTGTCGTCGCCAACGACGACATTTCTCTCGTCGTAGAGCCAGGTCAGATTCACGCCCTCCTCGGAGAGAACGGGGCAGGTAAGTCCACTCTGATGAATCTCTTGTACGGGCTGTATCAGCCCGATGAGGGGCGGATATTGCTTGACGGGGTGGAGCAGAAGTTTTCCGGTCCTGGTGATGCCATGGACGCCGGTATCGGGATGGTGCACCAGCACTTTATGTTGGTCCCTGTTTTCAGCGTTGCGGAGAACGTGGTGCTCGGCAACGAGCCCTCCACTCGCTGGGGCTCCCTAGACCTAGCCACCGCCCGCGAGCGGGTACAAGAGATTTCCGCGCGATTTGGATTCGACATCGATCCTGATGCAATCATCGAAGACCTACCGGTGGGAATTCAGCAGCGCGTCGAGATTGTGAAGGCGCTCGCGCGCGAGGCCCGAGTGCTCATTCTCGATGAGCCGACTGCGGTGCTAACGCCACAAGAAACTGATGAGCTGATGGAAATCATGCGCCAGCTTGCTGCTGAGGGAACCTCGATTGTGTTCATCACTCACAAGCTTCGCGAAGTTAAGGCAGTCGCAGATGTTGTCACCGTCATCCGAGGTGGAAAAGTCATTGATTCCGTTTCGCCCGAGTCATCCGTCGGCGAACTTGCCTCGTTGATGGTCGGTCGGGAAGTTGACCTGACAGTGAACAAGAGTGCTCCCCAGCTGGGTGACGTTGTGTTGGAGGTGCGCGATCTCGTGGTGGTGGATGATCGTCAACAGAAGGTCATCGACGGCATTTCTCTTGATGTTCGAGCGGGTGAGGTGTTGTGCCTCGCTGGCGTTGAGGGAAACGGCCAGACCGCATTCGCAGAAACCTTGTTGGGGCTGCGCCAGGTAACCTCCGGGTCAATCATTCTTGGTGGGCAGGACATCACCGACGACAGTGTTCGTGACGTTCTCGAGGCAGGGGTGGGATACATCCCCGAAGATCGCAAAAAAGACGGCCTTGTAGGGGACTTCACTCTCGAAGAGAACTTCATGACCGACGGGTCATTCTCCAGGCCCTGGACTAAGGGACTCTCTATCGACTTTGCTTCGCGCCACGACACCAGCACGGACTTAATCGAGCGTTTTGATATTCGGACACCATCGTCGACGACGCTTGCCAAGAAGCTATCCGGGGGTAACCAGCAAAAAGTTGTCGTTGCCAGGGAACTGACCAGAGATTTGAAATTGTTCATTGCAGCACAGCCCACCCGCGGTGTTGACGTGGGTTCGATCGAGTTCATCCACGAACAGATCATCGCTACCCGGGATCGGGGAATCCCCGTGGTGATCATTTCGACCGAATTGGACGAGGTGTATGGGCTGGCAGATCGGATAGCGGTCATGTATCGAGGACGAATCGTCGCAATTGTTCCACCCACCACTACACGGGAACAGATGGGCCAGATGATGGCAGGAATTCTTCCAGAGGGGATAGCAGCATGAGCGTTCTGAAGGAAATTCTTTCCACCAGTGCAACTCGGGCATTTCTCTCCATCCTGATGGGATTCCTGGTGGGAGCAATCTTCATGATGGTTTCCGGCGAAGAAGTGGGTGAAGCCCTAGATTCAGGGGGGCTCGGTGACGCATTTGCGGCGGCCCTGATGACTGTTGCCGATGGCTACGGAGCTTTGTTTCGCGGATCGATTTTCAACACCCGGGCTGATGACCTTGCCACGGCAATTCGTCCCCTGACAGAAACGTTGCGTCTTGGAGCACCGCTCATCGCAGCGGGGCTCGGAATTTCACTGGGATTCCGCGTCGGATTGTTCAACATTGGCGGTAACGGCCAGATGGTTTTTGGCATCCTGTGGGCGACCTGGGTCAGCACCAGAATGGAACTCCCCATCGTGCTCCATATGATTGCCGCGGTAGTGGTGGCAATTTTGGGAGCTGCCCTGTGGGGCGCTTTAGTGGGCTTCCTGAAAGCTCAAACGGGCGCGCACGAGGTGATTCTGACCATCATGCTGAACTATGTATCGATCTATCTTTTTACGTGGTTCATTCGGAACCCCAACTTGCTGCAGCAGGTGGAAGCGGGTGGAACGCCGAAGTCTGATGCGCCGGCAGTGACCGCCCAACTCCCACAACTATTCCCCGGCACGTACTCGCTACACCTAGGTTTCATACTCGCAATCCTGGCTGCGATTACCTACTGGTGGTTGATGGAGCGCTCTGCCATCGGATATCGCTTCAGGATGGTCGGTCATAACCCTCACGCTGCCAGGACTGCGGGAATCTCAGTTGAGCGCACATACGTCTATGCCATGGCGGTTTCTGCGGCGTTCTTGGGAGTGGCGGGGGCAAATCAGGCATTAGGCACACAGGTTCCCTACACCGAAACCGTTCACGCGGGGATCGGTTTTGATGGCATCACGGTCGCGCTGCTGGGCGGAGGGAGCGCAGTCGGTATTTTCTTTGCCGGCTTGCTCTTTGGGGCCTTCAAAGCGGGTGGCCCGCAAATGCAGGTCATTGGTGTCTCCCCTGAGGTATTGGGCATCGTTCAGGGAGCAATTGTCTTGTTTATTGCAGCACCGCCGCTGGTGAGAGCGTTGTTCCGATTGCCCTCGTTGTCCTCCACTCCTGCTCTTGACCGTTTCAGAGCGCGATTCCAGAGGAAGGGGGCATCCTCATGAGCACAACAGTGACTCCAGGAATTTTCTCCTTGGCCGACGCAAAAGTGAGCTGGAAGGCTCCCTGGTTTATGGCGTTCTTCAGCGTCGTTGTTTTTGTGGGCTTTGGTGTCCTGGGCCGGAGAGAGCCTGTGGAGTACTCCCTTACTCGCGATGACGCCAATTTTGTGTTGCCTCCCATTGAGGCCATGTCCCATGTAGTCGGCCTCACCCTCGGTGTGATCTTGCTGGCGATCACGGCCTTGGCCTTTGCGTGGGTAGTTCGCAAGCGGCCTGTGCCTCTCTGGTGGTCGCTGGTGTTTGGCCTCATTGCCATCACCGCTCTGCTTGGATGGCTCGCAGCGGGGGACCGAGTCCCCGTTGCGTTCCTGCTTGCAAACGCCATTGTGTTGGCTATTCCCATCATGTTTGGTGGCATGGCTGGCGTGATGTCGGAGCGGGTAGGGGTGGTCAACATTGCGATTGAAGGGCAGCTGTTGACCGGCGCCTTTGTGGCCGCTGTCGTTTCCACCCTGACAGGGAATCTCTACATCGGTTTGATTGCCGCAATGATCGCGGCGTCTCTCGTCTCTATGGTGCTCGCAGTATTCGCGGTCCGGTACCTCGTTGACCAGATCATCGTCGGGGTAGTCCTTAATGTTTTGGTCATCGGGGTGACAAACTTCCTGTATTCGCAGTGGCTGACGCAAGATGCGGCAACTACGAACGCACCCGGCACATTTCCTGTGGTCTCGCTCCCGATTCTGAGCGACATTCCGATTCTGGGGCCTGTTTTCTTTGAAAACCGCATAACGGTCTACCTGGCTTTCGTGGCTGTTCCGCTTCTCTGGTACATCCTGTTCCGCACCCGTTTTGGTTTGAGAGCTCGTGCCGTGGGTGAATACCCCATGGCCGCGGACACGATGGGTGTGGGCGTTGCTGCCACGCGTTTCTGGTGGGTTGTCATGGGTGGGGCGCTTGCTGGTCTTGGTGGCGCCGCATTGACCATTGGGAATGTCGGTGCTTTTGGAAAAGAAATGACCCAGGGACAAGGCTTTATTGCGCTTGCGGTCGTGATTCTTGGCCGCTGGCACCCCTTCTACATGTCTGCTGCGGCGTTGCTCTTTGGGTTCTCGATTATTTTGCGAGTCTGGGCTAACCAGGTCAGCCCCGGGATTCCCACTGACTTCATCATCATGGTTCCCTACTTGGTCACCATCATTGCTGTCGTGGGATTTGTGGGACGGGTGCGACCTCCCGCCGCGGTCGGTAAACCGTATGTCAAGGAGTAGCTGGAATGGCTGACGTTGATTGGGACGCGCTGCGAGAGACTGCTGCTGAAGCTATGCGCCGCGCCTATGCCCCGTATTCAGATTTCCCTGTGGGCGCCGCCGCCATCGTCGATGATGGCCGTGTTGTCTCTGGCTGCAACGTGGAAAATGCAAGCTACGGGGTTGGACTCTGCGCAGAGTGTTCCCTTGTCTCACAGCTCACGATGACTGGGGGAGGCAAGCTTGTCGCTTTCACCTGTGTTGATGGCAAGGGCGACGTCTTGATGCCCTGCGGTCGTTGCCGGCAGTTGCTCTATGAACACTCTGCAGAGGGCATGGTGCTGGAAACTGTGAGCGGGATTAAGACCATCGACGAGGTGTTACCTGATGCCTTTGGGCCGCGACAACTGGAGGAGTTCCGAAATGGCTAACACCGATGCAACGAGCATAGATTTTCAGGCACTCCCGAAGATTTCACTACACGATCACCTTGATGGGGGGCTTCGCCCAGCAACCATTCTCGAGATTGCCGACGCTGAGGGCGTGGCGCTTCCCATGGATACCGAGACTGGAGCTGCGATTGACGATGCTGGGCGATTGGGCCAATGGTTTGCGGATCAGTCAGATTCAGGGTCCTTAGTGGAGTATCTCAAGACATTTGACGTGACGACGGCGGTCATGCAGAGCGAGGCTGGCCTTGAACGGATTGCACGAGAATTCGTCGAGGACTTGGTCGCCGATGGCGTTGTTGTCGGTGAGATTCGGTGGGCGCCAGAGCAGCACGTCCTGGGTGGCCTGAGTCTGGATGCCGCAGTTGAGGCAGTCCAAGCCGGCATTGATGGGGCGGTTGGAGCTGCTCGTAAAGCTGGCTCCGTGATTTATGTGGGACAGCTGGTGACCGCAATGCGGCACCTCGATAGAAGCGTGGAAATCGCCCAACTCGCTCTTCGTCACCGAGACAAGGGCGTGGTCGGTTTCGATATTGCAGGTCCCGAGCAGGGCTTCCCACCACATCGCTTTGTCGAAGCGTTTGACCTGCTTGCGCGCGAAATGTTTCCGGTCACTATCCACGCGGGCGAGGCGGATGGGGTGGAGAGTATCCGAAGCGCTCTAGTCGATGGTCGAGCATTGCGCCTCGGACACGGTGTTCGAATCGCTGAAGACATTGGTAACCTGGCCGCGGCAGATTCCTCTGAAGCAGACCTGGGATGGGTTGCGAGATGGGTTTTGGAGCGGGGGATTCCGCTGGAGACCAGCCCGTCGTCGAACATCCAGACAGGGGCAATCGAAGCGTGGGGTACGTCCATGGAAGACCACCCCTTTGATGCTCTCTATCGGTTAGGTTTTGCCGTCACCGTCAATACAGATAATCGCTTGATGAGCGCCACAACGCTCACAAAGGAACTAGAGCTCTTGGTCGATGCCTTTGGCTATGGCATCGAGGATCTCCTTGCATTTCAGCTCAATGCCGCCCAAGGGGCTTTTCTGCAGTGGGGTGAATCGGAAGAAATCATCGATCTCTTGCTCGAGGCGTATACCCCAGGCTAGAGCGAACTAATCAGCTCATTAATGTCGGACTCGACCTCCTGGAGCGTTGACCGTGCTTCTGACGAAGTGGAGCCCTCAGTGTCGATATAAACCTTGACCTTGGGCTCTGTCCCGCTGGGACGAGCAATGACTCGTGTGCCATCCTCGAGGTAGTAGCGAAGAATGTCCTCGTTCGGGAAGGTACCCACCCCCTCAAGGAAATCGTCCCGACGCTTTACAGAGCGGGAACCAATTGCTGACAAGTCCCGTTCCCGGAGGGCAGCAGTAACTGTGGAGCCCGGCGTTCCAGGACTCAGGCGAATGGTGACTTGGCCTGAGGCAAAAGCTCCCACAGACTCTTCGATGTCGTGGAGGTAGTCCCACAGTGACCTGCCTTCACTCGCAAGGCTGTGAGCCAGCGACACCATCAGCAATCCTGCGGAAATCCCGTCTTTATCTCGCACAACATCAGGAGTTACCAGGTACCCAAGGGCCTCCTCAAAACCAAAGATCAGATTCTCGACCCGCGATACGTACTTGAACCCGGTTAGGGTCTCCTCATGGTCGAGCCCAAAATGCTGGGCGATCTTGCTCAGCACGGGTGAACTCACCAGGGAGTTTGCGAGGGTTCCCGTTTTTCCTGAAGAACGAGCTTTTTCGGCGATGTACCAGCCAAAGATTGCGCCGACCTGATTGCCGGTAAGGGCTCGATATCCAACCGACTCTGATACATCGGGAAGTGCTACCGCCAGTCGATCCGCGTCGGGATCGTGAGCAACGATGAGGTCCGCGTCGACTGAGCGAGCCTTGTCGAAACTCAGGTCAAGGGCTCCTTTTTCCTCAGGATTGGGAAAGGCGACCGTCGGAAAGTCAGGGTCGGGATGAAACTGCTGCTTTACAAGGTGGGGCTCGAGGAATCCGGCTTTGGACAGTGCAGCCACGAATGTTTCACCGCCCACTCCATGCATTGCGGTATAGACCACACTCGGAGCGGACGCGGTCGGTGCGGGAAGGTCCAGGGCGTCGAGCGTAGCCAGGAAGTACTTCTCAACAATATCGACGCCTAAGACAGAAATTAGGTCCTTCGAGCGCGGTATTGTCGACCATGTTTCGGTGCCGGCAACGTGCTGGATATGAGACTCGATGTCCCTATCTACTGGAGCGATAATCTGCGAACCCTCGTCGCGTCCACCGAAATACACTTTGTAGCCGTTGTCTTCTGCCGGGTTGTGGCTCGCGGTAATCATGATCCCCGCAGTGGCTGTTTCCTCTCTGACTGCGAAGGCAAGAACCGGAGTGGGGAGCAATCGAGGAAGCAAAGCCACACTAATTCCATGTCCAGAAAGAACCTCGGCAGTATCTCGGGCAAACATCTCCGAGTGGTGACGTCCGTCGAAGCCAACGACGACATGAAGGGTTGAGCCGGTCGCTGCCTCTGCTTCTCTTTTGAGGTATCGAGCGACACCGGCTGTTGTCTGTGAAATGACGAGCCGGTTCATGCCATTGGGACCACCTCGCATAGGGCCACGAATACCGGCCGTGCCGAAGGCCAGTCTCGATCCAAACGCTTCCTGAGCTAATGAAACGCCTGAATCATCACCGTCATCGATTCTCTGCAGAAGGGAAAGAGCGTCCTTCCGATAATTTGATTCTGGGTCTTGATTAGCCCAGTCAGTGACTGTTGCAGCCAGTTTCTCTATTGAGCTCATAGTGACTGAACAATGTCGGAAAGAAGCTTGCTAATCACTGGTTCTGCAGCCTTTCCCGAATCGATGACTTCTTGATGGCTAAGGGGGTGGGGGGAAATGCCAGCCGCGAGATTTGTGATCAACGAGAGTCCTAGGACCTCCATGCCAGCTTCCCTCGCAGCAATGGCCTCGAGAGCAGTGGACATACCCACAATGTGACCGCCCATCGTTTTAGCCATCTGAACCTCAGCCGGAGTCTCGTAGTGGGGGCCCCGGAACTGAACATAGACACCCTCGTCGAGGGTGGGATCAACCTTTTTGGCGAGTTCTCGTAATCGAAGCGAGTACAAATCTGTGAGGTCAATAAACGTCGCGCCCTCCAAAGGCGAATTGGCAGTGAGGTTGATGTGATCTGAAATCAAGACAGGTTGACCGGGTGACCACGCATCTTTGATTCCTCCGGCGCCATTCGTCAGAATCATCACTTTTGCGCCACACGCTGCCGCTGTCCTGACCGAATGGACGACGGCTCGCACCCCTTTGTCCTCGTAGTAATGGGTGCGGGCACCGATTACCAGCGCAGTCTTGCCGTTAGGCATCTTGACCGAGCGGATAGTCCCTGAATGGCCTGGAACACCTGATGACGAAAACCCAGGAACCTCTGATGCCTGAAGGGTTACCTTCGTTTCACCCAATAATTCGGCAGCCTTACCCCATCCGCTACCTAAGGTCAGGGCAAGGTCATGGTTCGCAACGCCGGTAGCCTCGGCGATGGCTGCCGCCGCCTGTCCGGCAAGGTCCAGGGGACTAAGTTCAGTGCGAGATGCTGTCATGAAGAAAGCCTATCCAGACCGGACATGGCACGAAATCTTAAGCAATAACCGCAAGGAGCTGGCCCCCAGAAATGGAGTCTCCTGGACTTACTCCCACACTCTCCACTGTGCCATCT
>ENA-OUOG01002796-OUOG01002796.1-marine-metagenome-genome-assembly--contig:-NODE-2796-length-17420-cov-7.783371_pt1 | contig 17420 bp, 17 predicted proteins | sample MGYA00248635_ERZ508505 | MGnify/ENA primary metagenome ERZ508505 (study PRJEB26176, sample SAMN06267871) | marine metagenome | isolation source: Saanich Inlet, British Columbia, Canada | place: Pacific...
GAAGCGATGAACAGCCTTCCTGAAGGCTCTGTTGATCTGATCTTTGCGGACCCTCCCTATAACCTGCAACTCAAAGGCTCTCTGCATCGGCCCAATAACAGCCTTGTGGATGCCTGCGATGATCACTGGGATCAATTCGACAGCTTCCGCGCCTATGACGAGTTCACCAAGGCTTGGCTCAAGGCTGCGCGTCGCCTGCTCAAGCCCAATGGTGCGATCTGGGTCATCGGCAGCTATCACAACATTTTTCGTGTTGGGGCCGAGCTTCAGAACCAAGGCTATTGGATTTTGAATGATGTGGTTTGGCGCAAGACCAACCCCATGCCGAATTTCCGCGGCAAACGTCTGACCAATGCGCATGAGACCATGATCTGGGCCTCGAAATCGGACGCGGCCAAATACACCTTCAACTATGAGGCGCTCAAATCCCTCAATGATGGTGTTCAAATGCGCTCGGATTGGGTTTTGCCGATCTGCAATGGCGGTGAACGCCTCAAGAATTCTCGTGGTGAGAAAGCGCATCCAACGCAAAAGCCTGAATCGCTGCTGCACAGGATCATCGTCTCCTCCACAAATCCCGGCGATGTCGTTCTTGACCCCTTCTTTGGAACAGGCACGACAGGTGCTGTGGCCAAGAAATTGGGTCGCGATTTTATCGGAATCGAACGCGAGGCGGAATATCGCGAAGTTGCTGAAAAGCGCATCGCCAATGTCCGCAAATTCGACAGTGCCTCGCTTGAGGTATCCACCAGCAAACGCGCCGAACCGCGTGTGCCTTTTGGCCAAGTTGTCGAGCGTGGATTGCTGAACCCCGGCGAAGAGCTGACCAGCATCAATGGTCGTCACCGCGCCAAGATTCGCGCCGATGGCACGCTGGTCGCCTTGGACACCAAAGGGTCGATCCATCAGGTGGGCGCAAAGCTTGAAGGCGCGCCCTCCTGCAACGGTTGGACCTATTGGCATTTCCGCCGTGACGGGAAAACGGTTCCGATTGACCTTTTGCGTCAGCAGATCCGCTCCGAGCTTTCCGAATAATCCACAAGTCTTACCCAAGACGAAACATACCGCCCGTGTCTGATGCCCTTGTGGCATCAGAGCACGACCTTGCCTCGCCTTTCTTTCCGATCGGCGGGGCTCTTTTATTTCGGAAGCGGCGTCAGGCCCTTGTTATAGGGCGTCCAATCCGTGATCTCGGGGTAATACATCTGCCGCCAGCGGCGAATTCTCGGGTTCATCATGCGCCGCCAAAGCGGCGGCACCATCGCAATCGCCGTCATCACGGGATAGCCGAACGGCAATTGCGGAGCCTCGGCCTCACCATAGTTTTGAAGAAGGGGAAAGCGCCGATCAGGTTTGTAATGATGGTCCGAGTGCCGCTGCAAATTGATCAACAGCCAATTGGACGCTCGATGTGCCGCATTCCACGAATGATGCGGGCGGACATGTTCGTATTTGCCCTCGTTCAAATGCTTGCGCGTCAGGCCGTAATGCTCAACGTAATTTGTGACTTCAAGCTGCCAAATCGCGGTCACGGCCTGAAAGATGAACAAGCCGACACCGACCCATCCCCCGATCAAAAAGGCCAAAATCAAAAAACCCGCCTGCAAAGCCCAATAGCGCCAAAAAGGGTTCGTGCGGTCGTGCCACGCAAGCCCCTTGCGCGCCAACATCAAAGCCTCGGCCTTGAAAGATGAGATCAGGCTGTCGCGCAGAACCCGTGGCAGGAAACGATGGAAACCTTCGTTGTAGCGCGCGGTGACAGGGTCACGCGGCGTGCCGACATAGCGATGATGCACCAGCAAATGCTCCGAGCGGAAATGCGAATAGAGAACGGACGCCAGCAAAAGGTCCCCCATCCAACGCTCCAGCTTGTCCTTTTGATGCATCAACTCATGGCTATACGTGATGCCGATTGTGCCAGACAAAACCCCGACACCGAAGAAAAGGGCGATTTTTTCGCCCGTTCCAAGATGCCCGCTGTTCTGGGCGTACCAGATCAGGCCAAAGATCGTGCAAAACTGAAGAGGAAACCAAATCACTGGCAGCAAACGGTACCAGAACAGGTGATCATCGCTTGTTTCAGGATCAAGGTTTTCAAGTTCAAGGCCGCCAACCAAATCCAAGAATGCAAACAACCACCATGTCGAGAGGGGCACCAATATCAGCCACCAACCGCCTTGGCTGGCGACAAAGATGATCAACGGAAACAACCCCAGTGACACCCCGAAGGGAAGGGCTCGTGCAAGTTTTGCCACTCGCTCAGTGGGGATCATGCAGTTCTCCGTCTCTCTGTTTATACGCAATTTGACCCAATAGATCGCCAAGTCAATGCTCTGGCCATGCCCCTTGCGCGAGGTCAAAGGCCTTTCGCATCACCGTAGGCAGCGAGGAGGGCCTGAAACTGGCCAAAGAATGGAATTCTCCACAATCGGTCTCAACATCCTCAGGCAGAATTGCCAAACGCAGCTGCAAACGCAGGTGGAAATGCGTGAAGGTGTGGCGCACCTCAAGCTCGGGGTCATGCCATTCGGCGCTAAGGGGGGGCGTATCTTCGGGCGTGGCCTCAGCCCAATCCGTACATGGCCAGCCAAGCATCCCCCCCAAAAGTCCCCGATCAGGGCGTGTCTGAAGCAAATAGGCCCCATCCTCACGCCGCGCCAGATAGGCGATGCCTTGCCGCGTCGGTTTGGATTTTTTGGGTGTTTTGAACGGCAGATCAGCTGCACTGCCTTGGCGGCGCGCAAGACAGCGGTCTTGCAAGGGGCAGATGCCACAGGCGGGGTTTTTCGGCGTGCAGATCGTTGCCCCCAAATCCATCACCGCTTGGGCGTGATCGCCGGGTCTTTGCTGTGGCGTCAGCCTTGCGGCCAGCGCCTTGAGCTGCGGCTTTGAGGCAGGCAAAGGGTCCTTGATCGCAAACAACCGCGCCATGACACGTTCCACATTGCCGTCCATCACAACCGCAGGGCGATCAAAGGCAATCGATGCAATAGCTGCGGCCGTATAAGGCCCAATTCCGGGAAGGGTCAGCAGCTCTGCTTCGGTATCGGGAAAGACCCCGTCACGCTCAAAGGCCACAACGCGGGCGCATTTGAGAAGGTTGCGGGCGCGCGCGTAATATCCAAGCCCCGCCCATTCGCCCATCACGGCCGCATCTTCGGCACGCGCCAAATCCGCGACAGATGGCCAGATGGTCGTAAACCGCAAGAAATACTCCCGCACGGCGGCGACCGTTGTCTGCTGCAACATCACCTCCGAGAGCCATACCCTATAGGGGTCATTCACCTGACCCGCCGCGCGGTCATCAGGGCTGGTGCGCCATGGCAAAACGCGGGCATGGCGGTCATACCATTCCAACAGGCTGTGGCTCACTTCCAGGTCACGCAAGGTTTATCGCCTCATTTGTTCGCTTGTTATTGGTTAACATCGTCTTGCCGCATAGATTGACCCCAAGATGACAAAAGCAAGCCAACAGAATCCCCCCAAGGATGCAACCCGCCGTCGCCGCGGGTTTGAAAGCGCCGCCAAGCTGGTGGTGGGCCAAATGCGTGGTCCTTTGGAAAAGCGCGGGTTTGCCGAGGCCAAGCTCATCACCCATTGGGCCCAGATCGTGGGCCAAGATGTGGCCGATGTGGCGCTGCCCGTAAAGATCAGCCATGGCACCGGCTTTGGCGGCACACTTGTCCTGCTGACAACAGGCGGCAACGCCCCTATTCTTGAAATGCAGAAGGACCAGATTCGCGACAAGGTAAATGCCTGCTACGGCTATCGTGCCGTCAGCCGCATCCAGATTACCCAGACCGCACCAACGGGCTTTGCCGAGGGGCAAGTGGCCTTCACCCCGAAACCCAAAGCAAGACCCGAACCTGATGCCGAAACGCGCGAACGCGCCGCCAAGGCCGCAGCCCCCATCCAGAATGTCGAGTTGAAAGACGCCCTTGAACGTCTGGCACGGAACATTCTAACAAAACAGAAATCTTAAGGAGCAGATTATGGATCGTAGACTGGTATTGACGGGTATGGGCGCAGCAGCGCTGACCCTTGGTGGGATATCTCTGACAGGCATGTCACCGCGCTTACTGCCAATGGGCGCCGCTTTTGCGCAGGATACAGGCGAAGCCCCCGTCGTGACCGATATGATTTTGGGTGATCCGAACGCCCCTGTCGAGCTGATCGAATACGCCTCCTTTACCTGCCCTCATTGCGCCAGCTTCCACGCCAATGTGATGCCGCAGATCAAGGAAAACTACATCGAGACAGGTCAGGTCCGCCTCGTCTACCGCGAGGTTTATTTCGACCGTCCAGGCCTTTGGGCAGGATTGGTCGCGCGTTGTGCAGGTGACGCGCGCTATTTCGGCGTGGTTGATATGCTCTATGAAACCCAGAGCGAATGGGTCCAAGGTGATCCCGCAACGATCGCTGGCAACCTGCGCCGCATCGGGTTGAGCGTTGGTCTCACCAATGAAGAACTGGATGCCTGTTTCAGCGATGCCGATACCGCACAAGCCATGATCACCCATTACGAGGCGAATATGGAAGAATACCCCGTGCAAGGCACGCCTTCCTTTGTCGTCGATGGTGAGCTGTATTCAAATATGAATTTCGATAGCTTCGCCGAAATCTTGGATGCTCGGCTGGCCGATCAATGACGACCCCACTGAGCGGTGTAAAAGTTCTTGAGCTGGCGAGAGTTCTCGCCGGCCCTTGGGCTGGTCAGACCTTGGCCGATTTGGGCGCAGAAGTGATCAAGGTCGAGGCCCCCGAGGGGGACGACACCCGCAAATGGGGCCCACCTTTCGTCGAGCGTGACGAGGATGTGACTGCCGCCTATTTCCACTCCTGCAATCGCGGCAAGAAATCCATCACCGCCGATTTCCGTCAGGAAGAAGATCGTGCCCGCGTCCTGAAACTGGTCGCCGAAGCCGATATCATCATCGAGAATTTCAAGCTTGGCGGCCTCAAGAAATACGGGCTGGATTATGACAGCCTCAAACAGATCAACCCCGGTCTGATCTATTGCTCGATCACGGGCTTTGGCCAAACTGGCCCCTATGCGCATCGGGCGGGCTATGACTATATCATCCAAGGGATGAGCGGGATCATGTCCGTCACAGGCGCGCCCGAAGGTCAGCCGCAAAAAGTGGGCGTTGCCGTTACTGATATCCTGACGGGGCTTTATTCGGTCAATGCGATTTTGGCCGCTTTGCATATGCGCCAAAGCACAGGCCTCGGCCAACATATCGATATGAGCCTTCTGGATGTCGCGACAGCCTTCATGGCCAATCAGGCGATGAATTACCTGACCACGGGTGCCGCGCCCGAGCGGATCGGCAATGCCCATCAGAACCTCACACCCTATCAAGTGTTCGATTGCGCCGATGGCTGGATCATCATCGCCACTGGCAACGACGGGCAGTATCAGCGGCTTTGCAAGCTTTTGGCGCTTGAGGACATGGGCTTTGCGCCCGAATACCTCACCAATGCCAAGCGGATCGAAAACCGCAGCGAGATGACCCGCCGCCTGACCGAGGCCACAATGCAACGCTCCAAGGCGGATTTGCTGGCCGCTTGCGAAGCCGCAGGCGTTCCCGCAGGCCCGATCAATGACCTCGCCGAGGTTTTTGACGACCCACAGGTCAAGGCCCGAGACACCCAGCTCGAGCTTGACGGCGTTCCGGGCGTGCGCCCGCCGTTTCGTTTCTCGGATGCAGATGTCGCCCTTGAACGTCCCGCCCCGAAACTGGGCGAAGACAATGAGGTGACAGGGTTCTCAAAACCCTGACGGTCTAGGTCTTGAGGACCCGATCCAAGGCGGCATCTAATGCATCGGGATGCGCGATCTCTAGCCGAACGGGAACGGTCAGCACCTCTCGTCGCAATGCATCGGGCAGACGCACTGCATCCTTTTCGGTCGTCACCAATTGGGCACCCAATAGCTTCGCCTCCCGCGTAAGGCGCGCCATCAAGGCATCGCTCAGCGGTTGGTGATCGGACAGCGCCTCGCCACGCACAACCTCGGCGCCAAGCGCCTTGAGGGTTGCGAAAAACTTGGCGGGATGGCCGATGCCTGCAAAGGCCAGAACACGCATGCCAGAAAAGGCAATGCCCGTTTCCAAAGGGCGCAATACGCCGCTCACCAGCGGCACATTCAACGCAGCCCCCCATTGATCGACAAAGCTCCTTTGCGCAGGCGCAGGCCCAATGGAGATCACCAGATCGGCCCGCGCCAAACCCGCTTCCACAGGTTCGCGCAAAGGACCCGCAGGGATCACGGCGCCATTGCCGAAGCCGCGCGTGGCATCAACCACGACAAGCGATAGATCATAGGCAAGACTGGCATTTTGGAACCCGTCATCGAGCAAGATCACCTCAGCCCCCGCAGCAACCGCAGCACGCGCGCCCTCGGCACGGTTTTTTGCCACCCAAGTGGGCGCAAAGGCTGCCAGTAAAAGCGGCTCATCTCCGACCTGATCGGCCTTGTGCTCACGCTCCTTGACCTGAACTGGCCCCTCCAGCGATCCACCATATCCACGACTGACCACATGCGCCGTCACACCGCGCGCGGCCAGCATCATCAAAACCGCGATGACGGTGGGTGTTTTGCCTGTGCCGCCTGCCGTCAAATTGCCAATGCAGATCACGGGCACACCGACATTTTCCCGCGCGCCCTGCGCAAGTTTGCGTGCCGTTCCCGCCGCATAAAGCGCGCCCAAAGGCGCAAAGAGCTTTGAGCGCAGGCCTTTGGGTTGATACCAGAACCGCGGCGCCTGCATCAGGGTGCTTCCGTCATATCAAGGGTCTCCAGCACAAGGTCTATCGCCTGATCTGTGACCGCCGCCCCGACCGAGGACACCTCCCATGCCGCATTGGCCATGGCAGCGGCCTTATCGGGGTTCATCAAATCATCAACGGCTCGCGCAAGGCTTTCACTGGTGGAAACCAGCCGCGCCGCGCGCACTTCGGTCAATCGCTGGTAGATATCCACGAAGTTGGTGACAAAAGGACCATGGAGAATGGCCGAGCCAAGCGCTGCAGGCTCGAACGGATTATGCCCGCCAATCGGCATCAGGGAGCCGCCCACAAAGCTGATCGGCGCGATGCGGTACCACAGGCCCAATTCACCCATCGTATCCGCGAGATAGACCTGCGCGTCCTTATCGGGCAGTTCGCCTGCTGCGCGGCGCGCGTAACTCCACCCCTCGGATTGGAGCATCTCGGCCAAGCCATCGCCCCGATCAGGATGGCGCGGCGCAAGGATCAACAAAAGCCGAGGGTTCGATTTCAACGCCAGCCTATGAGCGGCAAGAACTTGTTCTTCCTCGCCCTCATGGGTCGAGGCGGCCAACCAAGTGGGTCGGTTTCCCAAACCCTGCACAAAGCTCGCGCGCATATCTTCATCACAGGGCAAGGCCGCTGCCCCCTCTTTCAAGGTGCCTGTTACGGTCGTGCGCTCAAGAGGCATGCCAAGACGGCGCAGATACATCGCCGAGATATCATCTTGGACTTGGGCATGTTTGAACAAGCCAAGCAGGTGACGCGCCGCGCCCTTCATGAACCGCCAACGATCCGCGCTTTGGCGTGACATACGCGCATTGATCAACAGCATCGGCACATCACGCTTGGCAGTTTCAACCAAAAGCGATGGCCAAAGCTCGGACTCGGTCCAGACGGCTACATCGGGGCGCCAATGATCCAGAAAACGGGTCACATATGCGGTCGCATCCAAAGGTATGAATTGATGGGTTGCGACATCGGGAAGGCGGTTGGCCATCACCTCGGCCGAGGTCACCGTGCCCGTCGTTACCAAAAACCGCAGATCAGGCCGTTCCTCGGACATGCGCCGCAATAGTTCCAGCAACGACAGGGATTCCCCCACCGAGGCCGCATGGAACCAGATCAGCGGACCTTTGGGCCGAGGGCGCGAGGCAATGCCGCGCCGCTCGTCCAATCGGGTTTCATCTTCCTTGCCTGCAGCAAGACGTTTGGCGAGCTTGCGTTCGGCAAACCCCTCCGCATGTCGGGAAAAGGCCAGATAGGCCCATAGGACAGGTGACCACGTCATAGCTGATGTTCAGCCGATCTCTTCGGTCGAGGAGGCCGCTGCTTCTTCGTCGCGCAGGCGGTGAAGATGGGCGATGAAATAGCGCATATGGGCATTATCGACCGTGCGTTGCGCTTCACTTTTCCAAGCGTCATAGGCGGCCTGATAATTCGGGAAAATCCCGACAATATGCAGATCATCGACGTCTTTGAACTCGGTGCGTGTCGGGTCGACAAGCTCACCGCCGAATACAAGATGGAGGCGTTGGGGCATAAGAAACCTAACTGTTTGAAGGGCTGTGAATGCAGCCTAAGGAATTGAAGGATAGGGTCAAGCGGGCGGGATTATTCGGGCCAATAGGCGTTCATGAAGTTTTGGCGCTGCGGCCAGAACGCCCGGGGTTTTGGGATGGGGGTTGTTGAATTGGAGCGCGGCGCCAAGGCGGTCGGTTACAGCGGCACCTGCTTCAGTGGCAATCAAGGCACCAGCAGCAATATCCCATTCCCAACTGTCGCGGAAGGTAACCATGCCGTCAAAACGCCCCTGCGCCACAAGCGCGAGGCGATAGGCCAGAGAAGACCGAAACTGGCGGTCAATCGCGGGCACTCCGCCAGGCCACCACTGAGGCGAGAGGTTTGGCTTGGCCGTCAGGATCGTGGCGTTTTCATCTTCATGTTGGCTTGAGGCGGAAAGAGGAGCACCATTGAGCGTTGCCCCCCCACCCAGTGTCGCGCAATACAGCTTGTCCGACATTGGCAAAAAGACGACGGCGGCCGTGATCTGACCCTGCTCCGCAATCGCCAAGGAATGGGCGAAATCCTTTGAGCCTTCGATAAAGGCGCGGGTGCCATCAATCGGATCAATGATGAATGTCTTGGTATCAGAGAGGCGCGCGGGCGTATCGGCGGTTTCCTCGGACAGCCAGCCATAGTCGGGGCGCGCGCCTGTCAATTCGGCGGTAAGCATCTTGTCGATGGCAAGATCGGCCTCGGTCACGGGGCCTGCGTCATCTGCCTTATGCCAAACCTCGGGGTCACGCTTCCAATGGCGCGCGGCGATCTCACCTGCGGCACGGGCGGCGTCGATCAACAGGGTCAGGTCGTCGTTATTCTCCGGCAAGTGTCATACCTTCAATCAAGAGCGAAGGCACAACGCGCGACAGATGCCTGCGCGCATCATTTGCAGGGGTGATCGACAAAAGCATCTCGCGCAGATTGCCAGCAACGGTGCATTCATTCACCGCATAGGTGATCTCGCCGTTCTCCACCCAAAAGCCTGACGCGCCTCGTGAATAATCGCCGGTGGTCGGATTGATCGAAGAGCCGATCATAGAGGTGATCAAAAGCCCCGTGCCCATCTGCTGGATCAATTCCTCACGCGTGGCGCTGCCTTGGGTCAATGCCACATTGCCCGATGCGGGCGAGGGCGGCGATGAGGTCCCGCGCGAGGCATTGGCCGTCGAGGCCATTCCCAATTTGCGCCCTGTTGCCAAATCCAAGGTCCAGCCTTGCAAGACACCATCCTCAACCAGAAAACGCCGCTCGGTCGCGAGGCCTTCGGCATCAAAGGGTTTCGATCCAGACGTGCGCGGGCGGGTCGGGTCTTCGATCAGGTCCAGCCCTTTGGGCAAAACCTGCTCGCCCATGGCATCACGCAGCCACGACGACCCCCGCACAATGGAGGCACCATTGATGGCCCCCAAAAGATGGCCCACCATCGCCGAGGAAATCCGTTCGTCAAACAAGACGGGAAAGGCCCCGGTTTTCGGCTTGCGCGCGCCTGCACGCGCGATGGTGCGTTCGGCAGCGATGCGCCCGATGTCTTCCGCGCTCAACAGATCGGCACGGTGGTTGCGACCATCGCCGAAATAATCGCGCTCCATATTCGTGCCTTCGCCCGTGATCGCAACACAAGACAAACCATGGTCTGTGCGCGCATAGCCGCCCGAAAACCCGTTGCTTGCCGCCAGATGGACTTGTCGTTTGCTATAGCCCGCGGATGCAGATTGAACCTGCGAAATTCCCTTGATCGCAAGCGCTGCGGCCTCGGCGCGAAGGGCTTGTTCTTCCAACTCGGCAGGGTTCGGCTCGGCGGTAGGGTCGGCCATATCCAAGGCCGTCGCATCACGATTTTGCGCCAATTGGGCAGGATCAGCCAAGCCGACCGAAGGGTCTTCAGGCGCAAGACGGGCCATTGTGACGGCGCGTTCGGCCATTTCCTTGATGGTTTCTGGCCGCGTGTCCGAGGCCGAAACACAGGCTTGGCGCTTGCCGACCAAAACCCTGAGGCCAATCTCGGTGCCCTCGGAACGCTCGGCCTGTTCCAGCGCGCCATTGAGCACATCAATCGAAAGCGAGGTGCCCGTCACCGCAATCGCATCGGCATCATCAGCGCCTGCGCGTTTGGCCGCATCAATCAGGGAATGGGTAAGCGTATCAAGCGAAGCGGTCATCGGCCAATCCTTCAAGGAGTTGCCTCTGACCTAGTCCGCCAAGCCCCTTGGTGCAAGATGCACCAAGGAAAACCGAGACTGCTTATTGCAAGGGAAAGCCGTTTGCCGTGATCCCGCCATTGGGCGTGAATTCAATCGTTGATTCCAAAGTGTCAGGCCCCGCACCAGGGCGCGCAAACATGGCCGAGACCCCGCGCGCCATTGCGGCTTGCTCGGCGGGTAAAAACCCAGCCGCCGTCAGACGATCAAGCAAAGCGAACAGGCCTGTGGCCGTCAGATCAATCTGACCAACCGGCATGGGCACAATCTGCCCCGGCGCAAAGCTAAGCTGCCCCGTCCCACCAAGTTCGACCCCCGCAGCGGAAACCGCCAATTCGTTCAACTGCGCCGAGCGCAATTCGCCGGGAGCGCTCTGTATGGTGTCGGGATCAAGGTTCAACAGGCTTTGGAACATCTGCACTTGGCCTGTCAGATCAAGGGTGAAATTGGCAGGATCACGGGGGATATTATTGCCCGGATCAAACAGGTTCCAAAGATCATCCCCAAGGGTCAGGTCCTGATAATCAATGCGAAAGGCCATATCACTGGGCTCGGGCATGGCCTCGACGGGGATCAGCAAACTCAACTCCGATGAGGTCGCAGACACCGCGATTGGCGCAGGGATGCCAGAGCCCGAGGCCTGAAAACTGGGATTTTGGCTCGATTGTCCCAATTGCATACCGCCATCGGCTAGGGCCATATTCAACGTGCCACCTTGGTTGGAACCCCCAAGAACCATGGTCGTTCCGCCTTCGATAATCCGCATCTGGAACCCAGCCGAGGCATAGCCCCCCTGCATTCGCATAGCGAGGTTTTCACCCGCATCCGCAAAGCCCATCTGCAAGAAACTCGCATAGGAGGCCAAATCTATCTCGCCTTCATTCGAAAGCTGCTGAAGGTTGAAATTGGCCGAGATATTCATCCCGTTCTCAATGGCCGAAACAATGCCTGTCATCGCCCCGGTATTGCCTGAAAACGCCATTTCGGACGGTGTATTTCCATCGCCGATCAAGCGGTATTCGGCGGTATTTTCTGCAAAAGTGACCGACATCGAAATATCTTCTGCCGCATCACTTGGGCCTTCGATCTGGGTGAGCTCCAGCGTGAGCGAGGGCGCATCATAGGCATAAAGACGGTCCTGCGGTTCTCCTGACACGACCAGCGATGCCGTCGACAACCCCGAAATCGACAGTCCGACCTCGATCATCTGCGACAGGCGTCCGTTGCTGCCAGCACCACCGCCCTTCGGGGCGCTGCCACCCCCCATCTGGACTTCGCTGGAGGAGGTTATGGTATACTCGTCCGAGAAGGTCACCGTCACGGTACCATCGCCATTTTCTGTGATTGTGACCTCGTCAATGCTGCCCGTGGATATGGCGCCTTGCTGGTTGGTGGTTGTCGTGAACTCCGAGACCAGCAACCCGTTTCCCGTCTCACGCACGTTCGCTGCCGTGACCTCCTGCCCCATGGCTTGGGTCATGCTCTGCCATTCTGCCCAAACCTCCTCGGCCGTGATCTCGGCATGTGCCGAAGTCCCATAGCAAAGGGCAAAAGTGGAAAAGGCAAAAATAAACGGCTTTGACTGGAACATGACGAACTTTCAAACAAAATGATTTGCGGCATTGTTCGTTCCCAAGACGGGGCAGGTCAAGTAAACTTCCCTCCATCAAGGACATGAACACCCTGCGCATTCAGGGAACAGGAGCGGCAACATGGCGGATATGACAGATCTGAGCGGAAAAACTGTGATGATAACAGGCGCGAGTCGCGGGATCGGAGAGGCCGCCGCGCGTCTTTTTGCCAAGGCAGGTGCCAATATCGCATTGCTGGCCCGCTCCCGCGAGGCGATTGCCGATCTGGCGGGCGAGATTGGCGACAAAGCCCTTGCCATACCCTGTGATGTCAGCCGCTATTGGGAGGTTGAGGCCGCCGTAAATGCCACGCGTGATGCCTTTGGCGGGGTCGACATCCTGATCAATAATGCAGGCGTGATCGAGCCGATCTCCCATATTGCGGAGGCTGATCCCGAAAAATGGGGGCAAGTGATCGATATCAATATCAAAGGCGTGTTCAATGGCATGCATGCAGCCCTGCCTTTGATGGTTTCAAACGGCGGCGGCACCATCATCACGATCAGTTCCGGCGCGGCCCATAACCCGCTGGAAGCATGGAGCGCCTATTGCACCTCCAAGGCAGGCGCGGCGATGCTGACCGATTGCCTGCACAAGGAATACGCCGCGAAAGGCATCCGCGCGATGGGTCTTTCGCCTGGAACGGTCGCAACGGATATGCAGCGCGACATCAAGGCTTCGGGCATCAATCCCGTCAGCCAGCTGGATTGGGAGGTGCATATCCCTGCCGAATGGCCTGCGAAATGTCTGCTCTGGATGTGCAGCGCGGATAGCGATGATTTCCTTGGCACCGAGATTTCCTTGCGCGACGAAAACATCCGTCGTCGCATCGGTGTCGCTGAATGATCCGCCTTGACCGCGAGGGCGGGCTTTGGACCGTCACATTGGACAGGCCCGATAAGGCGAACTCGCTTACCGCCGCAATGCTGGAACGCCTTTGCGATATCGCCGAGGAGGCAGCCCAAGACGGATCGATCCGCGCCCTGATCCTGACGGGCAGTGGAGAGCGCGTCTTCAGCGCGGGGGCCGACCTCGAAGAAGCCCATGCGGGCCTTGCGACATCCCCCCTTTGGGAGCGCCTTTCAGGGGCAATCGCAAAACTCCCCTGCCTGACAATTGCAGCACTAAACGGCACATTGGCAGGTGGCGCCTTTGGCATGGCATTGGCCTGTGATCTGAGAATAGCCGTGCCAAACGCGCGGTTTTTCTATCCCGTGGCCAAGCTCGGCTTTTTACCGCAACCCTCCGACCCCGCTCGTATGGCGGCATTGATCGGACCTGCGCGAACCAAGCTGATCCTTCTGGGCGGACAGAAAATTTCTGCAGATGAGGCTTTGTCCTTCGGGTTGATTGAACGGATCATCCCCTCGGATACCTTGCTGGAAAGCGCAAAAACGCTGGCGGCCGATGCAATCGCGGGCAAGCCCGAGGTGCTGCGTGGCATCAAAACGCTGTGTTCCTAACGGGTCTTCCAAGCTCGACGCCCGCCTGAGGTTTTTGAGTGAAACTCGGGCGGGCGCTTGCCAACCCATGTGATGAAGGCGCCAATTCTGGGATGGGCGCGCAGGGCCTCGATGCTGCAATAGCTGCGCGCCAATTCCGCCTCGGACAGGGTCGCGTGAATTTCATTGTGGCAAATCTGGTGCAATAACACCGTCGGCCCACCCTTTCCCCCGCGCAGTTTCGGGATCAGATGGTGAAGGCTCTGCTTGGCGGCAGGCGGGATTGGTCGCTCACATAGCGGACAGATCGGGTGGCTCACATCACTCATCTTGCTTGCGTCTTTTGTTGCGCTGAGGTCATGAGGGTGGTGGGAATTGCACGGAAGGCAAGGGTCGTTTGAACGAAACACCAGAAATCATCGATGCATTGGTCATTGGCGCGGGCCCTGCGGGGCTGATGGCGGCCAGTGAATTGCTGCGCGCTGGGCGACAGGTTGTGATCGTCGAGGGCAAGCCTTCGGTCGGGCGCAAATTCCTGATGGCTGGCAAATCGGGCCTGAACCTGACCAAGGATGAGGATTTTGACCAATTTGTCACCCATTACGGCGCGGCCGCTGAACCCCTGCGCCCGATTTTGGAAAATTTCACCCCAGATGCGGTCCAAGATTGGGCGCGCGGATTGGGTCAAGAGGTGTTCACGGGGTCTTCAAAGCGGGTTTTCCCAAAGGCGATGAAAGCCTCGCCTTTGCTAAGGGCATGGATGCAGGGATTGCAGGCCGAGACACGAACCCGTTGGCGCTGGACGGGCTGGCAAGACGATGCCTTTGCGTTCGAGACACCTGACGGTCCGCGCCTGATCCAGCCGATGGTGGCGGTTCTTGCCTTGGGTGGGGGCAGTTGGGCGCGTCTTGGCTCGGATGGGGCATGGGTGGATTGGCTGACACAAAAGGGTGTCGCGATCGCTCCGCTTGAGCCCGCCAATATGGGATTTTCCGTTACGTGGTCAGATCATATGGCGCCGCATTTGGGCCAGCCCATCAAATCTGTGACCCTGATCGCGGGCCAGCAACGCATCAGCGGTGAGTTCGTTCTATCCAAACGCGGGATTGAGGGCGGCGGCGTCTATGCGGTGTCCAAAGCCATGCGCGAGGGCGCTGATTTATACCTCGACCTGCTGCCAAATATGACCCTTGAGCAATCGGTCGAGAAACTCTCCAAGGGCAATCGCAAGGAGAGCCTGTCAAACCGCTTGCGCAAACGCCTTGGGCTGACGGGCGCGAAACTTGCGCTGGCGATGGAATTCGGGCGGCCCTTGCCAGCGGATGATCTGGCGCTGGCCAATTTGCTCAAAGCGCTGCCCGTTCACCACCAAGGGCCCCGCCCGATGGATGAGGCAATCTCGACTGCGGGTGGCGTCACATGGGATGCACTGGACGAGAATTTGATGCTGCGCGCTGTCCCAAATGTCTTTTGCTGCGGCGAGATGCTGGATTGGGAGGCCCCAACGGGCGGCTACCTTTTGACCGCGTGTTTTGCCACAGGGCTTTGGGCTGGTCGCGCGGCGGCGCAGCTCCAGCCCTGAGGTTCAGCCCTAAGGTTCAGCCCTGCAAGGCGCGCTTGAAGGCAGGGCGCGCGCGCATCATCTCCATATGGGTTTTGACACGGGCTTGGGTGATCGGGAATTTGGCCCCGATGGCCCAACCCGCACAATGGGCAAGCAACAGATCGGGCAGTGTCATCATATCGCCCATCAGGAACGGGCCGCCCTCATCCATGCGATCCAAAAGCGAGGCTTGCGAGCGTTCAAACTCCCATCTCAGGCTGTCTTTTACCTCAGGCACGCGCTTGTCTTCGGGCAAAACAAAACTGTGCCGCGCCGCTGTCCACAAAATATTGTCGAATTCTTCAGCGATAAACTGGGTCAAAGCATCTTGTTTGGCGCGTTCCAATGAACCCGCTGGATGGGTAAATTTCCCATGTTTATCAGCAAGATAGGTCATAATCGCGACCGAGTCTGTCAGCGTTGTTCCATCCACGACCAAAGCAGGGATTTTGCCTTGCGGATGATAGGCAAGCGCCTCCTCCGAGCGGGGCGCGGCATCAATATGGTCATAGGCCTCGCCCAGTTCTTCCAACATCCACAGCACACGCAATGTGCGGCTTTTGACGCCTCCGATAACCTTATACATGACCTTCAGCCCCCTTCAGCGACCGCGTGGCATCATTGCCAAACGGATCAATGCGCGCTCCATCAGGGCCATTTGCGGGGCCTGCTGGCTGGAGCGCAATTGCAAATCAGTCTCGACCAAAAGCCGCAGCGCGTCTTCCAACCGATAAAGACCCCAAGCCTGCGCTTGCCGCGACATGCGATCACGGCGCGGCCCGAAGACGGGCGGACGCATCGCCATCAAACCCGCCACGGGGCCATTGGGATGGGCCGCTGCCGCATGAAGCGCGCGAAAATGTCTGAGTGCGGCGATACACAAGCCAACGGGCTGCGTTCCCTGTCCGCCGATTTTGGTGATCAAAGGCCCGATCGCACCCGCCTTGGCCTCAGCCGCGGCATGCAGGATATCATCAATCTCGGCCTCGATTGTTGCGGGCGCGCAGGCGGCGACATCCTCAGGTGTCACAGAGGTCGTATCACCCATCTTATAGAGCGCCAGCTTTTCAACGGTCTGGCGAAAATCGCCTGGATCAAGGGCCTGCGCGAGCGAGGTAAGATCGGTCATCGCGTCACGGTCAATTTCCGTGACACCCGCCTTTTTCAACTCCGTCTCTATCTCGTCGCGGCTTGGGGGATCGTCATAAATCCCGACGGCATAGGCGCGTTTATGGGTTTCAAACAGCTTGCGAAGCGCTGATTTCGCCGTCAGCTGCTTGGCGGTCACAATGATCTGCGCATCCCCTTCGGACCATTCCTCAAGCCCCGCCTTGATCACAGGGGCAAGCCCGTCAGCGGCGTCTTCCACAAAGACCGCCCGCGCACCGGGGAAAAACCCTGTCGCTTTGATTGCATCGATCAAACGCGCAGGGTCCGAGCGCAATTCACCCGCTGGAATACGGCTCAGCCGCATCTCGGAATCGGCGTTTTCACCCAGAAGGTTTTGCAACAGGTCCTGCCGCTTGATCGCCACCCGCATCGCATCTGCACCATAGATCAAACAGCCCGTGGCGGATTGATCAGGGCGCCCGAAATAGACGTTTGCGTCACGGGTGGATAGCTTCATATCTGGCTTCGATCAGATGACGACATTGATGATACGCCCTGGAACAACGATGAGCTTTTTCGGCGCGCGGCCTTCCAGCGCCTTTTGCACAGCCTCATCCGCAAGCGCGATCTTTTCAACCTCTTCCTTCGAGGCCTCCTTGGACACGGTCACTTCCGAGCGGCGTTTGCCGTTGATCTGGATGGGCAAGGTCACGCTGTCCTCGACAAGCATGGCCTCATCCGCCACAGGCCATGGGGCTTGAGCGATCAAACCCTCACCGCCTTGATGCGCCCAGATCTCTTCGGCCAGATGCGGCGTCATGGGCGACATCAGCTGCGCGAGAACCATCAACGCCTCGCGCTGTGCGGCATGGGAGGCTTTGGATTTGCTCAGGACATTCGTAAAGCCATAGAGCTTGGCAATCGCTGCATTGAAGCCAAAGCTCTCGATTCCATTGGTGATATCGACAATGGCGCGATGCATGGCGCGCAGAAGGTCTTCGTCGCCCTCGCCTGATGCGGTTTTGTCCATTTGCGAAATGCGGTCACACAGCATCCAAACGCGGCCCAGATGTTTGAAGGCCGCCTCGGCACCAGAGGCCGT
>ENA-OUOG01002798-OUOG01002798.1-marine-metagenome-genome-assembly--contig:-NODE-2798-length-17415-cov-5.767620_pt1 | contig 17415 bp, 18 predicted proteins | sample MGYA00248635_ERZ508505 | MGnify/ENA primary metagenome ERZ508505 (study PRJEB26176, sample SAMN06267871) | marine metagenome | isolation source: Saanich Inlet, British Columbia, Canada | place: Pacific...
ACGCTCCTCGAGTAACTGATCACGCAGATTTTCATCTGCATTGCTGGCTATGCTACTGTTTTTGCGTGAGTTTTCTAACTTGGAGAGACGATAACACTCCTCCTCGGTCGCGTGAAGGGTCTTTTGCAGGCTTTGGCGCTCGTTCTCTAGGCCGGCAAGATTGCGTTGCTGATTGGCGATCGTCGCGCTCAGCTCCTGAAGCTTAGCGGCGTATTCAGAGCGCTCTTTAAGTAGTTGATTATTAATGCTTTCTAGAATGGATTCCTGCTCTGAGCGAAGCTTCTTGTGCTCTTGCCTAGCGTAGCTAAGGGCCTCGCTCCAGAGTCTCGCGCTCTGACGAATAACCGCCTCGGGTACGGTGCCCGAGGCATCGGCGTTGTTAAAACGATCGCTTAGCGCGCTCCACCACTCATTCAAACCTTTGTTGATGGTTGTAATCGATCCCACCCCAATGCGATCCCGAATGAGCTGTTGTGTTGGACGCTTTCCTTCTCGAAGCAGCTCATCAGCTACCTCAAAGACCTTACGACGAGTATCGCTAGACATAAAATACACCATACGTATTAATAATACGTACAATATACTCCGCGCACTCGATTGTGGCTAGAGCTGCTCTACCGCGTCTATGAAAGCCTTCATAGAGATGGGCTTAGCCAAAACCTGATTGGCCCCCGCATCTCGCAACTCCTGCGCCTCTTCACCGAGAACAGCGGCTGTAACCGAAATTATTGGCGTCAAGATTCCGCAGGCGCGCGCTTGACGGATCATCTCGGCGCCGTCCATTACAGGCATAAAGAAATCACTAAGAATGAGATCATAGGAGCTACTTTTGATCTTTTCGAGTCCTGCAGCGCCGTTCTCCGCAACATCGACTTGGCCAACTCTTTTTGCGAGCAGCTTCTGTGAAACCATGCGAATCACTGGATCATCTTCGACAACCAATACTCGCATCGTGGCTAGACGCTTCTGGAAACGTTTCGACTCCTGGCTGGCGTCTCCAAGATTGGAGCTCTCGCTCTGCACCGGAGTAATAGGTACCACTGCGCGTGCCTCTAATCCGCCAGAGGCTATTGGGCTAAGGGTCAGCGTGCCACCAAGTTCACTGATGCTCTGTTTAACGACGAACAACCCAAGGCCCGCACCATCACCGCCCTGCTCCAGCCCTTGCATACGCTCAAAGGGTTGAAGGATGCGGTCCAACTCAGCAGGTGCGATGCCCACTCCGTTATCACGAATACTAAGGGTCATCGAGGGCTCGTCAGTTGCCACGCCACTGACCTCAGCACTAACACAGACTTCAGTGCCATCCGAGTGGAGAACCGCGTTCTTTAGGAGGTTAAGCATAATCAGCTTGCACCGCTCAAGATCCGACTTAACGCGAAGCTGCTCATCACTTATCAACTCCATGCGTAGCGCAATGCCCTGCGCCTGTGCCATGCGTCGTACTTGGCTCGTGACACTCTCAAGCAGTCTATTTGGGTGAAATACCCTCAGTTGATGCGGCAAATTCTGCTGGGGATTAATCGCCTGGCGCATATCTTGAAGCACGGCCATTAGATGATCGCTGGTATCACGCATTAGCGGCAGCTGCTCAGCGAGGCTCTGCTCGCTCAGTTCATCGATCAGCATCTTCAGTGTTGCTGCAGGTGTTCTCAGCTCATGCGATATAATTGAGAGAAGCTGCTGCTGAGCAAAAAAACGCTTCTTCAGTGGGTTTTCATCAGTCGCATTTTGCATCTCAATTTGAATAGCAATCTGCCAATTAGCTTGACTGCTCGAGCGATACTGCCACAGCTTTGCAGGGGTATATATACCCGCAAGGTCACGCACTAGTATAGGAGTGCTGTCGATATCGACCTTACCGATTAGGCTATGAATCTCAGTGGGCTCAAGTCCCTCAAGCCAGGTTGCGAGGGGCTGGTCTTCACTCATACCCAATATCGCCTGCCCCATGTGATCTGCAGTGATCGTCTGCCGATCCATGCTGACTTGGAGTTGCATTATCATCAAGCGGCCGACAAGGGAGTTTGCCTGATTCGACGCCAGCTCAAGATTATGAAGTTGCGGGGCTGTAGATGGATTGCTCATTTTCACCAGTCTGTTAGCGTTTAGATCAAGCAATGCAGGGGGCGTGCCAGAGTTGATCTTTCGCTATCAGTCTAGTTCAAATTTTGGTGCTGTTGGTTGGCGTAACTCGTGACCTGTGCGCCTATCTACAGATCGTCTATCAGAGCCGGCATCGAGGTTTGGAAGTTCTGCCACCTCCTCAACCTGCTGAATGAAGGATTTAGAAACCATAATTAACTGATACTTACCGTTGTCTCCTAGCGCATGGAGCGGTAGAAAGGATCGGGCGTCATTTAGAATATCCTGTAGTCGCTCAGTTGATTCTGCAAAGAAGAAACCCAGCAGACGCTGGCCATCAGCCAGCTTCAGGTAGACTTTGAGTTTCTCTTTCGTAACCGTTGCGTCGCTGTTCATATCTACTCTTTATGCTCGGGAAAGTGAGCCAGTGGCCGTTACCGCTTTTGCGCTCTTTTCTCTATAGATGCGCGAATTTCGGTGAGTATTGATGCTGCGCTATTGAAATCATTAACTTCTAGTGCCTGCTCTAACTCCTGTGCCATGCTATCGAAACCTTCAGCCCTGAGTCCAGCAACATAGGGTTTCCACTCGTTTGGCGGGGTGAAACAGTTATCAGAATAGGCAGCCAGTAGCTCGCTGGTTACCTGTTCGAGCTCTGAACTCGAAATTGCTTTCACGGACTCAGTCCGAATTTCAGCTAACAGCGGCTGCAGCTGTTTGATGTGCTCCCCAACCAGGTCTCCAAGCTCATTTCCTGTCGGAAGCTTGCCATTTTTTACCTCGAGCTCCAGCGTTTTAGCTAACTCATGCACTTTAGTGTCACCGATATAACCCGCAGCGCCTTTAACGCGATGGGTTAAAAGCTCGAGCCGGCTGGAGTCTCTTGTATCCACAGCTTCGGCGTATTCAGATGGGTAAGCAGCAAAACCGGTTACAAAAGCACGAGCCAGATTCAGAAGTGCTGCCTCGTCACCGCTTGTCTGTTTGAGTGCCATCTCTCTGTCTATAAACTCCGGCCAGTCATAGGTCGATACTTTTGCCGGCTTGGTATCAGGCACGCGCCTATCTGAATCATCGACATCAACATTCAATTTCGTTATTAAATCTTTGATTCTGAATGGCTTATTGAGATACTCATCCATGCCCGCTGCTAGGCCTTTGGCCCTATCTTCAGGCAAAACTGATGCTGATAAACCGAAGATCAACGGCTGCAAGCTCTCTGCCAACTCTCTAATTTGGCGAGTCGCCTCCAACCCATCCATATCCGGCATGTGAACGTCCATCAATACCAGGTCAATTCCGCCCTGTTTTATCCGAGCTATCGCTTTGCGAGCGTCAGTAAACAGCTCTACTTCCGCGTTGTATTGCGCTAACAGCCCTTTGATGACGTCGTTGTTCAATTCAACATCATCGACACTGATGATTTTAAGGTTGCTTAGCTTCTTCTCGGTACCTGCCACACTCCGTACCGCTGGATCGGGTGGGCGATTTGACATTGAGTTTCGCAGTAAGCGCTCGATACCTGTAGCGGTTATGTCGCCGTAGATCAGGCGAGTTATCCCCGAACCCAGCTGAATACGCAGGGATGTGCTGATCAACGGTGGTAGAAATAGAGTTTGGCTTGTGTACTCCTGCAGTCGGGGTCTTAACTCATCGTACCTTGCTGCGAAGGCTTCTCCTGTAGGCCCCTCAATATACATCGAATCTATTAATAGATGCCGCCATATCGCAGCTGGGTCTTTCGCACTCTCAACCAGCTCATCGACGCTTGAGAAGACACGCAAACTGACGCCGCTAGCAACAAGCGCGGGTCTCAAACTCCGCTCTAGAGTTTGATTGAGAGTAACGAGGTCGACCTGGCATGAGTGGAGATTTTGCTGACTTGATGATGCAGGCGCTACAAACTCAAAAGGCACGTGCAAGGTTGCCGTCGTTCCGTTACCCGGTCTGCTGGAAAGCTTTATCTGTCCATGCATTAGCTCTGTTAAACGTTTACAGATTGAAAGGCCGAGCCCAGTTCCTCCATAGCGTTTAGAGATACTATCGTCAGCCTGGTTGAACTCATCAAATGCTCTAGCCGCCTGCTCTTCGGTCATGCCAATACCTGTGTCGATAATGCTGACCTTCAACTGCGGTGTCTGGGATAATTGATCAAGCTCAAAACGCGCCAAAACCCGCCCGCCTTTATCGGTAAACTTAAGCGCATTCCCAACTAAATTGGAGATAATCTGCCCCAGCCTCAAACCATCTACCTTCAAGCTGAATGGCAAACTGGGTGCAACCTCCACCTCGAATGCAACCCCCTTGAGCTCGGCGTTGGTAGAGAAGATATCCACCGACTCCTGCAGTAAGCTGTCTATCTCGATTTCAGCTTTATTCAGGGTCAGTTTGCCGGCGTCGGCCCGAGAGATATCAAGAACATCATTGAGTATCCCCATTAGTCGCTCTGCAGCGTGGAGCGCCTTATCGACAAGATTAGCGCTCTCTTTCTCTCGGGTTCGTTTCTGCAATAGCGCTAGCATACCGAGAATGCCATTCATCGGCGTACGTATTTCGTGACTGATATTAGCAAGGAAAGCTGACTTCGCCAGATTTGAGCTCTCCGCTTGCGAGCGCGCCTCCTCTAAATCAATCTCAACCTCTTTCTGCTCTGAAACATCCAACAAAACGCCGTAAATTACGAGATCATCACCCGTCTCATCAACGATAGCGTCCAGAAAAAGGTGCAAGAAACGGGTATCACCTAGCGGTGTTCGAATTTGAATGTAGGCGTCGTAAGGCTCATGCCGAGCGATCGCGGTTTGATAATCCAACTCTATGCGGTCCCGCTGTTCCGGGACTATATATTGCAGCAGGCGCTGGAGAGAGAAATTCGATTGTTTAGGTAGGCCGAGCAGAGAAAATACCTCACTCGACCACTCAGACCGCTTCTGCGCAAGAACAATCCGAAAAATACCGATCCCGGCAACCTTTCTCGCCTGCTCAAGGTGAGCTAGGGCCTCCTCTAGGGAGAGCGTAAGGTTTTTGTAGGCGGTTATATCTTGCGAGCAACCGATTAATTTCACACGTGATCTGTTGGCACTGTGTTGTACAGCAGCGTCATCTCTCACCCATATGGTTTTCCCATCTGGCCGCATCACCCTGTACTCGAGGTGTATATTCTGCAGCTCCTGAGCGGCGTAGGCTAATTTAGCTTCGATCTCCGAAAGATCGTCAGGGTGAATGCTCTCTTTCCAAAGACGATAGATGTTATGTTTTGGAGAGCGATGTTGACCAAAGATGGAGAACATTCTGTCATCCCAGACCAGGTGATGGTGAGATAGGTCTAGCTCCCATACCCCCAAATTTGCCGAACTGGCAGCAAACTCAAACCGCCGAAGAAGCTCACGCTTCTCTTTGAGTAGCTCGGCCAGATTGGATTCAAGAATTCGCTTCTCGTCCTCGACTCTTTCAGCTAGATCAATCGCGCTCTGCACATCGGTATTCGAACCAAACCACTTAATGACTTGCCCGTTGCTGTCCTTCAATGCATGTGCGCGGGTGTCAAACATACGGTAGTTACCAGCCTCATCTCGAATTCTGAAATGATGCGAGAAATCCTCACCGGTTAGCAGACACCGTTCCCATGCGCCCTGAACACGCTCGCGATCTTCCGGGTGGACAAACTGAAACCACCCCGTACCCACAAGCTCAATCTCTGGCACTCCTGTATATGACTCCCAGCGAGAGTTAACAAAATCGCAATAACCCTCGGAAGTTGTGGTCCAAGTCATCTGTGGCAGTAAGTTTGCGATACCGAAGAGCCGATCGAGCTCTTCGCTCTTGACGAGGGTGGATGCATCAGAGACAACCCGTCTGCGCCACTGAATCAATAGTACGTAAATCAGAAAAGAGAGCAGCAGCGCCAGCAGGTAAGCTATAGCTGGCTGGATGAGATGGCGCTGACCTATATACTCATCGACAAAACTGCGAGGTATCAGGCGCAGGATTATCGGGTGATCATCTTCTAGTCGAGCTTGCGAGCGGCTTGTAGGACCTAAGTTGAGTGAGCTCGCCAAGAGTATATCGCCGGAACCAGGCGCGATGGAGGACCGACTCTCACCCGAAATAAGTTGTCCTAGATTGGGAAACGACAGAGTATCCCAAATTCTGACAGGCTCACCCAACTGAAAACCCCACTCCATGGATTGCTCTGGCGCGATTAACCAGTCACCTCGACGATTAATCAACCAGGTTTCATGCAGCGAATACTGGGGGGTTCGGATCAGCGCAAAAAGATGGGCGAGGTTGAGGTTAGCTAGAATATAGCCCCGCGTAGCGCGCATACCGATGCGAACTGTTGGGCGAAATGGGACTTCAATCGTTCCCTGCTCCACATTGAGGTTGAACTCCGATATGTAGATCTGCCCAACCTCAAGATCGCGCATTGAGCGGAAGTAGTCGCGGTCTGATTTATCTTGAAGTTTTTGCCTGGAAACCTCAGTTATCTCGTCACCATTGCGATCAAATCGCATTAACTCCTGTCCGTCTAGTGATAGCCAACGCGCCTGAAAGGCTGCATGGTTTGCAAAAATTGCAGAGCGCAGCGCTTCAGCCGGAGGCGCCCCCAACTCCTCGGCACGTTGCAGAAGTATCTGTAGGGCAGATATCGTTTCCCGCAGCTCTGTGGCTATCAACTCGTTATCTTTTATCAGTAAAGAGTGCTGCTCGGCGATGATGCGCTCAAGTGACTCACTGCTTTTAGACTGGAAGTTAAAATAAGTAGCTGCCGAGAGCAGTGCGAAGACGCAGAGGGATAGAAACGCAATCCTGGGAACAACTTTTAATTGGGAAGCTGCTGTTATCATTTGCGAAGCAGACTCCTGTTTGTTTAAGTTGCTGTCTACTGTGGCTGCTAGAGAAAATCTTGCCGTTTTAGCTCATTAAGTTGGGCGGGATCGCAGCTCGTCTTAAGCGCGGCCCTCAAAGACAGTTTCAAGCGTTGCCGTCAGGTGATCGGGATCCACCGGTTTACTCAGAAAGGCAGCGGCCCCTAGCGAGTTTGCACGAGACTTGATCTCTTCACTTGCAAATGCACTCAGAAACACCACTGGGATATCCTTTGTGAGTGACAGTTTGGATGTCATATCGGCTAGCTCAAAGCCATTCATGTTCGGCATATTGAGATCTAAAAGAATAAGATCGGGGCGCTTTTTTATCGCCAGTTCAAAACCGACATCGGGATCGATAGCAAAAATGAGATTATAGTAATCGCTAAGGCTATCTTTCAGATGTGCCAAAGTGAAACTGTCATCATCGATACAGAGTACGGTACGCTTACTATCATCCATTTAGAGTGAGCCCTATTTATCCGTTAATACCTGCATCTTACCCGAGGTCAGTACCGAGTCAACGGCAGGCTGAAGCAGCATTGACGCAGCAGTCGTGGACGCTACCGCAAAAACCGCAATTAGCATCGTTTTCTGTCGGATACTCATCACAATATTCCCTCTTGCACTTATTTAAAGCGTAGAAGAAATTTCATGAAAACCAAGTGGATAATTTGAGTTAAGGTGGTGCCTCGGACCGGACTCGAACCGGTACACTGTTACCAGCGGGAGATTTTAAGTCTCCTGTGTCTACCAATTTCACCACCGAGGCTAAGTGTTGCGGCTGCGAAAGAGCGGCTATTGTGTTGTTAGCTTGCGAAAATGTCAACGCAAAACATAGGCTTAGCCAAAGATATGGACAGCACAGCACTCTCTATATATCTCGACTTGTTAGCTGCTATAGAGAAGAAATCTAAGACTTGAATCAAAGTTAGGACTTTTACGCAACGAGGCTTTTCGAAAAACGCTAATCTGAGGCAGCAAGCTAAGATTGAGCAGTCGTAATGTTTAGACTTTCCCGCCTACGCTTTCCCGCCGGAACAATCATACCGGCTCACTCTCACACCGGGTTTCAACTCTGTTTATTGGTGCGTGGCCAGTTGAAAATGTGGAGCTCTTTCAGCGGGCATTCGCGCTTAAAGGTTCTCAACGCCGGCTGTTGTTGGATCGCTGGATCGCACACAGAGCACAGTGTTTTGATCACAGAGGACTCGCAGTTGGTTCGGCTCGAGCTCGGCCTCTCCCTTTTGAAACACAGGCCAGAATTGCGCGCTGTGCGTCGTTCGTTGGTTATTGCAGCTCTATTAACCATCCAGGCATCGAGAGCCTGTTCACCCTCAGAGGCGCAAGCCTCCACTGCGTATTGTGACTACGGGCTTGCCGAGCTCGAGCGTGATCAGCAATCGGGTTTGCAGTTCACCGTACCAGACTGTTTCTTCAATAGCTTGGAGAGTGCCGCCGCAGGCGGAGATCCGCAAGCGCAGGTTGAGCTCGGGATCACCCTCATGCAAGGGTTAAGCCCAAACCCGGGCGACGCTATGCTTGGCCCCTACTGGCTCAAACGCGCTGCGGCATCCGGTCACCCCAGTGCGCAAACGTTACTTGATGCCTACATGGAAGATATCTCCTGCTGACCCCTTTCATCTCAGCCTAAAACCTTGTACTTTAGTTTAAATTAGCAAGCACTAATTGTTTGGCCTTAGATTTGCATAACGCCAACTGTTGGAACGAACTCAATTAGAAAGTTCGACCACGACCACTGACAACAACGAGACAGAGACCCAGCTGATGCTGCAGCTTAAGTTCAACGGAAAACACAAGATTCAGGGTGATCGCGTCGCCTTAGAGTTGCTTTACAATAATTTGACTGGCGTAGGTTTCGAACACCATGAAAGCTGGCAGCTAGAGTTCGAAGAGTATCTGCAGCAGGTTGCTAACCTGCTCCATCTGCGTTTAACCAGCGGCATACCGATTGTTTTGATGGAGGCGGATTCTGGCGTGGTACTTGCGAAGTCAGAGATCGGAGGAGCGCTCAGTCATTAAGCGCTCGCCCTTTTTAATGGTAAAAATGTGTTGGTCGATTTAGGCCCCGAACCTGCGTGCTAACTCCTGGTTAAATAGCGTTGCGCGAAGACCCATCGTATTCTTACCTTAACTCTCCAAGCTTTACTTTATTATGTTTCGAATACAAAAAGGCCAGCGCTCGGCTGGCCTAATAACACACAACAACACGGAGTGATGAAAAAACTCTGTCTGTAAATTCAGTCTAGTCAAAATCCTCATAATTACAAATATCGAGAATTCATTGACGTCGCGAGTCAAGAGAACCGCGGCTCGACTCACCTCTGCATCTCTACAAAGTAAAAAATTAATTCCGCTGAAAAAACGTAAAAGAAATGGAGGCGAGCACCGGACAAATCGGCAGGATTGCCGATTTGGAAAGCTAAAAGCTTGCCGCAGGCCGAGCGACATGGAAGTCGCGAGTCAAGAGAACCGCGGTTCGACTCGCTCGGAATCGCTACGGGGTATCAAGCTTAATCGGCTGGAAAAACTAGAAAGAAAATGGAGGCGAGCACCGGAGTCGAACCGGCCTAATACAGATTTGCAATCTGTTGCATCACCGCTCTGCCAACTCGCCTTACTTGAAAAAGATGGAGCGGGATATCGGGCTCGAACCGACGACCTATACCTTGGCAAGGTATCGCTCTACCAACTGAGCTAATCCCGCATCTCGTCAAGAGGTGCGTATTATAGAGGCTGACCGCTTAGAGTCAATGCTCTATTTCTAAATATTTCTGTATAAAAATTAACCACTTAGAATTCAGATGCTTAGATAGCTTTGGCTAGATATCTTCGCTCAGATGTGGCCAAGCGGCTCGTAGATAGACAAACATCGACCAGAGCGTCAGTAACGTTGCTGCATAGAGCGCTGTAATGCCTGCCCAGGCACCGTTCGAACCGGGCTCTAGCGCCAATAGTACAAGGATTGCCAGCATCTGCAGCGCTGTCTTCACCTTACCGACCATCGATACAGCCACCTGAGTGCGTTTGCCGATCTCGGCCATCCACTCTCGTAACGCCGAGATAACAATTTCTCGACCGATGATGACAATCGCTGGAATCGCCGTTAACACTGGCCAGGTCTGTAACTCTCGAGAGTAGGTATCCACCAACACAACCAGTGCTGCAGCGACCATCAATTTATCAGCGACTGGATCGAGGAAGGCTCCGAAGGGGCTGGACTGATCGAGCTTGCGTGCCAGATAGCCATCCAGCCAATCGGTCACTGCTGCCAGCGCAAATAGGAGCGCAGCGTAAATGCGAGCATCCTGAATCGGTAAGTAGTACACCAGTACGAAAACAGGGATCAGGATGATGCGTAGCAGCGTCAGGATATTTGGGATTTTCATGCGTTTCCATTAATCCCTAGGCTCGGGATGTAAGGCAAAATAGATCGTCTCAGCGAGACTTTTGCTTATCGTAGCAACTTTTGCAATCTCTTCAACACTGGCGGACTCTACGGCTTTGGCACTGCCGAAGTGGTTCAGTAGTGCCCGACGGCGTTTCGGTCCGACTCCCTCTATCCCCTCTAGCAGCGACTGCTTGCGAGCTTTTGCACGTCGCGCCCGATGCCCGGTGATAGCGAAACGGTGCGCCTCATCACGGATGTGCTGCAGTAGATGCAGCGCTAAAGAGTCTGACTGCAGGATATTTTCCTTACCGGTCTCGCCCTCTATCAGAACCTCAAAACCGGCCTTGCGGGTCGGCCCCTTAGCGATACCGATAACTCGAACCTCTTTTAGACCCAGGGTGCCCAAAACATCCATTGCCTGAGTCACCTGCCCTTTACCACCATCAATCACCAGAATATCCGGAAGCAGCGCCTCCTCCTTCTGTAGTCGACCGTAGCGTCGCTCGAGCGCTTGATGCATGGCGGCATAATCATCGCCGCCAGTTATGCCGTCAATGTTGAACTTGCGATAGTCCCGTTTAAGCGGTCCATTACGATCGAAAACAACACAGGACGCGACCGTTGCTTCACCGCTCGAGTGACTAATATCAAAACACTCAAGGCGAGCTGGCACCTCTTCAAGCTTCAGCGCCTCTTGTAGTGCTAGAAAGCGGTTATACATATTCTGTTTGTTAGCCAACTGAGCTGTGAGGTTCTGCTCCGCGTTAGTAACAGCCAACCGCTGCCAAGCAGCACGCTCACCTCTAACGGAAGAGGTGAGCTGCACCTTCGCGCCGCGAAGCTCTGAAAGCGCTTGTGCAAGGGCCTCTTCGCCTTCAACCGGCTCGGAGGTGATGATGCTGGCCGGTATCTCTCGCCCACCACCCAGATAGAACTGTGCAACGAAGGCGGCTAGCAGCTCACTGGCACCCTCCTCTATGGATACCCGCGGATGGTAGACCCGGGAGCCGATTACCCGACCTTGCCGTACAAACAGCGCGTGCACACATACGCCGCCCGGTTTAATCGCACAACCAAAGACATCGGCGTCGCCTTTTTGGCCTGAAACAAACTGCTGCTCCTGCACGTGCCGCAGTTTCTGCAGTTGATCGCGAAGCTCAGCGGCGCGCTCAAACTCTAACGCCGCTGCAGCCTCATCCATCTGCTGGCTCAACTCTGAGAGAACTGCGGGGTTCTTGCCTTCCAAAAACATCTTGGTGTGACGCACGTCGCGCGCATAATCTTCGGGTGAAACTAAACCTACACAGGGGCCGGAGCAGCGCTCTATCTGGTACTGCAAACAGGGGCGCGAACGATTGCGGAACTGAGTGTCATCGCACTGACGCACTTTAAACAGTTTCTGCAACAGATTGAGGCTGTCGCGCACGGCTAAGCCACTCGGAAAGGGTCCAAACAATTTGCCCTTGCGCTTGGATTTACCACGCTGAAAGCGAACAGCCGGATGATCCTCGCCATCAGTGATTAGAATGTAAGGGTAGGATTTGTCGTCCCGTAGCAAAATATTGTATGGCGGGCGGTAGCTCTTGATCAGGTTCTGTTCAAGTAGCAGTGCCTCGGTCTCACTGCCGGTCACGGTGACCTCTATGTTGGCAATTTTGGAGACCAGCGCCTGAGTTTTGATGCTCAAGCCGGTATTGCGAAAGTAGGAGCTAACACGGTTCTTGAGGTTGCGCGCCTTGCCAACATACAGCAGTTCGCCCGCCGCATCGTACATCTGATAGCAGCCGGGACGTTGCGTCAGGTTTTCCAGAAACGCTTTAGGGTCAAACCCGTTTTCGCCTAGTTCGGACACGCTACAGTCCCTTACTCAGCGCGACTAGCTTGCATATACAGGTGGGTCGCCTGTTGATGAATCTGATTTAGATCATCGCGAGTATCATCGGTAATGCCTGCGCCCCGTGATAGTGAGACCTCAAGAAAGGCGCTGATCTGAGCGTAGTGGTAAAGACGGTCGTCGTACCCCTCGGCGCGGTTCATTTTAGTCAAAGCGATCTGCGCGCCGTTCATCAAGATATTGTTAATGTCAGTATCGGACATGCGTGGATCGCGAGACGTTCGCTGGCGACGCGCTTGGGCTTCGGCTTCCTGGACTTGACGCTTGGTCAATGGGGGCATCAATGCTCTCCTGTAAGGGATCTGTGGGGTCGCTTTATTCAGAATCTGCTAGTGTAGAGTTTTAACGGGGTTAACCCAAGAGAGAGTCCCGTCTAATTAAACGTTAATCCGATAGGAGATTGGTATTACTAACCGCCGCCTCGCCGAGCAGTTGCGCTGGCTCGCCACATCGTCGAATCTCACCCGATGCGAGCCCCTTGAGGTGCCAGAGGGTTTGCTGTCTTACCCTGGTACAGAGGAACCAACAGCCGACATCAGTGCTCGTCGTCTTGGGCTGCAGTTCGAGCAGCTAGTCAGAATTGGCTTAAGTATAAATGCACAAGTAACTGATATAGCTTCAAATATACCTATAAGGGATGGCAAGCTTACCGTTGGTGAAGCTGACCTTTTGCTGCGTTACGGCGGTGTCTGGTGGCACCTCGAACTTGCTCTGAAATTCTATCTACGTGAGATCGATACAGAGGGGCTGCAAGCATATTATGGTCCCAATCGCAAGGACCGGTTCGATCTGAAATGGCAACATATGCTGACCCATCAAACCAAGATATTCAGTCAGCCCGCAGCACAAGGCCTGCTTCACGCTCGTGGCATCGAGCAATTGAATAGAGCTTGCCTGATTAAAGGCTGGGTGTTTCAACATCCCAATGACCTACGTAACACCTATCCTGATCCAATAAGTCCTCATCACGCACGGGGTTGGTGGGTTCACCAAGCCGAGCTGAACGCCTGGCTCAAAACACATCCTGCCAACGCTCGTTTTATAATTGTAGAGAAACCTTTCTGGCTCTACCCTCCCGGACGCATTAAAGGGCGCGCACTGGATAGAAGTTCACTCGAGCGAGAGCTGGCAAAGCGCCACTCTGCCGTACAGATCTGGGTTGTTATCGGCGAGGGCTACTCTCGCCAGGTGCTAAGCCGCGGCTATGTGGTACACGACCTCTGGGGGCTAGATGGCAACTAAAGAGCCGGGAGTGTTTATGCCACAGCTGCTGCCACACCTAATGATGCTGCTGTGGGCGGCATTGGTCGCCTCCTCGTTTCCGGTCGCCGCCGCTTTTACGCCGGAGTTATCTGCCACACTACTGGTCGCAATCCGGTTCATTCTAGCTGGCCTGTTTTTGTGGCTGATTCGCCCTATACCCCTGCGCCAGTCCGCAGCTGCATGGTCGAGCTATGCGGTGCTAGGACTTCTGCTGGGTGGCAATTTTATTATTATGTTCGTCGCTTTAAGGTACAGCGCACCGCTCAATTTGGCTGCCATCTACATCACTCTTCCGTTCTTCGCTTACCTTCTCTCTATGTTGTTGGGGATGGAGCGATTCAGTTGGCCGCGCGCTGGATTGCTAGCCTTAGTCGCCAGTGCCGCGCTGATCATTCTTAGCCGAGCCGATCTGGGGTCTATCAGCTCAATCGAGTGGGGTTACGGTGAGACGCTCTATTTAGGTGGATGTATGCTTGCGGCCGGCTATAACACGCTGTCACGCTACACCACCGATCGGCGGTGGATAGCGGCAGACCCCTATGCCACCACCTGTTTAAGTCTAATTGCGGGTGGATTACTACTAGCCGTACCTGATTTACTGACTGGAGATCTCGAGGCCTTTATCACCAACTTTAGCTGGCAGGATTTCTGGGCTCTCGCCTATCTGACACTTTTTACCTCACTCCTGAGCTTCTGGATTCTGCAGGTTTGCGCCCTCAAACTCGCTCCAAGCATGCTCTCGGCCTACTCTTACCAAGCACCGATGCTCTATCTACTGGCAGAGCTCATCCTAGGACTCACCGAATGGCGCAGCCTATACCTGCTGGCAATCATTCTGTTGCTGTTCGGATTTTTTCTGCTTGCGCGACAACGTACCGAATCAAGTTAAACCGCCATTTTGAGCACAAAAAAAGAGGGCTAAGTGCCCTCTTCTTCTGCTTTGAGCTGGTGCGCCCAGCGTGGCGCGGCTAGCTTAACGAGAAGCTTTAGCAGCGTCTGCAGCCATAGATTTCTTCAGGAAACGCACGCCTACAACTGTCATAACCAGCATTGCTGCAATGATTGCGATGCTTGGTGCGAAAGAGATAAGACTGTACTTGTCGATGTTGGCCATTTTCATAACTCCATGATGGTCAGATAAAAGATGGCGCGCATTCTATTTACAGCCCCAGTTCTATGCAACAGCTCCGTCCGTGGTTTTCGGTTATTAGTGCAGTTGTTGACTCAGTTTCTAACTGGACTATCAACTGAGTTGTTAGTCGCGTTGCAAACGCTTAAGCAGCGAGCTTGTATCCCAACGGTTACCGCCTATGGCCTGCACATCAGCGTAGAACTGATCAACCAATGCAGTCACGGGTAGCTGTGCGCCGTTTGAGCGTGCCTCGTCCAGCACGATGCCCAAGTCTTTGCGCATCCAGTCGACCGCAAAGCCATGGTCGTAGTGATCGTCAATCATAGTCTTGTGACGGTTAACCATCTGCCATGAGCCAGCGGCACCGTGTTGGATTACATCGATCACGGCAGCCACATCCATGCCGGATTTCTGACCGAAGTGTATCGCTTCAGACAGCCCCTGCACTAGCCCTGCGATGCAGATCTGGTTCATCATCTTGGCAAGCTGACCACTGCCGACCGCGCCCAATAGGCTATGCGATTTAGCGTAGGCATCAATAACAGGCGATACACGCTGATAAACACTCTCGTCACCACCAATCATAATGCTTAAGACACCATTCTCAGCACCCGCTTGACCGCCAGATACTGGCGCATCGAGGAAGCTGAGCCCCGCTTCAGAACAGGCTGCGGCAAGCGTCCGCGCCGCCTCGGCTGATGCCGTAGTGTGGTCGACAAGAACAGCACCCGCCGCCATGCCTGAAATTGCCCCACCTTTGGCTGTGGTGACTGAGTAGAGGTCTTGGTCATTGCCGACACAGACAAACACCATTTCAGCATCTGCCGCCGCGGCCGCGGGGGTGGCTGCGCTTGAACCACCGTAGGTGTCTACCCAGCTTTGGGCTTTTTCGCTTGTACGGTTAAAAACTGTAACTTCATGACCGGCTTTCTGAAGGTGACCCGCCATTGGGTAACCCATCGTACCAAGACCGATGAATGCAACCTTTGCCATGCTATTATCTCTTTCTTGAAATTATTGGAAACGCTGTGAGCATACGAATGACGAGCCTAATCAGACCCCTCCTTCCCTTCTTGGTAGCGCTGAGCCTCAGTGCTCAGGCAGAAAACCCACTTCCGGATATAGAGTTACAGACACTGGATGGCGAATCAATGCTCCTGAGCGAAACAAATGGCAAATTCCGTGTGATTAACTTCTGGGCCACCTGGTGCCCGCCTTGCGTCAAAGAGATGCCATCTCTGGCGAAACTCGATGAGAAGCTTGAAGCGATCGATGGCGATGTGATCACTATCAATGTCGGTGAGCAGCAGGATCAGGTGGAAGCGTTTATTCTTGAAAACCTTGAGCCCAATAACATGACCATGCTACTGGACCCGCCGGGCAAAGCCTTCCCTGCATTCAAGCTGAGCGGCCTGCCAATCACAGTCGTGGTATCAGCCGAAAATCAAATTCTCGATTACGCCTTAGGTGAGCGGGAGTGGGACTCACCTGAGATGGTCGAAGCGATTAAGGGCCTCGCCAACTAACTGATAACAACTGCTATATGCGACGCTCGAGCTCGGCAAGGATGTTCAATACCATCTGTGCCGAGTTCTCTGATGCCGTTTCGATGAACTGATCAAAAGAGACATTGGACTCCTGCCCCGCGATATCGGACAGCGCACGAATCACCAGGAAAGGTGTCCCGAAACAGAAGCAGGTTTGAGCGATGGCAGCAGCCTCCATCTCAGCCGCTTTCATCAGCGGGAAATTGGCTCGCGTACGGGCCACATGCTCAGGATCACTCATAAAGGTATCGCCTGTCGCAATTAGACCGCGGCTACATGCCATACCACTCATCCTCTCAACCGAGGCCTCTGCCACATCCACCAGTAAAGGGTCGGCCTCATAGGCTGCCGGCATTCGTGCCATCTGGCCGATCTCATAGCCAAAGACCGTCAGGTCAACATCGTGGTGGCGTACCTCAGTCGAGATAACAACATCACCTACACTCAGGCTCGGGTCGAAGCCGCCGGCAGAGCCGGTGTTAATCACGCAGGTAGGCTTGAAGTGGTCCAGTAGTAAAGCAGTACCAACGGCTGCATTTACTTTGCCGATACCCGATTTGAGCAGAACCACATCAAACTGGCCAATGGTGCCAGTAAAGAACAGAAAGCCCGCGATGCTCTGCTGCTGAAGGTCCGAAATGGACTGTTTCAGACGCTCAATCTCCTGATCCATGGCGCCGATTAACGCGATGCGAGCATCAGTGGCGAGTTGAGATTTCAAAGAGGATAGGCCTGTATCGGCAGCGTTTGCAGGATTCAAATCTTCTGGGCGGCTCATGGGGGTTCCTTAGCGAGCAAATAACTGTCGCGCTATGGTACCACCCTGATTCGAATTTGCATGCTTGGCGTCAAGTTTTCGCTACCGGATAGAGCCCCTGCCAACCGAAACGGCGAAAAAGCTCATCAACCTGGCGATCAACAGTCGCCGAAAGTTTGAGCCTTGCCTCGCTCGTAGGATGTGTAAATTCCAGTTCAGTCGCCATCAGCAAAAGACGATGAAGTTCGAAGTGCTCTCTAAACAATCGATTGTGGCGCCCTTCGCCATATTTTGTATCCCCCACAATCGGGTGAAGGATATGCTTCATATGACGACGGATTTGATGTTTACGTCCGGTGCTCGGTTTAACCTCAACCAAGGAGTAACGCGCCTTGGGGTAGCGCCCAATGGGTATATCCAGCTCTACTCTCCCGAGAGTGCGATAGGCTGATACCGC
>ENA-OUOG01002804-OUOG01002804.1-marine-metagenome-genome-assembly--contig:-NODE-2804-length-17393-cov-4.550705_pt1 | contig 17393 bp, 13 predicted proteins | sample MGYA00248635_ERZ508505 | MGnify/ENA primary metagenome ERZ508505 (study PRJEB26176, sample SAMN06267871) | marine metagenome | isolation source: Saanich Inlet, British Columbia, Canada | place: Pacific...
TGTTTTACAGGAACATCAAAAGACCTGTTAGTACTTGATAATACATACTCCTTAGAGTAAGGATCGTAACCTCCTAGTTGTATTTTATTATGGTTATCTAGGAACTGGTCTCTAAACCAAGAACTCATACCTAAACTCGATATTACGTTTACCTTATCGTTCTGACCTGAAGTACCTTTTAAGTTTATAACAGAACCCCTCTTAGTATCCGTGAAGTATACGTCGTACCCATAAGTTGCAAAACTCTCAGGGTTGTTACTTATACCAAACTCCTCTGGTCTTGGAACCTGCTTACCTAAAACGTCAGGTGTATTAATTATAGCACCTCCTGCCTGAGCATCAGAGAAAAGGTTCTTACCGTTAGCAATAACGTAAGATATCTTATCCTCCTGAAGTACTAGTATGTTACTCTCTCTTGCGTGCATCACCTCTATAGGTCCGTAGTTCTGTTCTAAGCCCTTATAGTTCACTAAACCTAAGTTAAATTCGTTCAGTTTGTTTAGGTTTGTTTCCTGATTGTACACACCACTGTATGTAATGTCAGCGTACCTATGTGCCTCCTTATAATCCTGTTCAGATACAGCAGTCACCCTAGCACCTAAACTAAATCCAGGTTCAGCTAAACCATCATTAACCTTAAAACTCTCAGCACCGTTACCGAATGCAAAGCAGTTATAGAAGTCTAGGTTTACTACAGCACCAACAGATGATGTTTGGTTTGTTACGTTACCTGAGTGTAGTCTATTATTTATTGGAAAGCTCTCTGAGCTCTCGTAGTATATCTCGTTAGTATTGTCAGCAGGCTCTGTCTCAAATATCAAAACACCACCAGCCCTAAAAACCTGTAGGTGTACATCTAAATAATAGTTCCTACCGTTACACTTCCTACCAGCTGTTATAAACTGTAGTGCAGACCTGTAGTCTGACGTACCCTCTGTCCCTGTTTCTATCCACTGTACCTGAGTAACTCCATCTTGTATATCATTATAAAATACGTTCTGACTGTAGTCTCCAACAGTATTATCAAAACTAGCCGTAGGGGTAGTGTCGTCACTACTTTCTATTACAGGATCGTTAGTAGGGTTATTGAAGTTTATGTTCTCTCCAATAATAAAGTCATACATATTATTATAGTCCCTTGTTGCTATGAACGTTCTATCAAATATAAACTGTCTAGAACCACAGGCTGATCCACTACCAAACCTAACGTTCCTGAAGTATATCCTTACCTCACTACCACTTGGTATAGTGTAGTTACTATAGTTTCCTGACTCATCCTCTACGTGTGTCTGATATGATACAAATAGATTATTTTTTCCGCCTTGAGAACCATAATCTATGTCATCTAACTCTGCATTATTTATAGAGTATAACGAAGGTTTGAGCTTCATGTACACACCACTAGTAGGTGGTACTTCGTTTGTTTCGTCTATAAAGAACTTCTCTTTTGTTGTTAGGTCAAGAACCTTTGTTTTTATTTCGTTAGATGTAGGTCCGTTAGATGATTTTTTAACAATCAATGAATCCCCAACCTTACACTTTGTTTGGTTGTCTCCCTCTAACTTTACCCACCAAGCCGATTCTTGAGCGTCGTAGTAGTACTGATCTGAGTATATGGTATCGTAAGCACCCTTACTCTGTTTCAAAACAAATCGATACCTCTTAGCCCAACTTGGAGCAATGTTATCTATTGTTGCTGTTATTGTGTTCTTGTTAACAGACTCCTGTGGTGGTACGTATATAGTATTATTGTTACAAACTAAAGCTGTTGAAGCTCTGTTGTACTCATCCAAATAAACTATACCTAACTCATAATCTCTGTTACTGTGTAAGCTCTGTTTGTTACCTACTTCTGTGTATGATGCTGTTGTAGATGACATCAAGAAGTACTCATATGCAAATGTCCCTGGACTTGTAGAGTCCTCATAAACAACTGCTGGTACCTGTATGCTTAATGTATCTCCTGAGTGACTAACTAAGAAACTCTTGTCGCTAGAGGTAACACCTCCGTTAACAAGGTTCCAATCACCACTAGTGTTTGTTTGTATGTTAGCATAGAACAAATCAGTAAGACTGTATCCATCACTTAACGTGCTTGGAAAACCACTAGCGTCTGTTATTTGTATGGCATCTAAGAAGTCTTGATCTGAAGCTAAATCCTCAACAGAATCATAGTCCTTAGGTAGCACAAACTGAAAAACCTCTTCATATCTGTTTTCAATCTCACCACCGTCCTCATACGTTGCAGAACCTCCAAATGAGCTGTGTATAATGTTAAAGTCTATCTCTATTATTCCTCCCTCAACTAAGTCCATATCCGTTAGGTCTACGTCTAGCTTTGAGTCTGTTACTGTGACGTTGCTTCCACTTATACTGTAGTCAATACCGTTAGACTTATCCTCTGTTAACTGATTAAAACCTATGTCCTCACTATTCAGTTCTAAACTATAATCTAAAACCGTATCTATGTCGTAACCATCAACGTAGTTACCGTACATTATTCTGTTACCTATTGTTGTTTGAGCCTTCGCTAATTTAGGTACGTTATCGTAAACCCTTAGTAGCTCGCTCTCAGTTAGTGTTGTGTATATTTTTTGGTTTTCAAATATAACAGTAACGTCTGTGTTATCAGCCCATCCACTGTCTACCTTATCATACTTCTCTACTACATTGACAATGTTAGCTGTCGTTGTAATAAAACAAAGGTCTACACCTACTACGTTAGGTCCTCCTGTGTTGAACTTAATCGCAGCAGAGTTCATACTGTTCCTCATACCAATCATATCGTACGATCCGTAATCCAACCTGAACTGCCCTGGAGTAAACGCTAAGTCAGAGAACTCTGATAACGCTGAGTACTCTCCGTCCTTGTACTTGTACCTGTACGCAAACCTAATAAACTTGTTCTCTATGTAATTCTGTTTTGAAGCCTTCTTACTTAGCACTACCTTAGGTGCTTCCATAGGAGGCTTAACAATAACAGATATGTCGTCCTCAGTTATTTGGTCTACACCTGAAATAGGTTTAGGGTATGAAGAGTTTACGTTTATTCTTCTAGGTTGATTGTAGTTATCAGTAAAAAATAAGAAATTGTCTATTAGGTTGATACCATTAATAAGGTGCTTGCTACTGAAGTTTAATACACTTGTAGAAACAACGTGGTAAATAGCAGACTCTGTAGCCGTGTTGTAAGACACGATCATATCAACAGTACTCGAAGTAATAAACCAATAAATAGTCTCGTTCTCTCCATCCTCAAAAGCACCGATACAGGTCCCATCTACCTCTGTACCATTATACTCTGGACTAAACACCAACTCGTTACCCTTAGTATTCTCAACAGAACCCGACTCACCATCCTCATCAGAACTTATCCTAATGTTCAATGCGTCAGTGTACTCACCCTTAGGTACTAACCTTTCGTCCAGACCTTTATTCATTCTGGAACCAACAAAATTCTTATTTATATTCATTCTACTTTAACCATTTTTGAGCACCCCTCATGTTCATGAGTAAACGCCCTGGATGAATGTTACTAAGTCTTATTTTTGCATTCCTAAGTAGTGCACTCTTCTCTTTCTGCGCTCTCCTAACAACATACTCCTGAACACCAAACTTAGCGTTAAGTATTGCATACTTTATGTAGGCATACACGTAGTCCTCAAACATCTTGTTTACACTAACATTAGTGTCGTCTCCGCCCTCCATACCATCAGATACGTACTCAATAACAACAACCTGATCGATCATTGATGAGCTGAAGCTGACAACACCCTGAGCCTTGTTTATTTTGAATGTTGGGTTGATGTTTGCTGTCTCAGTATTTAAACCATACCTCGCACCTATAGCGTAATCAAACACCCACTTTCCTTCTATGTTATACCCTAACGCACCATTCAGTTTACCGTCACCTAAGTACTGTGTCTTCTGAACACCACTAACCCTATCGTCGTCAAGTAGCGACGTACCAATTAATACGTCTCCATCCTCATCAAATAAAACATTAGCGTCATTATCCTGTAGGTAACTCTTAGCAAAGTTCGTGTTTACGTTCTCTGTTAAGGGCATTAAAACACCGTCCTTGTATAGTGATATCCTAACCCAGTTTATGAAGTCTGGTGGAAGTATAATTGTAGCGTTATCACTAACAGAAAGCTCTACTATCTTTGTTTCCTTTAGTGCATCATAGTTAAGTTCCTGTATACCTCTCTTTGCGTGAAACAGAACGTTGTATCTCTCAACATTATTAACCAACTTATCATTGCCTACATACATAAGCATAAAGTTGTTCACTATATCCTCTAAGGATGTGTACTGATAAGAACCCCAATTCTCGTCCTTTGGTAGTCCTCCCTCATTCTCATAGTATTGATATCCTGTTAAGTATGCCATTATCCTTGTTTTTGTTTTTCTTTCATTTCATCCTGTAGAGCAGACTGATAAATGTCCTTCTCTCTTATAGAGACTCCAGCATACTGTAGTATCTTAGCAACTATACTAGGCTCATCACTTCCTGGAAGCTCAAAGTCTTGGTAGTCAGAAGCACCTTGGTCAAACACAGGCTCACCATTAACAAGTGTTGTGTACGTCCACTTAGGATCCTTTGGTTTCCTAATGTACTGAGACCTTACCTGCCCAACAGCATCGATAGTCTTAGGGAATAATGAAATCGTTAGTTCACTCTGCGTGAATGCAGGAGTGTTTAGTTTTGGTGAAGTTAGGTTGGATGAGTTAAGCATCGTTATCTTTGAATGAGAAACCCTCTCTGCCTCCTTCTGTACTGACGTAGACTTATACACTGAGTAAGCGTTACCTGTAGCAGTTAAGCTAGTTATACCAACCCTTAGTTCAGTAGCCGAAACTACCTGTAGTACGTTTAAAAATTTTATTGTATCGTCAACCTCAACAGCAACGTAGTCACCTACAGCAACACCAAGTGTCGTGAAGTTCTTAGTACTGTCCTTTATAATATTGTTACCAGCATCGAATCCATCTGTCGTACCCTCTGTAAGTACGTTCTTGTATACCAAAACCTTATTCAACAGGTAGTAACTGTTATCATTGTTGTCGTAGTTAGGCATCGCATAAATATTGTTCCCAATCTTATATAAAGAATCCTCAACAGAAAATATATCTATAGCCTCCTCTAAGTTCTTTACTATATCCGCATAACCACTTCCTGAGATCCTACCGTTTCTTTTGGTAATCCATTCATTGTATCTGTAAAAGTAATTCTCAAATATATCTAGTTGAGCTTGTTTTGCATATAAGTTAAAGTCAGCAGGAGTAATGTACCCAAAGTTTTGTTTATTAGCTACAGCCAACACTGTGTTCCTGATGCTGTTTATCATCTTGTCGTATTTTATGCAAAGATAACAAAAATAAATAAGCCTCTTCGTTATGAAAAGGCTTACAGATATTGGGTTATAAAAAAAGTATTTAATCCTCTAACTTGTTCTCTAACATAGTCATTACCTCTATACCATCATTAGTTTGAAAGAATGAAGCCAATGTAAATACTGGTGAATCTCCGAATGGTATACTGATAAGTTTTTTCTTGTTTGAAGGTAAGCTAAAGTAGATGTCTTTACCCTTGTTTCTTAATGCTAATAATCCCTCAGAGAAGCACTTAGAAGCTAAGTTCTGTAACTTTAACATTGGGTCATTAAGCGTGTTTAAGAAGTCAGTTGGATTGTTCCTAGCGTACAGACGTATGTCTCTCTTCAACTCTGCTGTAGACATTTTATCAACATTCAAAGATAATGCAATACGACCAATCGTTTCTAACATCTCAATAGATAAATCCTTTGCAGCAACCTGAGCATCAAGCTGTGCGTCTAACATATCAACGTCCTCTGTAGCGTCCTTCTCATTGTCTACCTCTTGGAATATATTTCCATTCCCAGGGTGGTAAGACATAAACTCTTGTAACACAGGATTAGTCTTTGAGACAAATAACATACCATCCTCAAACACAACAGGTTGAATGATAGCGTTACTGTCCTGCTCGTCCTCAAAGGGTGACCTCTGATTTGAAGCATATCTAAGAGCACGGTTACGTTCTCCGTCAAAGTATAATAATGGTTTTCTACGCGAATTACGTGAGTTTAGGATGAATACAATAGGAGCTGTATTTCCTGTTAATCTGTAAGTTTTGTCCTTAAGGACTGTTTGTTTTTTCATTATAATTAAATTTAGAGTTAAGAGTAATAATTACCCCCGTCATAATAACGAGGGTAAGAATTACTTATTTTTACTTCTTATTTGAATAAGAAGAAGTTGTTTGCACCTAATGTACATAAAGCTCTTTCTGATAAGAAGTGAACCTCCATAGCATCTAAGTCACTATTTGAAGCACCTCCAGCAGAACCAACGATCCAAGATTTCATCTTTCTATCCTCAGTTTCAGAAGCTCTATATCTAACGTGTAAGAATGGTCTCTTAGCGTTTTTACCTAATACTTGGTCATAAACAGATGTAGAACCAGCAGGAACTAACACACCATCAATAGCACCACCAACTAAACCACCTCTCATAGTAGCGTCGTTTAAGTACTTCCAGTCAGATTTATAGAAGTCATAACCTCTACGGAATCCTGAGAAACCTAAGTTTAAAGCCATATCAGTATCGTTATCGAATAAACCGAAAGAAGCACCTGAAGAACCAAAGTTATTCTGAGCAGCTAATACGTCATCAATCTCGAAAGATAAAGCACGGTTAACAAATAATACATTCTCTTCGATAGCACCTTGCTTGTCTAAACGAGTTACAACAGCATCGATATCAGCTAAAGTCTCTAAAGAACCAGTAGTTGTGTTTCCTTCGTTCTCTACAACGTAGAATAAACCTTCAGAACCTTTGTTACCTAAGTCTCCAGCAGCAGCAATCGCTCCTGAGTTAGCCTCAGCAGGTACAGCCTCAATCATTGCAGTCTCTAAGTAGTCCTCAAAACGTAATCTTGTTTCGTGCTCTGATTTCAAGTACCATAAGTATCCTGAACCATTATCTCCTTCTACTTCAACCCATCCGATTTGTGCCATATCAGAACCTGATACACTGTACTTATCTTTGATGATGATTGGAGTGTTCTCCTTATCGTCAAACGGAGCTTCTAAAGCACCTTCCATACCGTTAGATCCTTTCTTGAATTCAGATCCGTATACGAATACGTCTAAGTCAGTTCCACTGTTATCTCCACTTGATAAACCAGCTACAGCAGGTAATCCAGCAGCGTCGTAGATAGCTACAGTAATTGTGTTAGTTGCGATAGCAGTAACGATTCCTTTGAAAGAAGCAGTAGCTCCGTTAGAACCATCAGATACCATAACAGTCTGTCCCTTACGGATAGCGTGTCCTGTAATGTTTATTACAACTGAATCATCAGTAGCAACTACAGCGTCATCTAAAGTAACAGCTTCATATTTAATGTGTAATCTTCCTTGCTCAGACCATTTAATTAAGTCAGAGTTGAAAGGCATCTCAGCACCAACTAGTCTTAAGAAAGAACTAACTGATCTGTTCCCGTATCTCTCGAATTCTTTTTCGTAAGTGTCAGGTAAGTATTGATTTAAGAAATCAAAGTTTGTAATGTACGAACCAGGTGTCGCTACCTGGCTTGGAGTCGGAGTTAAACTCACGTTTCCGCCTATTGTATAAGCCATTTTGTTTTGTTTTTAATTGTTTAACGTTTCTTTATTTTTAATCCTCTACCACTGTCAGACTCTACAGCCCTTATCTTAATCCCTGAACTGTTAGCAGACTGTTGTGGTGCTACCCTAGCGTCCATGTCTATGTTTTTAGACGCTCTAGCAGAACTTCCAACAGCATCAGCCTTACCTTTTTCATAAAAGTAAGAGGCTAACTTATCTGGGTTAAGTGCAGCATTTAAAGCCTTATGGTATCCAACATGATCCTTAATCATACCATTATCATCTAAGTACTTAGAGATAAAATTGTTGATGTCAGACTGAGTCGATTTAACCTCCTTAGCATCTCCTGGACTGAAAACTACTTTCTGATCTCCGACATTGAACTCAAAACCTTTGAACTCATCGTTGAACAGCTCCTCTGTTTTCTTTGAGAAATACTCAGCACGTTTAACGTTCTCTTCTTGAACACTTTTTGACTGTGATATATATTCCTTGTAGGCATTGTACTGCTCCAACTCCTCGTCATTGACAGGTGCCGATGTCGACTCGACAGGTACCTTATACGTCTCTTTCAAATCGTTGAAGTATTTCTTTGCCTTAGCAAGTTCTCTTTTCTTTGCGATATTCTTCTGTTTCACTACAGACTCCTCATCCAAGTCTTCGTCATAAGAAAACTTTTCACTAATCAGATAATCAATATCCTCAGAGTCTAAGTCATTCTCAGTAACAGAATAATAATCTCGCAACAGTTGGTCTGCATCCATCTGATCATAATCAGCCTGAAGCTTCATAAAATCATTGATACCACGACCTGTTTCTTTCTTGTACTTTAAGAAAGCTGAAACATCCTCTGGTAAATCAACGTCTTCCTCTCTTTGAGTAAACAGCTCATCCACTGAGTTTATTTCTTTCTTGTATCTATCCTTAATAAATGAAAGAACTTCCTCCTCTCCAAACTGAGGAGTTTCTACAGTTGGTTGCTCTTCAACAACTTCTTCCGTAGGTTTATCTTCAACTACCGCTTCTTGTTTCTGTTCAACAGCAGCTTCTTGTTTCTCTACTAATTCCGTTTCTACCTCTTGAACCGACTTCTGTCCTGGTCCTGAGACTTCTTTTACTTTTAATTCCATATTAGATTAGATTTTGTGCAAAAATACACATTAATAAATTTTATTTTCTAACGAGGCTCAAACTCAGATAGATCGAATCCATCTAAGGTATCCTCATTCGATTCAAAGTTTATAGGTGGCAGGTCCTTCTTCCTCTGCTCTATCAATCTAGACTGCTGAGTGTTCTGCTTACTTATCCTATCGTCCTTTGCCTTCTCCTTCATATCTTCCTTCTTAGAAGCTAACTCCATCTCTGAACCTCTAAGTCTCATATTCATATCAAACTCAAGCTGCATCAACTGTTTCTTCAGTTCTGCCTCTCCTCTTAACTTCTCTAATGAGAATCCTGCTTCCGCTTGTGCAATCTGCATCTTAGACTGAGTTTCCATCTGTATCTTCTGTGCCGCCGCTTGTGCTGCCATCTGTTGAGACTGTAACTGTCCTTGTTGCTGTTGTTGCATCTTCTTCATCTCATACTCCTTCTTCTCCTTGTCCTTTCTCTTTCTCTTAACCTTAAGTAACTGATTAGCTAACTTAACGTTCTTAACCTCTCTGATATCAATGGCATCATCTAAGTCAATAGAGTCACGAGATAACGCAACCTGTATGTTCTGCTCTAACTATTGTTTCTCTTCCTCGTCAGGAGCCATCTCTATAAAGATACCGAAGTCGTATATATGTAGATCCTTTATCTCATCTAAAAGATTAACGTTGTACTTCCCTATCTGCATCACAAGCTCATCCTTGTATGGATAATACTCTAACGCATCCGATACTCTACAAGACAACGCAACCGATAAGTCCCTAGTGATATCTAACGTACCATCTAGTATGTGTCTAGTAGCTGTGTTACTGTTTAGTGCTGCTAACTTCTGTAAACCAACCAATGAGTTTGGATCAGGCATTGAACCATCCCTCGCTTCATTAAGTCCTGTAACGTCACGTAACATCTGTAAGTAATGATTGTAACTACCAATAAGGCTCGCTATCTTAGCCTGTCCTGAGTTCTTTGATAACTCCTGTATTGGTACACGAGCATTGTTAAACTCACCATCCTGTGTGTAACTTCTACCTACAACAGAACCTGTCTGGAAGTATAGCTTCAACGCATCCTCTGGAGAGTAAGTAGCACCGTTACCTAAGTCTACCTCATTCAATCCATCAGCATCAATAAATACACCGTCTGGTACAACCTTCTGTATTACCTGCTGTAGTTTTAAGTGTGTCATCTGTATAAGGTCTGCAAAAGGAACCATACGTCTTAATAAAGACTCTATGTTACCCTTGTACATCCTAGGTGCAGATGCAATATAATTTGGTAGTGCATTCTGTGAAGCTGATTTAGGTCTCACCATGTTCTTAGCAAGTCCCCAATTAAGTACTATGTTAGTACCCATAACCATTACTCCCTCATACCATACCTCTATCTTCTTCTCTATCCTCTCAAAACCTCTCTCTTCCATCATCTCCTGTGGAGGATTGAACTGATCGTCCTTCTCAATTACCTTATCACCCTTCTTCTTGTAGACCATATTCTTTGTGGTCTTGTAGTTGAAGTATAGTAGTGTTACACTGTCGTTATTGAATAGTGAGTTATCGTAATACTGAGTTGAGTGAAAGTAACTATGCCAATCCTGACTGTACTTCCCTATTGTTTTTAAGTCTTCGTTTGTTACCGTTGGATCAATCTTTACAACCTCTGTAATTGGTACGGTCTTAACCTCACCCCAATAAAAACAGTCAGCAAAGTTTGGATCCTCTGTGTAACTATAAACAACGTTAGCAGGGTCTACGTACTTAGCAACAATCCCAGCACCTGGCTGAAACTCGTGCTTTGCAACACCAATACCTAACGTAGTCATGTCATACATTATTCTTTTTCTAGTGTCCTCATACTTGTTCTCTGATAGAACAGTATTTATAACAGCCTCCTCAGCAAGCTCTATTGAAGCCTTGTAGTTCAGTTGCATATGAAGCTGTAGCTCCTCATCGTTCTCTGGAAGTTGGTCAGGCGGTGTATTGAATGCATCTATACCAAAGTCATTCTTGATTTGCATCAACAAATCCTTAGAGACCATATCCGCCTCTAGAGTGTCTTGGTATGAGTTTCTCTTCTCAGCAGACATCGCATCCTGTGCGTACGCCTTAACCTCGAACATTCTGTCAGCCATTCCATTAACTACTATGTCTATAAACTTAGGTATAATAGGGACAGGTGTCCAATCTAAGTTCATGTATGATAAGTCTCCATCTACTGCAATCTCGTTCTTGTACTTAGCTACAGACTGCTCCGCTCTAGCGTATAGCCTAAGCTTATGAAAAGCATCCCATTGATTGTAAAACTTAGAACCCCCGTTGTCACGTTTAAACCACTCATACTGAATAGCCTGACCAATCTGTAGTCCGAACTCTTTTGTGTTCTTTACAGAATCAGGTACATACTGACTTGGGAATGTAGACGGATTTATAGATATCTTTACTTCTTTCATCTAATTATTTCGCTAAACCTTCCTTTATTATTATATCTTGCAAAGTTAATGCTTATTTTCGACTCTTTTTTAACGTTCTGATACATATGTTTTTGCGTAGCCATTATAGCTAAACCAGAACTTATCGATGCATCAAACTTTGTCCTATTGTTTATATCAAACCTAGCCCAATCCTGTAGCGTTCTATTAAAGTACATAGAGCCCATCTCATCACTAGACCTGTAATTACCCTCAGTATCAAGACCTACGTTCTTCTCTATGTATGTTTCAATAGCTGAAGCGTGTGCCTGCTTTACAGCCTCAGACGAGTTAGGCATACCCCCAAGCTCCTTCTCCGTCTTAGATAGGTTGCTCATAGGTTTGTCGGGTCTGTTCATAGAGTACTTCCTGTAACCCCTGTTCTTGAAGTGATACAACAGCCTAGGTTTATTGTTCTCAGCAAGCAGTGGCATACCATAGAACACACAAGCCATCAGCACATCCTCAAAGAATATCTCTGCTGTCTGTGGTCTAGATACGTACTCCAAGAAGAAGTGGTTTATAGGAGCATCGTCCATATGGAACTTTGTTATCCCGTGAAGCGCACCGTTAGACCCTCCACCACCTACAGTACCTGATATATCGTAACTATCACAACCAAAAGCACCAACGTGCTCATTACCAGGGAACTTCATACCGTTACGTACCTCCATCCTGTTCTGTAGTGACTGATTTGGTATCCAAGATACTAGGAACCTTCCTCTATCGTCAGGAACCCACATAACCTCAGTGTCCTTCTTACCGTCCCTCCAATGAAACGAACCCTTAACTAACACCCTGTCTCTAATAAGGTTATCGTTGTAGTCCATCTGTTGGTAGATCTTAGTAAGGTTAAACAAGGAAGACTTGCTCTCATCTCTAAACGCGTGTGACTCAGTTCTAGGGAACTGTCTATAAAACTCGTTAAGTGCATCAGGGTCGTTCTTTAGACTAGCAACCTCATTCTCCCAGTACTCAACAGCTGACTGCTTTATCAGATCATCGTTTACTCCCTTTACTGGTTTCTTAGGATTCTCTAAAACAGGGTTTCCGTACCTATCAATAAAACCTTCTAAGTTATGCTCCATAGGGACGAAAAGTGAATATAACCCGCTTTTAGTTTGACCATTTGCGTTTCTTGTTCTTGGATCAGAGTCGTAGTAAAGTCTCTTAAAGTTCTCACCACCCTTATCCAAGGCGTTTGATGTAGAACCCATCATACATTTACCAATAATCCTAGACCCTAACCTTAAACACGTTTTAGTAACCCTCCAGTTGTTTAGTATGTTATTAGGCTTTATCCACTTTCCTGATTCATCGTGAACCAATAAAAAAAGCTTCTCACCATCGTAACTGTTATCGTCTGTGTTCTTCCAGTCAATCGTCGTATCCAACCCCTCTATGTTATCTTCATTCAGGGTAGACATATTCTTCTTAGTAATCTTAGACGCAGGTACACGGTAGGCTAACTCTGTCTTTGGTTTATCCATACCATCCTGTATTGGTTTAAAGAAGAACGGGTAGTTACTAGATATAGGTACAACCTTATCCGTAAACATCTTCTTTGCGTCACTACCTGTCTTAGATAGTATACCAACCCTAGCATCCTTAGCTAACGTTGCTGTGTTTACTGTCTCAGCGGATGACATAAACGAGAAACCTGAACGACGTATCTTTAGGTATATCATACCAAAGCATCTAGGGTCCGCCTTACACGCCTCCCAAAATATAAAGAAAATTCTGTTAGCTTCACGAAAGTCAGGATGACCAACGTCAATCTTAGTCCACTGTAGATACATATAGTGCGTACCTGTTATGTATGTAGGCTTACCGTTGTTATAGAACCAGAATCCTTGTTCTCTTCTATCAAACTCTTCCTCAATGTAGTCAACCCAGTTATTCTTGAACTGATTTGGAGCCTCATTCCATTGGAATATAGACTTTATTTTTTGTAATGTTTTTGGGTACTCAAAGGGCTCCCAGTACTGATCCTCCTTCTTTGTACTCCTCTTGTGTACCTTTGTAGGTTTCGGTGGTAGTGCTATCTTAACACCGTTGATGTCCCATATCTCATCTATAGTTCCGTCCTTAGATATTACCACAACATCATACTTCTCATTGTAACCGTAAGAGAAGGACTTCGCCTTGTTCTTTATTTTGATTACACCTGTAGGTATGACGTTACTTAGCTCTTCTTTCAGCAAAACTATTCATGTTTTTAGATTCCACAACACTCTCCTCTAGCATAGACTTCTCAGCCTCTATCCTACTTAGTATCTCGAACGCATCGAATATAGCAAGCTTCTTTGAGGCAGCAGCATTCTTTAACCTGTCCGCAGCAATGTCTGGAGATAGGTCGTCGTAATCCTTCTTTATAATACCCTCCTTAGCTACCTTAATCAGTTCCTTGACAGCAACCTCAGCGGATCTTATGATCTCAATTTTTAGTTCTCTTGCATCCATGTTATCCAGTCTGTTCTTACCCTATACAGCTTCTCGCCTTCAATATTAAACTCATACTCTGAGTGAGGTTTAAATGAAACCCTGTCACCAACACTAATACCGTATGACGTAAGTACATCGTTTGAGTACTTAACCTCACCTAATAATGGTTGTTCTGTTCCTGCACTGTGTACGTAAAACTCTTCTTTTGGTACAGGTTTTATAAAACAGAACGCATCCTGAGACTTCCAGGTACCTTTATGCTTGTACATGTAGTACTGATAATCGTCAACGAGAAATAGGTCATCCATTAAGAAGCTCTTCCCACTCTTCTGATTACCCTTCATATCATAGAAGTACTTGAATACGTTGTGATGCACTATAAGTGTGTCACCCTTCTGTATCTCTCCTGAGTAGTTTATAGGGGTAGCAACCACCTCTGCGTACCTGTTAGACACAGTGTGGTCTTCCTGTGATGCACTAACAATTAAGTCAATATCACCAATCTTTTTTATATTATCGTACCTGCGACCATTCAGTGGACGCACTATAAAGTTGTAAGGAGATCTCATTCTAGAAGTTGATGTTATACTCTATGGATATAGGCATATTCTTATTGAATTGTTTCCATAGGATCACCTCACCCCTACGCTCTATCCATATACAAAAAGAGTTTGAGTCTTGGACGTATTGAATTAAATGAATCTTGTATTCACCGTTAAGAACATCCTGTCCGTGTATATAGTGCATGGAGCTAGACTTGTAGTCTGATCCTATGGAAATTTTTCTTATATGCAAACCTATTCTTTTTCTTCTACCTCTGAGATCTCTCCGTCAGTTAGATTTACAGAAATAGGTCCGTACTCCTCTTCTAGTTCCTTCTGGAATTCTTGCAATTCTGATTGGTTCTTAAAAACCTCACCAACTATTGCAGCCTTCTGAACCTCTAGTCCTCCAATCTGAGCTTGTAGGTTGTTTGATTTTCCAACTAAGTCTTGCAATTTCTTCAGTTGCTCTTCTGTTATTTTACTCATTTTAATTAAATTTTGTTTCTACAAATATACAAATTATTATTTATACCTCTTCCTCAGGTACAGCTTCTTCTTCCGCAGGATCATCAGCTACAGTTAGTGTAACCGATACAGGTGTAATCAAAGCATTAATCTGGTTTTCAATACTTTCTTCAATACTAGCAACCTGCTCCTCTCCCATAGCTTCTTTAACCCATCCTACAACATCGCTGTGTACAACAGTATCAAAAGCTGTAAAGTTAGATAGGTCATCAGTACTTAAAGACTGTGTTCCTATGTTAGTACTTGAGTAAGGATTTCCGTTAGCGTCTAGCTCTTCAGATGTTCCTGTTACTCTCCAATGCACATTGTACACTACGTCAGACTCTCCTGCGTGTGTTGGGTATGTGTCAACCGTTTTGCAATTCCATGTGTAATTAATCATAATTTTCTGTGTTTAATATTTATGTTGTTTTTGTTACTATGTTTGAATATGAAGATTGATTATTATTAGCGTCTGTAGCTTTTACCCTAAACTGATAAGTGTTTCCACTATCTAAGAAAATAACTCCTGTAGTGAAAGGATGCGAAACAGTCCCTTGTATAATCCAAGGATCTGAGTTCTTTTTAAGTTCCATAATATAACTAACTACACCCACGTTATCTGTACTTGCAGTCCAACTTAAATCAGCTTTTAAATCATAAAAACCAGAATAGTTTGATACTACAACAGATAAATTTGATGGTGCTGTAGGGGCTGTAGAGTCAGATCTAGTAGGACAAACTGTAAAGTCAAAAGTAAAAACATAACCTCCTCCTATGCCGGCACCTCCAAATGTAGTAGCTGAAGTTTCTTCTCCCCAATCAAAATCTGCTATTACATAAGGATTAGTTAAATTACCAAATGAAGGAACATATGATCTTACTCCAAACGTACCGAAGTTTCCGTTATTGTTCAGCTGAGTTCTAACCATTTTTATTTCATTACTCCTCGCTACTAACCCCTCTTCAAATTTAAAAACATCCATGTTAGCCATCCCACAAGGAAAATCTGAGTTAGAATCGCTTAAAGAATAAGTTGGACCAGTGTTTCCTATAAAAACAGAACCTACTTGAGAGTTTGCATTTAAGTCTACATTTCCTATATATATACCATTAAAGTAAACATCGTAGTTATCATCTTTAGCTGAATTTGAATTACATATTTGAAAAACTATTATCTCGTTAGTGCAATTTGGAGGAGGAATTGCGTTATAATTTCTAAATCTTTTTAAGCTGTTTGCAGGAGCATAGGTATCATTATTATAGTTTGAATCAAAAAAAAGAGGTTCTGCATCATTAAAACAATCCTGTAGATCATCTGTAGTAGGGTTAACCTCATTAACTACATCCTGTAATTCAAAAGAATCTCTATTTGGTACTGCCATTATAATCCTGCTTTTTCTAATCTAGCTTCTAACTCAGCTATCTTAGCAATTAATAAATCAATATACTTTACAGATTTTAAACCTTCTTCATCTGTTTTTACTAACTCAGGGTTTGTTTCTTCTAATTCTTGAGCTATAACACCATAACGTGTTTCTTCACTATCCTTGAACTTGTAAGACCTCCACTTAGCATCTACCTTTACATCTAAATCTTTTATATTTTCCTTTAATGTTTTATCAGAACTTAATATAAAGTTTGTTGCTGTTACTGAAGAGCTACAAGTAATTTGACCTGAAGTGCTCATAGTTAGTTTTGTACCAGTTGTTAAAGAGTCGCCATCATAGTCAAAAGCAATCTTAAACTTTTCATCACTAGAGTCTAAACCCATTGAATAAGATGGGCCATTGCTTTCGTCATAAAACCTCATGAAAGCATCGTTAGATCCTCCAGTGTCAGATATTAAAGATAATAAAGCGCTAGAGCCACTATCCCCCCTAACTTCTAATTTAGAACCAGGACTAGTCGTTCCGATACCGACGTTGCCGCCGTTTTTAATTATTAACGGAGTATACCAAGCTCCTGCGTTACGATTATATATATCAAAGTTTAAATCCTCACTTACGTTTCCGTTTCTTATTTCAAAACTATTACCTCCAAAAGAACCAACACCTACAGTATCACTTTTTGCTGGTGCATAAACATCACCTCCAACAACCATTAATTTTCTTCCAGGACTAGTTGTCCCGATACCTACGTTGCCTCCAAGTGGATTAATAGCTAAAGAGCCTAGATAATTTGCATACTGCTGATCTGGGTGACCAGATTGAATCCAAGATTTTCTATCATTTGCTGTTGCGGATATACCAAAACCTAATCCATTACTTCCAGAAGCTCCTTTTAAAAACAGAGCAGAGCTTGTGTTCCACGCTGTGCTATTATTGCTTGTTGTTATATTTCCTATACCATTAGAGGCAAAATCTATAGTTAAAGGGTTAGTTGGACTAGTCGTTCCGATACCTACGTTGCCGTTATTTTTTATATAAAACCTTGATGAACCACTCTTCTTAATGTTAACTAAATCAGCAGTTCCTGTGTTATCTAAGTCTAACATAAAAGTACCACCGTGATCGCCCAAAGCTTGAAAAGAACCATTTTCGATTTGACCGTAATTAGCGGAACTAGCATATGACCTTAGAGTTCCAACAACATCGAGTTTTACCCCAGGACTATTCGTCCCGATACCGACGT
>ENA-OUOG01002808-OUOG01002808.1-marine-metagenome-genome-assembly--contig:-NODE-2808-length-17358-cov-7.590475_pt1 | contig 17358 bp, 16 predicted proteins | sample MGYA00248635_ERZ508505 | MGnify/ENA primary metagenome ERZ508505 (study PRJEB26176, sample SAMN06267871) | marine metagenome | isolation source: Saanich Inlet, British Columbia, Canada | place: Pacific...
CCATCGACCGACACGATCAGAACATCGTTTTCACGACCGATCGAACGCAGGGCTTCATAGGCACCAGCAGCGGCTGGTTCGTTGATGGTGTAGACCACGTTGATCATAGGATCGATCGCAAGCAGTTCTTCCATCGCACGACGACCGCCTTCTTCGTTGCCTGCCGTTACAGCATTGCCAACGATACGCGCGTCATCTTCGTCGCCCCAACGGTTCGGGTCACCAAGATCGATGCCGAACCCTGCAAGGAAGCCTTGGTCACGCAGAACGCCAACTGTTGGCTGGCTGACCGCCAGATCAAGCATCGCGATACGCGCATCCGCTGCCGCATCACCCATGGAAGCTGCTGCCCATGCACCGATCAAACGGCCCGCTTCAAAGTTGTCGGTCGCAAAGGTTGCATCGGCCGCATCAATTGGGTCCAGCGGTGTATCGAGAGCAATCACAAGAAGGCCCGCGTCACGTGCCTGCTGCACGGCGGTTGTGATGGCAGATGTATCAGAGGCTGTCAGCAAGATGCCCGAGGCACCATCTGCGATACAAGTTTCAATGGCGGCCACCTGTGTTTCGTGGTCCCCATCAACCTGACCCGCATAAGCGTTCAGCGTGATGCCCAGTTCCTCAGCCGCAGCTGTTGCGCCTTCGCGCATTTTTACGAAGAACGGGTTGGTATCAGTCTTTGTGATAAGGCATGCGGTTACGCCATGGCCATCTGCCATCGCCGCGCCACCAGATGCCATAAGAGCAAGTGCAGTACCTGCAAGAAGCTTTTTCATTGTATTTCCTCCCATAAAAAAATCCGGACACTCCACTTTCCGAACGACTCACTGTTTAAGCGAGTAACCATAGCACAAATCATTTTGGGCAGGAGGTCAATAAATAAATCAACTTGATTTATTAAAATGCCTTGATCAATATCGTTGCGGGAGGAGCTGGCATGGCTGCGCATTCAGAGACACCGCGAGGTCAAACCTTGCCGGCACAGGATAAAACACTCTTCGCGCGAAGCGATAATGAGCGTTTGATACTGACGCTGATCAATAGATTTGGTGAAATTCCAGCCTCATCAATTGCCAAGGAAACGGGGCTTTCCGCTCAATCCGCATCCGTGATTTCAAGACTGCTGGAAACGCAGGGCCTCGTGGTGAAAGGCGAACCCGTGCGCGGGCGGATCGGCAAGCCCTCTGTTCCCATCATGCTGAACCGCGATGGCGCCTTTTCTATTGGACTTCGGATCGGGCGGCGCTCGGCCGATCTGGTGTTGATTGATCTGGCGTGTGAAACGCGCGGCACATTGCGCCAAACCTATAAATTCCCAACGCCAAAGGTCATTCTGGACTTTGTGAAGGCGGGCATAGAGGAGCTGGTTGGCGCGCTGCACCCCTCGGTTCAGAACCGTATTGCAGGGATCGGCGTGGGCGCACCTTTTGAACTATGGAAATGGCTTGATAATACCTCTGTGCCAAAGGATGAAATGCTTGCGTGGAAGGCGTTTGATTTCGTCACTGCCTTCCGTAGCTTCACCGATCTGCCGATCTTTGTAAGCAATGATACCTCGATGTCCTGCATCGGCGAACATGCCTTCGGCAGCGCCAAGGCCCTGTCTGATTTTGCGTATTTCTACATCGGCTCTTTCGTCGGAGGGGGGGTGATTTTGAACAATCACCTCTATCTGGGCGAAAGCGGAAATGCAGCCGCTTTTGGCTCATTCCCGATTCGGGATCGTGATGGGAATTGGGGTCAATTGATTGGAAGTGCCTCGCTTTTCCAGCTTGAAAACATGCTCGAGCGCCGCTTCCCCGGAGAAGCACAACGCATGTTGCAAGCCGAAGACTGGCTGGGTTTTGACGACCTCTTGGACAGATGGCTGCAAGACACGGCGGGCAATCTTGCCTATGCGATCGTGATGGCCGTGGCCGCCTATGATGTGCCCAAGGTCGTAATCGATGGCAGTATCCCCCCCGCAATCCGCAAGCGGTTGACCGATATGGTCACCCAAGAAATGCAGAACGCCGATACCCGTGGCATTCGCACACCCGCCATTCAGGAGGGAATTTTGGGTAATATGGCGGGGGCATTGGGGGCCGCCTACCAGCCGATCGCCATGCAAATTCTATCCGAGTAGCCCCTGCCAAAATCTTGTTTCGTGGTATAGGCCTGTTCTATGGCACAGACACAAACCATCCTGATCGGCATTGATGGCGGCGGCACAGGCTGCCGCTTGGGCGTGGAATGTAGCGGCCAGAGGCATCTTGTTAAAACGGGGCCAACCAATGTCACCACCAATTTTGCGCAATCGGTAGAAACCTTGACGGCGGGGCTATCGACACTTGCTGAAATCGCGGGTCTGTCCATGTCTGACCTGCAGGGCGCCCATGCCCATCTTGGTGTGGCAGGAATTCTGTCGCGCGATGACGCCGCCCGTCTTGGCGCGGGTCTCCCCCTGAAGCGCGCTGTAATTACCGATGATCAAATCACGACCCTTCGCGGTGCATTGGGCAGGGATGACGGGATTGTTCTGTCGCTTGGAACAGGGTCTTTCGTCGCGCGGCAAACCCGAGGTGATGTCAAAACCATTGGCGGTTGGGGATTGATCCTCGGCGATGAGGCCTCAGGCGCTTGGCTCGGGCGGGAGGCAATTGCCACCGCGCTGCGCGCACAGGACGGATTGGAGACGGGCAGCCCCTTTCTCAAATCACTTGCACCCCGCCTTATGGATTTTGTTGGCGCGCCCAAGCAGGCCGATTTTGCAGCGCTCGCCCCCGATGTCATAGCCGCCGCTTTGCAAGAGGATCCCAAAGCGAAGGCCATTCTTGATCAGGCCTTGGCCTATCTTGAAAGGGTCGTATCCACGCTTGATCCGCAGGCAAATCTGCCCCTTTGCCTCATCGGCGGCTTGGCCCGATCCTATCGAGATTTGCTGCCTGACGCCTTGTCAAAACGGCTGGTTCCAGCGCGCGGCACTGCCCTTGATGGCGCCTTTGATCTTGCAAGGGAGGCCGCCCTGTCATGACCCTTGTCGCCTATACCGCGGAGCAAATATTCAACGGAAACGCCTTGCTTTCCGAGCATTGCCTGCTTGTGGAGGACGGTCACATTCTTGGCTTGGAAACCGTCTCTAAACTGCCCAATAGTGTCGAAATCATTGACCTTGGCGCAGGAGTGATAAGCCAAGGATTTACAGACCTTCAGGTCAATGGCGGTGGTGGGGTCATGTTCAATGATGACCCAAGCGTCGCGACCCTTTCCACGATGGCTCGGGCGCATGGGCTGCTTGGGTCCACAAGTATTCTGCCGACCCTGATCACCGATACACCCCAAGTCACCCGCGCCGCGATCGATGCCGTAGACCAAGCCATCGCGCAGGGTATTGACGGGATTGCGGGTCTGCACCTCGAAGGGCCGCATCTTGACCCGCGCCGCGCGGGCGCGCATTTGCCGAAATTTATCCGCCCGATGGAGCAGGACGATCTGGCGCTGCTTCTGGAGGCGGCCAAGCGTTTGCCTGTGCTCAAGGTCACGATTGCCCCTTCGGCGGTGACCCTCGACCAGATCAGCGACTTGGCGCAAGCGGGTGTGCTTGTCTCGCTCGGGCATTCTGAATGCACCGCGCAAGAGGCCTTGGCCGCGCGGGATGCGGGGGCCAGTTGCGTCACCCATCTGTTCAATGCCATGAGCCAGCTTACCCCACGCGAACCCGGTTTGGTCGGGGCCGCTTTGACACAGACGGGGCTTATGACGGGGCTGATCGCGGACCTCATCCACATCCACCCCGATAGCCTGCGCGCCGCACTATCGGCCAAACCCCGTGGCAGCAGTTTTCTGGTGTCTGATGCAATGGCGGTCGCAGGAAGCGATCTGGACTGTTTCACATTGAACGGCCGCAAGATCACACGGCGTGACGGGCGGCTGACATTGGAAGACGGCACCCTTGCTGGGGCCGATCTGGAGCTGTCGCGCGCAATTGCCAATCTGGTCTCATTGGGCATCACCCCTGAAGATACTCTCGCAATGGCCACAACCATCCCCTCGCGCATGATCGGGCTGGATGTTGGGCTGACCCAAGCAGGACCCGCCGATTTCGTTCATCTTGGGCCTGATTGGCAGCTGTCCCAAGTCTGGCGCAGGGGTGAGGCGCTGCTGCGATAACCTTGAGTGTTTTGCTAAGGAACACTTGGCTCACCCCAAGTGATGGCGTAGACCGACCCCATGCTTGGCAATCGTGACAGAACATTTTTCTCCCTTTTCGGCTGGATCGCTTGGATCGCGGCGGGCTTGTGCCTTTTGCCGATGATCGCCGTTTTGATCGCGGCCCTTGGTGGCGGCATGGAGACGGTCACCTCACTGGCGGGCTCGGTATTGCCGCGCTATGCGGGGACGACGCTTTTGATGGTTGGCATCGTGGCCACCTGCACAGGCATTATCGGAGCAGGAGCCGCTTGGCTTGTGACCATGACACGCTTTCCGGGGCGGCGGCTGTTCGAGGTGGCATTGGCCCTGCCCTTGGCGTTTCCCGCCTATGTTCTCGCCTATGCCTATACCGATTTCCTCGACCATCCCGGAATTGTGCAAACCAGTTTGCGTGATCTGACGGGTTGGGGGCCGCGTGACTATTGGTTCCCTGAAATCCGTTCGCTTGGCGGTGCCTCAGCGATGCTGACGCTGGTACTATATCCTTATGTCTATCTTCTGGCGCGGGCCGCCTTTTTGCAGCAAAGCGCGACAGCCTATATCGCCGCGCGCACCCTTGGGCATGGGCCTTTTGGTGCGTTTTGGTCCGTAAGCCTGCCAATCGCGCGCCCTGCCATTGCGGGGGGTATGTTATTGGCGACGATGGAAACCATCGCCGATTTCGGGACCGTGTCCTATTTCGGGGTGCAGACCTTTGCCACGGGCATCTACCAAAGCTGGTTCTCCTTTGCGGATCGCGGCGCTGCTGCGCAGCTGGCGCTTTGCCTATTGGTGGTGGCCTTGGTCCTTGCCAGTCTTGAGCATGCGCAACGCAAGAGCAAACGCCACCACGGCGCAGGCCGCCGCTTTGAGGAGATGGAGCCCGCCCGTCTAACAGGACCACGCGCGTTAGGCGCGCTTGTGTTCTGCGGGCTTCCTGTTGTTTTGGGCTTTGTTCTGCCTGTCATCCTCCTGACCACGATGAGTTGGGGATCGGGGCAGATTTTGCTGAGCAGCCGATATATCGGCTTTTTCCAGAACTCCGTGATTTTGGCTGCAACAGCCGCCTTGTTGACCGTGCTTGCAGCGGTCGCTTTGGGGTTCAATGCAAGGCTCAGGCGCAACACAACCTCGCGCGCTGCCGTTCGTTTGGCAGGCCTTGGATATGCCGTTCCAGGTGGGGTGATCGCCGTGGGGCTGATCGTTCCTTTTGCGGCTTTCGACAATGCGGTGGATGCCGTGATGGAGGCCAATTTCGGGATTGATACGGGCCTTTTGATCACGGGGTCGATCTGGCTTTTGGTGGTCGCCTATATGGTGCGCTTTATGGCGGCAGCCCTATCGGCCTATGACTCTGGATTGGCCACGATCAATCCGAATATGGATGCCGTTGCCCGCACCCTTGGGCGCAGCCCGCATTCAATGCTGCGCGGTGTGCATCTGCCGATCCTCAAACCCAGTCTGCTGACGGCACTTTTGATTGTCTTTGTGGATGTGATGAAGGAACTGCCCGCGACCCTGATCATGCGGCCGTTCAATTTCGACACATTGGCGGTTCAGGCCCATAGGTTGGCCTCGGATGAGCGCCTGTCAGAGGCGGCGGTGCCAAGCCTTGTCATCGGCGCGGTCGGGCTTTTGCCAGTTGCGCTTTTGTGTTGGGGAATGGGGCGCAAAACCCATTCGGCGCGCACTGTCGTGTCAGAACCCGACAGCCGCTAGCGCAACAAAAAAAGGGCGCCCGATTGCGCGCCCTTTTGGGGAGGTGCTGGAAGAGGTTACTCCCAACCAGCGTCGTTGAAGATCTGTTGCGCAAGGGGGGTGTTCTCTCCCAAGACGCTCAGGTTCAGATCATCCATCTTGAACAGGCCCAAGCTGGCTGGATTGGTCGCCAATGGAATACCCGCAACGGCGGCATATTCATTGTTTTGATTGGCGAAATAGGTCTGGGCTTGATCCGTGGCGAGATATTCAAGGAAGGCCACAGCGTTGTCACGGTTTGGCGCATGCACGGCCACACCTGCAGCTGCAACATTCACATGGGCACCCCGATCAGATTGGTTCGGGAAGACCCAACCGAACATATCGGTATCACCAGACAGACCGTCAACACCGCCATCCAATGCCCGCAGGAAGTAATAGGTATTGGCGACCGCAATCTCACATTCCCCAGATACGATGCCGCGAAGCTGATCGGTATCACCGCCTTGGGGCGCACGCGCCATATTGCTGACAATGGCAGCCGCCCATTCGCGCGCGGCCTCTTCGCCATCGGCATCAATGATCGAGCCGAGCAGCGACTGGTTATACACATTCGAGGAGGAGCGAATACAGATCAGCCCTTCATATTCGGGGCTGGCCAGATCCTCATAGGTCTGGGGCGGGTTCTCTACATCGTTTTTGTCATAGAAGATGACACGGGCACGTTGCGAAAAGCCGAACCAGCGATCCTCGGGGTGGCGCAAATGCGCGGGGATACGGGTGGTGAGGTAGTCAGACTCGACCGCTTGCAGAAGGCCCGCTTCATCAGCGCGCCAAATACGGCCAGCATCCACGGTCAGGATCACATCGGCGGGGCTGTTGTCACCCTCGGCCTGCATGCGGGCCAACAGCTCGTCGGCGTTTCCTTCGATGCGGTTAACAGAAATACCCGTGGCTGCTGTGAAGCCCTCATAGAGTTGCTCATCTCCGTCATAGTGACGGGAGGAATAGATATTGACCTCTTGCGCATAGGCCGTGGCCCCGCTTGCAAGCAGTGTCGCCCCAAGAAGAATTGACAATGTTTTTGACATGGGTCGCTCCGAAAAGTGAGAATAACAATCCCGACTGTTTTAGTCGGCTACAGGTTTATCTTCAAACATAGCCATTTGTATTGGTCAAGATATATCCGATAAATTTAATCAGGTAATTGCCAAGACCACAGTTCTTCGGTGGTTTTCCGCCCAGATCAACCAAAGACACTTCAACACAAGCGCCACAGATCGCCCTTGGGATCAGCGGCTTGGGCGGCTTGGGCTTTTACTCATGAAAAACTTCCAGTATGTGCCGCTTCATTCTCCCACCAAAGGATAAGGACTATGGGTTATAAAGTCGTCATCGCGGGGGCCACAGGCAATGTGGGCCGCGAAATGCTAAACATTCTGGCCGAGCGCCAGTTTCCTGTTGATGAAATCGCCGTGCTTGCCTCGCGCAAATCGCTTGGCACGGAATGCAGCTTTGGCGACAAGACGTTGAAAACCCAAGACCTCGACACCTTTGACTTCACGGGTTGGGATATCGCGTTTTTTGCCGTTGGCTCTGACGCGACCAAAACCTATGCACCCAAAGCCGCCAAATCGGGCTGTATCGTGATCGATAACTCATCGCTCTATCGCTATGATCCCGATGTGCCGCTGGTTGTGCCCGAGGTGAACCCCGAGGCCGTGGACAACTACTTCAAGAAAAACATCATCGCGAACCCCAACTGCTCCACTGCGCAGATGGTTGTAGCGCTCAAGCCCTTGCATGACCGCGCCACGATCAAACGCGTTGTCGTCTCGACCTATCAATCGGTATCGGGCACAGGCAAGGACGCGATTGACGAGCTGTGGAACCAGACCAAGGGCATGTATGTCCCCGGCCAAGAGGTCGCGCCGAGCGTTTATCCCAAGCAGATCGCCTTCAATGTGATCCCGCATATCGACGTGTTCTTGGATGATGGCTCCACCAAGGAAGAATGGAAGATGGTCGCGGAGACCAAGAAGATCGTGGACCCCTCTATCAAGGTCACGGCCACTTGTGTGCGCGTTCCCGTTTTTGTCGGCCATTCCGAAGCCATCAATATCGAGTTCGAAGACTTCCTTGATGAAGATGAAGCGCGCGACATCCTGCGTGAAGCACCCGGCATCATGGTCATCGATAAGCGCGAGAATGGCGGCTATATCACCCCTGTTGATTGCGTGGGCGACTACGCGACCTTCATCAGCCGCATCCGTCAGGACAGCACCATTGATAATGGTCTGAACCTGTGGTGCGTGTCGGACAATCTGCGCAAAGGGGCCGCCTTGAATGCGGTTCAGATCGCGGAAACGCTTGGCAATCGCGTGCTTAAAAAGGGCTAGGCCCAAAACGGTTATTGAATAACCTGTGACAGCGGGGGAAGCTTCGGGGAAATAGAAATCACCGAAGGCTTCCCCCGAATGCGTTTCACCGTATCTCTCCTTGCCCTCATGGTGGCAGGTGCCGCCCATGCCGAAGACTTCCAGCTTCGCGCAGATATTTCTCAGGCAACCGTCTATCTTTCAGGTGCCCAGATCGGGCGCAGCGCCAGTATTGCGCTTCCCGCAGGCGAGCACCGCATCTTGCTTGCGATCTCCTCGCTTGATGATGTGACTATGCCGCAAGTCTCTGGCCCCGACGGCGTCGAGATCGGAACCCCGAGCATTTTGCGCAACATGCCCCTTGCCTTGGGCGCGCTCGACACCGTTGATCAAGCCCGCGCACGCGAGGCGGTTGAGGCCGCACAAACCGCCGTCCAAGAGGTTCAGGACCGCATCGCCTTGGCCGATGCCGCCCTTCGCGGGATGGGCCTGCAAATCAGCCTGCTCGAAGCGATCGCACGCGGGGGCGAAACAGGCACCACAATGCCAAGCGACCCCAGCGAATTGGCCGCGCAATTGGCAGCCCTCGGGTCCGAGATGAACCGCATTGCCACAGATCAACAACAGGCCAGCATCGATCGCCGCAGGTTGACCGATGAGTTGACGGACAAGCAAACAGCCCTGCGAGAGGCGCAAAATACGCTAGACCGCCTCCGCCCCTTTGGCACAACCGCAGATTTTCTGGCCGTTGATGTCACAGCCGAAACCGCCACCGAACTTGCGCTGGATATATCGCATTTCAGCAACTTCGCAGGCTGGTCGCCTGACTATGAGTTCGGCTTGAATAGCGAGAATGAAAGTTTGGCGATTGAACGCTCGATCATTTTGAATGTTCAAAACGGTGAGATTTGGCGCGATGTCGATGTCACCTTCTCAACGGCAAACCCCAATCGCCAGCGTGAGCCAGGCGTGATCTACCCAAGTCCCGTTCGGATCGGAGAAACCCCGCCGCAACCCCCCATTTTGATGCAAGACAGCCAAGGCCGCATTGCGGTTGAGGCCGTCATGGCCCCCAGCCCGATGGCCCAAGATGCAAGCACGGTCATGACTGTCACAGGGTTCGATATTAGCTATGCCTACCAAACCCCCGTGTCCGTCTCCGAGGCAGGCAGCGTGACCTTGCCCTTCGATACGCTTGAGTTTGAGGCCGGGCTGACCCGATTGGCGCAGCCTCGGTTTGAGCAAACGGCCTTCTTGATGGCAGGTTTTGAAAACACCTCAGGAGAGCCGATCCTTCCTGGCCCTGCGCGGTTCATGCTTGATGGCGGCTTGGTCGGGGAAGGCTGGATCGAGATGATCCCCGATGGCGCGGATCAAGATATGGCCTTCGGGGCGCTTGACCATTTGCGTCTGGATTGGCGGGATTTATCGCGTGATGAAGGCGACCGCGGCATCTTCAGCACCTCGAACACGCAAAGCCGCCGCGTTCAATTCACCGTCGAAAATACCTCCGGTGCAGATGAGAGCCTGCGCCTTATCTATGCGACGCCGTTCTCAGAGCAAGAGGATCTTGAAATCGATCTCGACCTGTCCATCGCTCCGAGTGAAACAGATGTCGATGGCAAGCGTGGTGTGATGGCTTGGAATTTGGACGTTCCAGCGGGCGAGGCCGTCACAATAGAGATGTCCGTTGATCTGGCTTGGCCCGAAGGCCAAACCCTGTTCTGGCAACCTTAAGGGTCACTTTGGCGGGGTGACTGCGCCCCGCCCCCTATATCTCGACAAATTGGTCGTTGGTGCCGTCATAGGCTTCCAAATCCATATCCGAGATATCCGCCCAGACACCGTGAAGCGACAGGCTCTCCTCTTCGACGGCTTGATGGACGAAGGGGTAGCTCATCAGATTTTCAAGCGAGACATGGATGCCTTCCTTCTCAAGGGCGGTCTGGCGTTTGCTCTCATCCTTGATATCGGCAATTCGCTCATAGCCGGGACGAAGAACATCCAGCCAACGTCCAATGAAGCTTTCTTTGAGTTCAAACTCGGGCGCATTGCCCGAACACATATCAATACAGCCGCGCACGCCCCCGCAATGCGAATGGCCCATAACCACGATATGAGACACTTTTAGATATTTCACAGCAAACTCGATTGCCGCTGCCGTGCCATGATGCTGACCATCAGGCGTAAAGGGCGGCACCAGATTGGCGATGTTGCGGTGCACGAACAGCTCACCCGTGCGCTGACCAAACAAACCCGAAACGGCAACGCGACTGTCACAACATGCGATAATCATCGCACGCGGGTGTTGGCCTTCATCAGCAAGCTTTTTGAACCAATCACGGCTTTCAGGGAAAGAGGTTTGCCGCCAAATTTTATATCGGCCGAGCAGATAGTCAGGCAGGTGGTTAATCCGATGCATGGTCACTCCATTTATCACCGCAGCAAGCAATAGACCGCATTCGTCGTAATTTGGAGCTTTATTTGCCTTTGGATCAATCGTTTGTTCAGAGGCTTTTGGCATCTTCACTCTGCCTGAGGGGGCGAAAGTGAGGTGAACTATGACGGAATCAGTGACCGTACTGAAATTCCACGAAGGCGCATGCTTTGATCCAGACCGACTGGAGGAGCTATGCGTAGAAATCGGGGAACATAGGGCGGAATGGGAACTTGCACGCGGGCTGGAGGCCATGGGCCTTTACCTGTCAACTTTGAACAAGCTCACGGTGCATGCACCAAACAGCGATATCGCGACGCCGATCGGCAAGCTGATCGACACGGCCGAAAAGATCGGGATGACGACGCTTGCGCGTGTGGCTTGTGACGTGCGCAATTGCCTGAATTCAGGCGGAGAGGCCGCCCTTGCGGCGACTTTGGCGCGGCTTCAGCGCGTGGGTGAAAAATCAATCTATGATACATGCGAAATCGACGGAGTTTCGCGTTGATGCGGCTTGCAGCGTCACGTATTGCCGCTAGGCTGATCATGATTGTTCGTTCAAGGGCCTGCTACAATGCCAAGCGACGCAAAATTTGCCTTACCGGGTTCGCCCGCGACCCCGATCCAATTGGTGGACCCCAATGGTTTGGAGACCGCCTTGGCGGGTCTGGACGGGACAGCCGCGACTTGGGCGCGGGAAAATGGGTTCTCGGCCTCATTGGGCGAGACCTGTGTTTTACCCAGTGTTGAGGGCAAAATTGGGCGGGTTTTGATCGGGCGCGGCTCTGAGGCGGCGCGAAGGCGCAAACGCTTTGTCATCGGGGCCGCAATCGCGGGCCTTCCAGAAGGAAGGTATGAGTTGGATCAATCCAGCGCCGAAGACACGGACCTTGATCAATTGGGTTTGGGGTTTCTTTTTTCGCAATACCGCTTTGATCGGTATCGGGATCAATCTGCCAGCAAGGCCCAGCTTGTCGCGCCCAGCGGTATTGATGTTGCGCGGCTGGAAGCGATCGCAGCGGGAGAGTTTCTAACCCGAAACCTGATCAACACGCCCGCCCAAGATATGGGGCCTGACCATCTGGAAACTGCCATGCGCAGTTTGGCAGCCCAGCACGGTGGCAAGGTCACAACGGTGGAAGGGGATGATCTGCTGGTGCAGAACTTTCCAATGATCCACGCCGTGGGTCGCGCCGCAAAACAAGCGCCTCGCCTGATTGAAATGAACTGGGGGGAAAGCGGGCCTTTGCTGTGTTTGGTGGGCAAGGGTGTGTGTTTTGACACGGGCGGTTTGAACCTCAAGCCCGGTGCCTCCATGGGCCTGATGAAAAAGGATATGGGCGGGGCGGCCACGGTTCTCGGTCTGGCTCATATGATCATGTCACTGGGCTTGAACCTGCGTTTGCATGTTCTGGTGCCTGCGGTTGAAAACAGCGTTGACGGGTCTGCCTTCAGGCCTGGCGATATTCTGACCGCGCGCAACGGAAAAACGGTGGAGATCAACAATACCGATGCAGAGGGCCGCCTTGTTCTGGCCGATGCTTTGGCGCTGGCCTCCGAGGCCAAACCAGACCTGATGATCTGCATGGCAACACTGACGGGGGCCGCACGCGTGGCTGTGGGGCCAGACCTCGCCCCCTTCTACACCGACGATGAAGGGTGCGCGAAGACGCTCGGCGATGCTGCGGCTCGCGTGAATGATCCCGTCTGGCGGATGCCCTTCCATGACCCCTATGAAGCCATGATCGAACCCGGGATCGCTGATCTGGACAATGCCCCATCGGGCGGAATGGCGGGCTCGATCACGGCGGCACTCTTCTTGCGCCGCTTCGCATCGGAAGTTCCTCGCTTCATCCATTTTGACATCTATGGTTGGCAACGCGCCAATGCACCCGCACGCCCAAAGGGCGGCATTGGCCAAGGCGCACGCGCTATTCTGGACGCGCTGCCAGAGGTGCTTGACCTATGACTGAATTTGATCCGCGAATTACTGCTGCCAATCAGCGTGTTGCGCATGTCTCATTGGAAGGTTTGGTTCCTGCCGAGAAATATGTCGACGGGCGCATGGCTATGGTTCAACAACCCATCGCCAATATTTCTGATGCACCCCGTGGCGGACGGGTGTCGCAACTGCTTTTTGGTGAGCGATTTCTTGTTCTGGACACTGTTGATGGTGTGGCTTTTGGCCAAGCCCTGCGCGATGGGCAATGCGGGTATATGCCCGCTGGCGCGCTAACGGATATCGTTGAGCCCACACATTGGGTGGTTGCCCCTGCGACCCATCTCTATCCGCAACCAAAACTCAAAGCGCCGCCCGATGTGTCGATCTTTTTTGGATCGCGTGTCGCCGTGACCCACGAGGGTGATGACTATTGCCGCATTCATACTGGGCATCACATTCCAACAATCCATCTGGTCAAAAAAGGGGGGCACTTCGCGGACCCCACAAGTATCGCTGATATGTTTCTGGGCACTCCATACCTTTGGGGTGGAAATAGTCGCTGGGGGATTGATTGCTCAGGCTTGGTTCAAGCAGCCATGCTTGCCTGTGGCGTTGCCTGCCCCAGAGACAGCGACCAACAAGAGGCGGTTCTAGGGGCCGAATTGCCCGAAGACGCACCCTTGCGGCGTGGGGATCTCGTTTTTTGGAAGGGGCATGTTGGAATTATGTCCGATGACAAGATGCTCCTGCATGCCAATGCGCATCACATGTCTGTTGCCTATGAGCCCTTGGAGCAGGCCGAGCGGCGGATCAACGCAAGTGGCGGCGGACCGATTACCTCGCGCCGACATGTCTTGATCGAATGATCAGTCCTGAACGGCACGGATCAATTTCCGCTCCAGTACACGCAGCACAGCCTTGAGGTCATTGCCGCGTTTCAGAATGCGCCCATCCATCCCGATAACCGCATATTGCCCCTGTTTTGTCGCAAGTTTTGGGCGTTTCTCAACAGTATAGATGGGATGCTCCGCCGTGCGTCGGAAAATCGAGAAAATCGCCACTTCGCGCAGATGCGACAGGCCGTAATCGCGCCATTCCCCTGCTGCCACCATGCGACCATAAAGCTGCATGACAACCCCCAGCTCACGCCGATCAAAGGCGATCTTTTCGCTGCTATAGGTCGGGGTGAGAGGCTGATAATGAACCACCATGATTGACAGACTGGCGGTTGAGGCCGCGCAAATCAAGCGCGGAATAGGTTTGGGCCCATCCGTTTTCAGGATAGGCCCATGTTACCCTCAGGCACGAACAAGATCGTCGTAAGCCTTGGTGATATCCTTGGTCATGGCCCCGACCTCGAAGTTATAGTCGCCAATCTGGGCAACTGGCGTCACTTCGGCAGCAGACCCTGTCAGCCAGCATTGCTCAAAACTTGCCAGCTCATCTGGCATGATAACGCGTTCATGCACGGTGACGTTTTGCTTTTGCAGCATGCCGATTACGGTCTGACGCGTGATGCCATTGAGGAAGCAATCCGCTTTGGGGGTATGCACTTCGCCATCTTTGACAAAGAAGATATTGGCCCCCGTCGCTTCGGCAACATAGCCACGGAAATCCATGAACAGCGCGTCCGAGCAGCCTTTGGCCTCTGCCGCATGTTTCGACATGGTGCAGATCATATAAAGGCCAGCCGCTTTTGCATGAACGGGGATGGTCTCGGGGCTGGGGCGTTTCCATTTCGAGATGTCGAGCTTGGCACCCTTCATCTTGGCATCGCCATAATAGCTGCCCCACGCCCAAGCCACGATCGCCATACGAACAGGGTTGCGCGAGGATGAGACACCCATGTCTTCACCTGATCCACGCCACGCAACCGCACGCACATAGGCATCATTCAGGTCATTGGCCTTCATGACTTCATATTTGGCGGCCTCGATTTCATCGATCGTCCAAGGAATGTTGATATCGAGCATCTCTCCCGATTTCCGCAAACGCTCCGAGTGACGGCGGCTCTCGAAAATCTTGCCATTATAGGCACGCTCTCCTTCGAACACGGAGGACGCATAATGCATTGCATGGGTCAGAATATGCACATTGGCGTCGCGCCAAGGCACCATCTTGCCATCCATCCATATCGTTCCGTCGCGATCATCAAAGCTAGCGTTCATCTTCCCATCCTCGAAATTTGCCGCAATGCGGCGTGTATTTTTCAGATTGTTGCGCAAACAACGTCCGAAACGGACATAATATTTCGCAAAACCCGCCATTCGCTAACAATAGATTCTTGGAAAGTCAACAAGGCTGACATAAACTGAGCCCGAAGATGGGAGAGAGAGATGACCAATCGCTCTGGACAGAATGCCATGGGCAGCGGTGAGAACCTGCTGTTCCTGACAGATGAACAATTGCGCCGCGGGATCGAGGCGATGTTCTTCGCTTATCGCGGATTTACGGCCGATCCCGACCGCATCTTGTCGAATTATACCTATGGGCGCGCGCATCACCGCGCGATCCATTTCATCAAACGCACCCCTGGCACGACGGTCAATAACCTGCTCGTCATTCTGGGCGTCACAAAGCAATCTTTGAACCGCGTCTTGCGCACGTTGATTGATGACGGCTTGGTTGAAAGCCGTATTGGCAAACGTGACAAACGTGAACGCCATCTTCATCTGACCCAAACAGGTGAGGCCTTGGAGCGCGAGTTATCCGAGGCACAGCGCAACCGTATGCGCGCGGCCTATAGGCAAGCAGGCCCCGAGGCCGTGGCAGGGTTTCGTGCTGTTTTGGAACAGATGATGGATCCTGAATTACGGCGTCACTACGGAACTGGATCGGAGCAAAATCAATGAACGATCCCGCCGCGCATCTTCTTATTGTCGATGATGACGAACGCATTCGCAGCCTGTTGCAGAAGTTTCTGATCCGCAACGGCTTTATCGCCTCCACCGCGCGCGATGCCGCCCATGCGCGGCGCCTGCTGGCTGGTCTGGAATTTGATCTCATCGTGCTGGATATCATGCTGCCTGGCGAAGACGGTGTCAGCCTGACCAAAGCGCTGCGTGAAACCATGACCACGCCTATCTTGCTCTTGACCGCCAAGGGCGAGACGAGCGAACGGATCGAGGGGCTTGAGGCGGGGGCAGATGACTATCTGACCAAACCATTCGAGCCCAAGGAATTGCTCCTCAGGATCAATGCCATTTTGCGCCGTGTGCCGCAGGCGGTTGAACCCAAAGGCACGCCGAAGGTGCTGCATCTGGGCGCCATTCGCTATGACATCGAGCGGGGCGAGTTATGGGAGGGGCAAACCCCCCTGCGGCTTACAGCGACCGAGGCCGCTTTGATGCGTATTTTTGCAAATAGCCCGCATGAAGCCGTCACCCGCCTGCAACTGGTCGAGGACCTCGGGCGAGACAAGGGCGCGGGCAATGAGCAGGCGCAGGAACGCGCGGTAGATGTGCAGATCACCCGCCTGCGCCGCAAGATCGAGGCCGATCCAAAGCAGCCACGCTACCTTCAAACGGTGCGCGGTGCGGGCTATATGCTCGCTCCTGATTGAGGGAGGATGCCAGTGACCACCCTGCTCGTCGAAAACCGCTCGGCCACGGATCATACAACCCCTATGGGGCATCCCGAACAGGTGGCCCGTATCGAGGCGATCACCACAGCATTGGCGGCTAGCCCTTTTGGCGCTTTGACCCGAATGGACGCGCCATTGGCGCAACATTCCGATCTTTTGTTGTGCCATCCCCAACACCATATCGACAGGATCGAAAACGCGTTCCCTGAAGGTGACGCGATACCATTGGACCCTGACACCTACGTCAGTGCTGGGTCTTGGGAGGCAGCCCTCAGGGGCGTTGGCGGCAATCTCCTCGCTGTGGATCAGGTGATGGCGGGGGCTGCGCGCAATGCCTTTGTCGCAACCCGCCCGCCTGGACATCATTGTGAAACCGCCAAACCCATGGGGTTTTGTTTGTTTGGCAATGTCGCACTGGCCGCGCGTCACGCCATGGAACGCCACCATTTGCAACGCGTTGCCGTGGTTGATTTCGACGTCCATCACGGCAATGGCACTCAAGACCTGCTTTGGGATGAACCGCGCGCCCTGTTTATGTCGTCACAACAAATGCCCCTCTACCCCGGAACAGGCAGCCCGTCTGAGCGCGGCGGCTCGAATAATGTTGTGAATGTCGCGCTGGACCCCGGATCAGACGGGGCAGTGATGCGGCGCGCCTATGAAGCACAGGTCTTTCCCCGCCTTGAGGCCTATAAGCCCGAGCTGATTTTGATCTCGGCAGGTTTCGACGCCCATGCCGATGATCCTCTGGCCAATCTGAACTGGCGGGAGGAAGATTTCACATGGCTTACACGGCGCATTTGCGAGATCGCAAATATCCATTGTGAAGGGCGCGTGGTCTCGACTCTTGAAGGGGGCTATGATCTTTCTGCCTTGGCGGCATCCGTCGCCGCGCATGTGACTGAGCTGATGGAGCACGCCTGATGAGCGATGATAAAGCGATCAAAGAAATGAGCTTCGAGGACGCGATCCGCGAGCTTGAAGCCGTGGTGAACAAGCTTGATCGGGGCGATGTGGCGCTTGAGGAATCTATCGCCCTCTATGAGCGTGGCTCGGCCTTGAAACAGCGCTGCGAAACCAAGCTGAAAGAAGCCGAGGAGAAGGTCGCCAAGATCACGCTCGACGGCAACGGCCAGCCCAAGGGAACCAC
>ENA-OUOG01002811-OUOG01002811.1-marine-metagenome-genome-assembly--contig:-NODE-2811-length-17341-cov-6.450707_pt1 | contig 17341 bp, 15 predicted proteins | sample MGYA00248635_ERZ508505 | MGnify/ENA primary metagenome ERZ508505 (study PRJEB26176, sample SAMN06267871) | marine metagenome | isolation source: Saanich Inlet, British Columbia, Canada | place: Pacific...
CAGGCCCAAGAAACCGCGCAACATCGGGACAAGGAACAAATGCCCACAAACCATCGCCGAGACAGGGTTTCCAGGCAGGCCGAGCATCGCAGACGTGCCCAAACGCCCCGCCATCAAGGGCTTTCCCGGACGCATGGCGATTTTGTAGAATGCCCGCTCCAACCCCATTGCCTCGGCGACGCGACCGACAAGATCATGATCCCCGACCGAAGCCCCGCCTATGGTCACGATCAGGTCCGCATCGGCTGCAAGGTTGAACACGGTCTCAAGGCTCTCGGGCGTATCGCGCGCAATCGGCAGGAGCCGCGCCTGCCCGCCCTCGGCCTCGATCATGGCCTTCAGCCCGAAGGTGTTCGAGGCGATGATCTGATCGGGCGCGGGCTCACCACCTGGCATGACCAATTCATCCCCCGTTGCAATCAGCGCCACCTGAGGGCGTCGCGCTACCTTCAAACGCGGCGCATTCATCGAGGCGGCCAGCGCCAAATCCTGTGGCCCCATGCGGCGCGGGGCCTCCAAGGTATCGCCCACGCGAAAATCTGTTCCTGCTGCGCGGATATGCGGCCCTGCATCAAACCCCTCGGAGATGGTGATCACATCGCCCTCACGGGTCACATCTTCTTGGATCACGATACGCGCGGCCCCTTCGGGCACGGGCGCGCCTGTGAAAATTCGCAAAGCCTCGCCTGCGTGCAATTGGCCCGTCCACATATGGCCCGCAGGCGCCTCGCCCACGACCCTCAGCTGGTCACCCGCCTGCAGTTGAGTGGATGCCACGGCATAGCCATCCATGGCCGAGGCCGCAAAGGGCGGCTGGTTGCGCGTCGCGGTGATGGGGGCGGCCAAAACACGGCCAAGCCCGTCTTGCAGGGCGATCTCTTCGCTGTCCAAGGGGGTGGTCAGGGCCAGACAAGCTTCAAGCGCTTGCGTGACCGAGATCATGTCGCCTCATAGCGGCCCGATTTGCCGCCATCCTTCAGCATCACGCGCAGCCCGCCGATCTCCATGCCGCGATCAACCGCCTTGAGCATGTCATAGACGGTCAGGGCTGCGGTGGAGGCGGCCGTCAGGGCTTCCATCTCGACGCCTGTCTGGCCCGAGGTCTTGACCGTGGCCGTGATCCGCACGCCCGGAATGGCGGGGTCAGTTTCGAGATCCAAGGATACTTTGGTGATCGGCAGCGGGTGGCACAGCGGGATCAGATCGGCGGTCTGTTTGGCCCCCATGATCCCCGCCAATCTGGCAATGCCCAGAACATCACCCTTTTTGGCGCTGCCTTGTTCAACCATTTCAAGGGTTTGCGGCAGCATTTTGACCCAAGCCTGCGCGGTGGCGATACGGTCTGTCACGGGTTTGTCCGAGACATCCACCATATGTGCCTGACCGGCCTCATCGAAATGGGTCAGCTTGCCGCCTGCCATCACGCCATCCCCGTGACGGGCTTATCCAGCAAAGCGCGGGTGGCTGCTTCCACATCATCTTGGCGCATCAAGCTCTCGCCAATCAGGAAACAGCGCGCGCCATATTGCGCCATATCGGCCAGATCAGCAGGGGTGAACAAGCCGCTCTCGGAGATGATCATGCGATCTTCTGGCGCCATGCGCACAAGGCGGCGGGTGGTATCAAGGGTGGTCTCAAAGGTGTTGAGGTCACGATTATTGATCCCCAAGAGGCGCGACTTGAGACGGGAGGCGCGCTCCAGCTCCTCTTCGTTATGCACCTCGATCAGCGAATCCATTCCCCATTCGGTGGCGGCCTGTTCCAACTCCTGCGCTTGGGCATCACTGACCGAGGCCATGATGATCAAGATGCAATCGGCCCCCCAAGCGCGCGCTTGGGCAACCTGATAGGTGTCATACATGAAATCCTTGCGCAAAACGGGCAGATCACAGGCCGCGCGGGCTGCAATCATATACTCGGGCGCGCCTTGAAAGCTGGGGCCATCGGTGAGCACCGACAAGCAGGTCGCCCCGCCTGCGGCATAGGCTTGCGCCAAGGCCGGCGGATCGAAGTCTGCGCGGATCAACCCTTTGGAGGGGCTGGCCTTTTTGATCTCGGCAATCAAGCCATAGCCCGTCTGGCTGGCCAGATGCAGGGCCTGGCCAAAGGGGCGTAAGGGGGATGCCGCGCGGGCTTCCTCGCAGATCACCTCATAGGATTTCTGGGCGCGGTCGGCGGCAATTTCTTCGAGCTTATAGGCTTTGATTTTCTCAAGGATCGTGGGGGTGCTCATGCGCTGGCCTCCGAGGTGATGCGGGCCAATGTCTCGACCGCGCGTTTGGCGGCACCTGAATCAATGCTTTCACGTGCCATTTCAACACCTTGTTTAAGGTCAGAGGCCTTATCGGCCACGACCAAAGCGGCGGCGGTGTTCAGCAAGACCGCATCGCGGTAGGCGCTTGGCGCACCCTCCAGCAAGGATTTGAAGGCCACACCGTTTTCTTCGGGCGTGCCGCCCAGAATATCGCGGAAGGGGTGGACAGGCAGGCCTGCATCCTCGGGATGGACCTCAAGGCCCGTGATTTTGCCATCGGCCAAAACGGCGACATCCGTTTTCCCCGTGATGGTAATCTCATCGGTGCCATCCGAGCCATGCACCAGCCATGCTTTCTCGGAGCCGAGGTCTTTGAGCGTCTCGGCCATCGGAAAGATCAGATCAATCGCGAAAGCACCCGTCAGCTGGCGTTTTGCGCCTGCGGGGTTGGTCAATGGGCCCAGAATATTGAAGATGGTCTTGCAGCCAAGCTCGGTGCGCACAGGCATCACATGCTTGATCGCGGGGTGATGCATCGGGGCCATCATAAAGCCGATACCCGCCTCTTTGATGGCGCGTTCAACGACGTCCGCGCCGACCATCACATTGATCCCCATCACGCCAAGCGCATCTGCGGCACCCGATTTGGAGCTGAGATTGCGGTTGCCATGTTTGGCCACAGGCACGCCTGCACCCGCCACGACAAAGGCCGTGGCCGTGGAAATATTGAGCGTGCCTTTGCCATCCCCGCCTGTGCCCACGATATCCATCGCGCCCTCAGGGGCGGAGACAGGCACACATTTGGCGCGCATCACGGCGGCTGCGGCCGCATATTCGGCCACAGATTCGCCGCGCGCCCGCATGGCCATCAACAACCCGCCCATCTGTGCGGGGGTCGCGGTGCCTTCAAAAAGCAGCGTAAAGGCCTGCTCGGCCTGCGCGCGCGACAATGGCCCCTCGGAGGCCGCGAAAATCAGGGGTTTCATTGCATCACTCATGCGGGTTCTGCCGTCTTTGCCATATCGAGAAAATTCTTCAGCATCGCATGCCCATGCTCGGAGCGGATGCTTTCGGGGTGAAATTGGACGCCCTCGATGGGCAGCGTTTTATGCCGCAGCCCCATGATGATGCCATCGGGCAATTCTGCTGTGATTTCAAGCTCGTCTGGCAGGGAGTCGCGCTCTACGACAAGGCTGTGATAACGGGTGCCTTGCAAGGGCGAGGGCAATCCTTTGAAGACGCCTTTGCCCTGATGCTGTATCTCGCCCATCTTGCCATGTACGATCTCATGGCATCGGACCACCTTGCCGCCAAAGGCCTCGCCAATGGTTTGATGGCCCAAACACACGCCCATCAAGGGCACCCGCGCGGTCGCGGCGGCCTTTGTCAGGCTTAGGCAAATTCCCGCCTGTGCAGGGTCACATGGCCCCGGAGAGAGCAAAATCGCCTCGGGTTTCATGCCAAGCGCGTCTTGCACGCTAAGCGCATCATTGCGCACGACCTTCACATCCGCACCCAATTCGCCCAGATAATGGACGAGGTTATATGTGAAACTGTCGTAATTATCGATCAGTAGCAGCATGTTGCTTGCCCTCGTGAATAGGGGGTGAAGCGCAGGCGCGCTCGCGCTATACATGTTCAGAGCCGCACGGCAGGGTCAAGGGATCGGGCGGGATAAACAGCAAGTAGAGCAATCGTTAACGCAGGTGGGCTGAGATGATACGGGGACTATTAACGGGTGTCTTTTTCGGAAGTTTGGTTTCGGCCATCGGGCTGGCGCTTGTCTCTTTGAGTGTTCCTTTGCCGGGACAGCAAAGCGCTATGCCGTCCGATCAAAGCGATGTCACCGAGCCCGAAAATGAAACTATGCCAGAGGCAGCAATAGATGAGCCCGGGCAGGACATGCCCCTCGTCGACGAACCCTTTAACCAAATCGAGCCTGAACCACAGGCCGTTTTGACCCCTGACACGCCAGCGCCGAACCTGCCCAATCTTCCCGAACCGCCAACCGCCACCAGTCCGATGCTCCCAGAATTCGACAATACGGAAACGGCGCCGCGCCCGGATCCGACTGCCGATATCGAACGTCCCCGCATTGCCTTCCCGAGCATCGGTGACAGCGCCACTCCCTCGGCCACAACGACAGATGATGACCCTTTGGCCCCGCCAGCCGAGTTGCAGCCAAATCCGATGGACACGCCCTCAACAGGGCAATCGCCTGATGTCGATGCCAGCTCGGAGCCTGCGCAAGCGCTTGCCCCTTCGGTCGCACAGCCCGTGCCCCCGCCGCCTTCCTTGGGCGGCACCTCGATTGTAGGCTCTGGCGACAACACTGCCCAAGCAAACGAACAGGGCGCTGCGCCTCTTGCTCCGGCAGTCGCGGGCGTTGCCCCGCCCCCGCCAGCACTGTCCCAGACCGTCTCGCCACCCTCAGCCGCGCAGGACGATACCGCGCCTGCCAACCCGCTGTTGGCCACGTTGCAAGGCGCCCAGATCGAACCCCCGACCGCGCAGGAGCCGCAACCCCAAGCGCCGGTCTTGCCAGACGCAACCGCCGCCCCTTCGAGCAATAGCCTGATCGCACCGCCCCCCAGCGCTGCACCCGCGCCCCAAGGCACTATGGTCGCGCCCAATGTGACCTCCTCGCGGGCGATCGAACGCTTTGCTGCTGCCTTCAATCCCGCAGAGGCGCGCCCCTTGATGTCGGTGATCTTGATTGATGATCCCGAGGCCGAGTTGGACCGCGCAACTTTGACAGCGCTTGATATCCCCGTCACAATCGCGATCGATCCGTTGCGCGACGATGCCGCCGAGGTCAGCGCGCTGTATCGCGCGGCGGGGTTCGAGATCGTCTTGATGGCGACAATGATCCCCGAGGGCGCCGAGGCAAGCGATGTCGAGGTGGCTCTGTCCTCGGCACAGGAGAGCCTGCCCGAAACGGTGGCGGTTCTGGACAGTGTTGACGGGCGCATCCAAAGCGATCGCGCTGTATTGGATGCCGTTGTGGGGGCCTTGGCCGATACGGGGCACGGATTGGTGGCCTTCCCGCAAGGTTTGAACGCCGCCGAGGCCAGCGCAACGCGCGAAGGCGTGCCTGCCGCCACATTGTTCCGCCAGCTCGATGATGAGCGCGAACGCGCGACCGTGATCAGCCGTTTCCTTGACCGCGCCGCTTTTGCAGCCGCGCAAGACGGGGCGGTGATTGTCTTGGGGCACACCTATTCCGAGACGGTCACGGCGCTGTATTCATGGGCGCTTGGCACGCGCTCGGAAAGTGTCGCTCTCGCGCCTCTCTCGGCCGTTTTGCTGCGTGAGCCAAACGCCGAACAACAATAGCGCGGGGGGGCCGCGCTTACTTTCTACATAGAATGAGATCGTGGTGGCCACCTTTGGCCACCAGTTCCAATGTCCCATGTGGGAGGAGTTCTTCGAGGCCGGTTCTGCCGCGTCGCAGATCAAGCATTATCGCCTTTTTGACCTGCGCTTCATAGAAGGCATTATAGGTCGAAACGGGATAGTGGAACCCGCAGGAGATAAGGCTCAGCGCGACATCTACATCACCTGCTGCCGATAAATCCTGATGCTTCGGGTTGACCGTTGTGATCTTGTCATCCGCGACACCATTGGCCACCAGAAATTCACGCGCTGTATTCAGATCGGAATAGCCCGCTCCATTGTCCTTATAGCCAAAATGGATGCTGTCGGTTTCCTCGATATCAATCAAAAGCAGGTCGCATTTGAAGGCCCTGTGGATCATCAGATCAACAAATGCATAGCCTGAGCCGATATCGGCGATCCGTTTTGGCTTGAAGCTGCCCATGGTCTTTTTAAACGTCTCGAAAATTTCCGAGATTTCTTCGAAAACGATACCGAATATCTCATCCCGTTTCTCGGAGATCACCTCTTGGACCTTGCCGTTGTGATCTGTCAGACGTCTTGTCTTGGGCGGCAATAAGGGCCCCGCGCGTGTTCCGCGTTGAAGGCAAAGGTTCAAGACATCGGCATCACTGAACATCGAAAAATCGAGCGGGGCGGTTTTTGCTTTGGCCAATGATTTCTTCCAAATATGTAAAATAAAGAGAGGTGACTTGCGGCGAATACTGCGCAGTCACTTTGCTTGATGCAAGCGCAACAATAGCGCGCGCGTATTTTTTGCCTAGCTGTTGCCCGAGCCTGTGAACAGGCCCGCATCTTCGGCGGCTTTCTTGATGGCGCGGGATTTGTTCACGGTTTCCATGAACTCGGCCTCGGGGTCGCTGTCATAGACAATGCCGCCGCCTGCTTGGATGTAGAGCTTGCCATCCTTGATCACGGCCGTGCGCAGCGCGATGCACATATCCATATCGCCGCCCGCGCTGAAATAGCCGACACCGCCGCCGTAGACGCCGCGTTTTTCGGGTTCCAATTCGTCGATGATTTCCATCGCACGCACCTTTGGTGCCCCTGAAACTGTGCCTGCGGGCATACCAGCCAGAAGGGCCGAAAGCGCGTCATGCTCGTCCGACAATTCACCCACCACATTGGACACGATATGCATCACATGGCTGTAGCGCTCGACGATGAATTCCTCGGTCGGGCGCACGGTGCCGATTTTGGCGACACGGCCCACATCATTGCGGCCCAGATCAAGCAGCATCAAATGCTCGGCCAGTTCCTTTTGGTCGGACAAAAGATCCTCTTCCAACGCGCGATCTTGCGCGGGGGTTGCGCCGCGTGGGCGGGTGCCTGCGATGGGGCGAATTGTGACCTCACCCTCAAAGGCGCGCACCAGAATTTCGGGGCTCGCACCTACAATCTGGAAGCCGTCAAAATTGAAGAAGAACATGAAGGGCGAGGGATTGGTGCGGCGCAGCGCGCGATACAGCGAGAAGGGCGGCTCGGGGAAATCCTGCGTCCAGCGTTGCGAGGGGACGACCTGAAAAATATCGCCCGCGCGGATGTATTCCTTGGCCTTCTCGACAGCCTCTTTGTAGCCCTCATGCGTGAAATTCGAGACGGGCTCGGCTTTTTCATGCACTTGGCCCATTTCACGGCTGGCCGTGGCAGGCGCGCGTTCAAGATCGCGCAGCGCATCCGAGACACGTTCGGCCGCTTGCGCATAGGCCGCGCGCGCCGATAGATCGGAGGAAACCCAAGCAGGCGAGACCACCGTTACCTCGCCCTTCACCCCATCAAGCACCGCAACCACAGACGGGCGCATCAGCACCGCATCGGGCAGGCCGAGTGTGTCGGGGTTGATATTGGGCAGATGCTCGACCAGACGGATCATGTCATAGCCGAGATAGCCGAACAGACCCGCCGCGGATGCAGGCAGATCGTCAGGCAGCTCTATCGCGCTTTCGGCAAGGATCGCGCGCATAGCCTCTAAGGGGTCCTGCTCGCAGGGTTGGAAACTATGGCGATCAAAACGCGCTTGGCGGTTGATCTGGCTTTTTGTGCCGTGGCACTCCCAAATCAAATCAGGCTTGAGGCCGATGATCGAATAGCGCCCGCGGACCTCGCCGCCTGTGACCGACTCCAGAATAAAGCTGTCCTGACCTGCCTCGGCCAGCTTCAGCATCACCGAAACAGGTGTGTCCAGATCAGCCGCAAGGCGGGCATAGACGATCTGGTTTTTACCTGCGTTCCAGCCTTGCTCGAACGCCTCATATGTCGGGATAATCGCCATGGGATCAGGGGAAGCTGGCGTGGACTTGATTGACCACGGCTTGGTTAAAGCTCAAGCCCGCATCCGCCTGCATGGCCTGCCCGTAGCTCTCGAAGATGTCACCTGCCAAGGATTGCGAGATTTGCGCGCCCACGATGTTGAGCAGCAGTTCGACCTCATCCTCGGCACGATTGGCCGCATTGATGCTGTCCAGACGCGCGATATAGGCCGCATCCGAGGCGGGCACGACAACGGTATCGCCTTGCTCCGCCAGCAAGAACACCTGCGCCACCAAGGTCGGGGGCGTGTCTGGGATGGAATCCTGCCTGCGGATTTGCACCTCTTGATCCAATCGACCGAGGTCTTCGAGCGTCGCGCCTGTCACCAGATCATCGATCAGATTGCTTGCATGGGCCGCCAAGGCCTCTCGCACCGCACCAAGGCGCCAATCGGCCAAAACTTCGTCGCGCACCTCGGCCAGAGGGGGCAGGGTGGGGGCGATGATCTCATCCAGACGCAAAGTGAACAGGCCGCCATCAGAGAGGTCCAGAATTTCGGGGAAATCACCAGATTGGGCGGCAAATGCGGCGTCACGGAAATTGTCATAGCCTGCGATGCCATCCTCGGATGCGGCGGTAAAACCGATCTCGCCCAAGACCAGAACGGTCTCATCGGCGACCTCTTCCACGGTCGCGCCCGAGGCCAGAAGATCATCCACCGTTTCGCGCAGATCGACGATGGTGCGGCGGGCCGCCTCGACGGCCAATTCGGCGCGCAGATCGGGCTCGGCTTCTTCAAAACTGGTCGATTGCGCTTCCAGAACCGCATTGATGCGGAACAAGGCAGGGCCAAAGGCAGAGTCCACAGGGCCGATGATCTCACTTTCGGTATCGGAGAAAATCATCGCGGCGGCGGCATCGCTCAGGTCGTCGCGCGTGACATCGCCCATGTCTACATCTTCAAGTGTCAGACCACGATCTTCGACCACCTGGTCGAAATCAGCCGTGCCAGCCTCAATCGCATCGCGCGCTGTCTGGGCGTCTTGTGTGGATGGGAAGACAAGGCGCTCCAAAAGGCGACGCTCGGGCTGGTTGAATTGATCGGCACGCTCGTCAAACAGGGCGCGCAGGGCCTCGGAGGAGATGTCCATATCATCCATGATCTGTGATGGGGTGACCCATGCATAGGTGATCAAACGCTCTTCGGGGCGGGTGAAGCGCTGTGGGTTTTCCTCGAAATGGGCTTGCAGGGTGGCGGTATCTGCATCTTCCACGGGGCTGGGCAAATCGCTCTCGGTCACAGCAAGGATCGAGAAATCGCGCGTCTCGGCCTGATAGGCGAGAAGGGTCTCGGCATAGACATCGGGGGCGGTGATCCCGCCGACCACGGCAAATTGCAGAATGGAGCGGCTGGCATCCTGGCGCACATCTTCTTCGAATTCAGCGGCGCTCAGGCCAAGCTGGTTGAGATAGAATTCATAGGCCTGCCGATCAAAAGTGCCATCAACCACCTGAAAGCTCGGCGTTTCGAGGATTTGGCTCGCGACTTCTTCATCGCCGACCGACAGCCCCATGGCGCGGGCCTCGTTTTCGAGAGCGGCACGGGCAAACAGGCTCTGACGCACAGCCGCATCAAGGTTATTGGCGCGCAGGGCGGCCAGATTGACAGGCGTGCCCGTCTCATTTTGGCGCGCGCGCATCTCTGATTGCAGGGCATTCGCGTAGTCGCGGGCCGTGATTTCGACATCGCCCACCGAACCCAATCGGCTCGCACCGCCTGTAAAGCCACCAATGCCAAAACCGGCCAAGGCCACCAAGAGCAAACCCATGATGATCCAGACAAAGATATTCGAGGCTTTCTTGCCGACGCTTTTGGCCATGTCGTGCCGTCTCCGAGTGAGTGTTATGCGGTTTCTGTGCAGTTCAAAGCGATTTACGCGCTCAAGGCAGGCGGGGCAAGGGCCGCACTAGAGGGATATGCTCTCAAGGCGCGATACCATCTGCGCAATTCCGTCTGCATCGGCATTTGCAAAGGCAATCCGCAAGGTCGCCTCCGCCTGACCGTCGCCGCCTTCGGCCCGCAAGGGGCCAAACATCGTGCCGGGCAAAACCAAAAGGCCTGCGGCATCCACCAAGCGTTTTGCCACCTCATCCGAGGGGAGATCATAGGGGTGGCGGACATAGGCGAAATAGGCCCCGCAGCCCAAGACCTGCCAATCGGGCAAGCGTTGGAAATTGGCCATCACCGCATCACGGCGCGCAAGGATTTCCAGACGTTCCCCCGCCAGCCATTCCGAGAGGTTCTGCATCCCCCAAAGCGCGCCGATCTGGCCGATCTGAGGGGGGCAAATCGAAACGGTGTCGAGAAATTTCTCGACCTCGAACAACCGCTGCGGCGAGGCCATGATCGCACCAACGCGGTGGCCTGTCAGGCGGTAAGCTTTTGAAAAGGAATAAAGATGAATGAAGGTCTCATCCCAATCCGCGTCGCAAAACAGATCATGGGGGGGCGCATCTGACGAATGAAAATCGCGGTAGGTCTCATCCACGATCAAGGCGATCCCATGCGATTTGGCCAAGTCGTAAAAGGCGCGGATCAGGGCAGGGGGGTATTCCACCCCGCAAGGGTTATTGGGCGAGATCAGGATGATGGCCTTGACCTTGTCGTCAATCAGCGCGGCACAGGCATCCACATCAGGCAGCAAGCTGTCATCGGTCTTGAGATAGCGGCCTTCGACACCCGCCATATCCAGCCACATTTTATGGTTGAAGTAATAGGGCACAGGCAGGATCACCGCATCATCTGGCCCCGCCAAGGTCGACATCACAGAGGTGAAGGCTTGGTTGCAGCCTGCGGTCACGGCGACTTGATCGGGGGTGATCGCGGCGTTGTAATTGGCGCTCCATTGTGTGGCCAATTCACTGCGCAGGGCGGGCAGGCCCAGAACGGGGCCGTAAAGATGGCTCTCGGGGTTGGTCATCAAGGCGTCGGCCATGGCGCGCGCCAAAGGGGCGGGCGGGGGATCCACGGGGGCGGCTTGGCTCAGCGCAATCAAGGGGCGATCGGCGGGAAAGGTTTTGCCCGCGATCCAGCGCCGCGCCTCCATCACAGGAGGGGGGAATGTCGCATGAATATTGGGGTTGATCGGCCGCATATGCGTGCTTCCCTGTCATTGAGAGGGCGCAGGCCCTTTGATCCTTGAGCGCGCGATTTGATATCGCAAAAGCGATCGGCACCACGCCTTTTGGGTGATGCCGACGGCCAGTATGGCTTAGAATGGAATTTCGTCATCCATGTCGTTTCCAGCGGGTCCGCTTGGGCCGCCTGCAGGGCCAGATGGCCCGCCGCGATCATCGGGGTAACCACCACCGCCGCCGCCACGGTCATCGCCGTAGCCGCCGCCGCCACCACCATAACTGCCGCCACCGCCGCTGTTGTCACTGCGACCATCCAGCAAGGTCAGCTCGCCGCGATAGGGGCGCAGCACCACTTCGGTTGAATACCGATCCGCGCCGCTTTGATCCTGCCATTTGCGGGTCTCAAGCTGGCCCTCGATATAGACCTTGGAGCCTTTGCGCAGATATTGCTCGGCGATCCGCGCCAGCGGCTCCGAGAAAATCGCCACACTATGCCATTCGGTGCGCTCCTTGCGCTCGCCTGTGGTGCGGTCTTTCCAATTTTCCGAGGTGGCAATGCGCAGATTGCAGACCTTGCCCCCGTTCTGGAAACTGCGGACCTCAGGGTCGCGACCCAGATTGCCGACGATGATTACCTTATTTACCGAACCAGCCATGTCTACTCCCAGCCTATATCGCTTTTGCGAATCTCAATTCTTGGACAAAGGTTAGACCACCTGAAATTGGTTAATGAAACCACAATCCTTGGGATATCTTGGCACAAGACAGCGGCGAGGCGCTGGAACTCGGGGCGGAAACACATATACTATGTACAATATTGGCAGAAACTTTTTGAGGTCGTGCATTTGAAGAGCCATGGGAGAGGCGCTCATTTCTGGCGCATGGGAGCCATCGGGGGGCTTTTTGCGATTTTTTCCTCGGTTTGTGCCCTGCCTGTTTTGGCAGATCGCTCCGAGAGGTTTTCAGCCGCGACCCGTCTGTTGGACACGCGCGGGGCCTCGCAATATGCCAATTCCATCCGCCTGACCCCCAATTACGACCCGACCGACAGCAATCTGCCAAGCTATCGCGGCTCTTATAATGGCCCCTATCTTGAGGTGGCGCGTGCGGCCGCGCGCAGGCATGGGGTGCCTGAGGATTTGTTCTTGCGCCTTGTTACCCAAGAATCCGCGTGGAACCCCAATGCGGTCAGCCATGCAGGCGCCATCGGGCTTGCGCAGCTTATGCCCGGAACGGCGGCCCTGCTTGGGGTGAACCCGCGTGACCCTTGGCAGAACCTCGAAGGCGGCGCGCGCTATCTGGCCGAGCAATACCGCACATTCGGAACATGGCGCTTGGCCTTGGCGGCCTATAATGCAGGCCCGCAAGCGGTCGAGCGCTATGACGGTATTCCCCCCTTCGACGAGACGCAGAATTATGTGCGCGTCATTCTGGGCGGGGCCTGATCGCGGTCAGGCTTGGGTTCTATCCCAAAAGATGTGTGACAGGGGTATCGCTTGGCAGATCAAACCGCGCGCATAGGGCGGCACGTCCACGCGACAGGCGTGAGGTCACAGTGCCAATCGGGAGACCTGTGAGGGCCGCGATCTCGGCATAGGTTTTACCCTCAATGGCGCGCATATGCAGGATTTGCGATTGCTCTGGCGGCAATTCGGACAGCGCGTTGAGGGCTTGTGTGAAAATCAAGCGTGTCTCGGCCAGCGGCGGGCAAGAGGCCTCGGGCATCTCATCGGTGACATTATCTTCTCGCATGCCGCCTGTCTTGATCGCGGCCTTGCGCAAGATCGCATGGGCATAGGCGCGCGGGTTGTCGATCTCGGGCTTGGCCTCATCGCGCATGCGCCGCCACAACATCAACACGGTTTGCTGCACCAGATCATCAGGCTCGACGCCAGCCCGCGCCAACCGCCTTGCCGCGCGGGTCAATTCGGGAACAAGCCTTTCCAGATACAGCGCGTGATCCGGGCCGTTTTCGAGGGCATAGCCCATGACGTTCCAATCCCTTTGAAGGTCGATGCCGTCACGCTGCTCTGTGCAGGCTAGAACGGCAATCGGGCGGGGGGAGGTGCGGCGTCTTTGGGCGTGGGGCCGCGCAGATCGGCGGCTCGCATAGGCAAGCCCCCGCGCGTGGGGGCGTTGCGCGTTTGGGCAGGCGCTGTTTCGCCTGCGATTTGGGGCAGTTTTGGCCAAGCATGGCTGGTTTGGGTGCGGGGTGCGAGGGTTCGGATCAAAGGCAGGGGGGCGTGCCTCTTATCCAGTGAGCGTCACGAAATATCCGACGCTTTTCACGACGCTTTCAAAGACCAATCAAGGAGAAATACCAATGACCCTCAGCTTTACCTCTCGTCCCCAAGGCAATCGCCGCTCGACCCTCGCGCTTGCGGGCCTCTTGACCCTGACTGGGGCTGTGGCTGCAAGCTATGCAATGGGGCAGGCCACGGCCATGGACAGTGATGGGGATGGCCTTGTGTCCTATACCGAATTGCTGGCGATCCTGCCCGAAGTCACGGGTGAGGAATTTGCAATGATGGATGTGGATGGATCAGGCGCGCTGGATGCCGATGAGCTGGCCGCAGCCCAAGATAGCGGCATGTTGCCTGCCACCTGATAGGCCAGCTGGCTTGCGCGGCGTGATCAAGAGTTCCGATCCCGAGTGATCACCCCGTGTAAGGGACGGCGCGAGAGTTATGCCTTCTGTCGCGCCGTTCCCGTTTCGTATTGAGCCCATGGAGCACATTGAGCGTTTAGGCCCCTCTGCAGGGTTTCATGGCTCAATCTATCGTGCTCAACTGCCGCGTGCGATGGCCGCAACGCCTGTGCGTGCGACTTCCACCAAACCCAGAGGGCGCATCAATTCCGCAAAAGCATCGATCTTCTCGGGCGTGCCCGTGATCTCGAAGACAAAGCTTTCCAAGGTGGAATCGACGACATTGGCGCGGAAAATCTCGGCGGTGCGCAGGGCCTCGACGCGGTGGTCGCCCTTGCCATGCACCTTGATCAGCGCCAGTTCGCGGCTGACATTGGGGCCTTCGACCGTCAGGTCATGGACCTCATGCACGGGCACCATACGGTCAAGCTGCATCTTGATCTGATGGATCACCTGCGGTGTGCCCGAGGTCACAATGGTGATCCGCGAGCGGTGGCCTTGATGATCTACCTCGGCCACGGTCAGGCTGTCGATGTTATAGCCGCGCCCCGAGAACAAACCGATCACACGCGCCAGAACGCCCGCTTCGTTTTGCACCAAGACGGCCAATGTATGGGTCTCGATCTCATCCGACATATGGCTGCGAAGGTCATAGGCGGAATGGCTGGTGGAGCCTTTTTCAATTTTTAGAGGGGACATATTGCCGTCCTTTTCTTTTATTCGTTGCCGCCGATTAAACCAGAACGCTGCCTTTGGCGTCGATGACACCTTGGGTGTCAGCCTCGCCCAGAAGCATCTCGTTATGCGCTTTGCCCGATGGGATCATGGGGAAGCAGTTTTCATGCTTTTCCACCAGACAATCAAAGATCACAGGCCCGTCATAGGCGAGCATCTCCTTGATCGCCTCGTCCAGATCAGCGGGGTTGTCACAGCGGATGCCCTTGCAGCCGAACGCCTCGGCCAGTTTGACGAAATCGGGCAGGGCTTCGGACCAGCTGTGGGAATACCGCTCACCATGGAGCAATTCCTGCCATTGGCGCACCATGCCGAGGCGTTCATTGTTCATGATGAATTGTTTGACGGGCAGGCGGTATTGAACGGCTGTGCCCATCTCCTGCATATTCATCAGCCACGAGGCCTCACCTGCGACATTGATCACCAAAGCATCGCGATGCGCGACCTGCACACCGATGGAGGCAGGGGTGCCATAGCCCATGGTGCCCAAACCGCCCGAAGTCATCCAGCGATTGGGGTCATCAAAGCCCAGATATTGCGCCGCCCACATCTGATGCTGGCCCACCTCGGTGGTGATATAGCGGTCATGATCCTTGGTCAGCGCCTCAAGACGCTGCAAGGCATATTGCGGCTTGATGGTTTTTTCCGAGTTCTTGAAGCTCAAGCAGTTGATCGCACGCCAATCGGCGATCTGGCCCCACCAATTCTTGACGGCACCCTTATTGGTCTTGCTGCCGCGCGCTTTCCAGATGCGCAGCACATCTTCCAAGACAAGCCCCACATCCCCGATGATCGGGAAATCGGCATGGATCACCTTATTGATAGAGGAGGGGTCGATATCGATATGGGCTTTCAGCGAATTGGGGCTGAAATCAGCGATACGGCCCGTGATGCGGTCATCAAAGCGCGCGCCGACATTGATCATGAGATCACAGCCATGCATCGCGAGATTGGCCTCATACAAGCCATGCATCCCCAACATCCCCAGCCATTTCTCGCCCGAAGCAGGATAGGCCCCCAGACCCATCAGGGTCGAGGTGATGGGAAAGCCTGTCGCATCGACCAATTCGCGCAGCAGATTGCTGGCGGCAGGGCCTGAATTGATCACACCACCGCCTGTATAAAAGACGGGGCGCTCGGCCTGCTCGATGGCTTCGACCAAAGCGGTGATGATCTCGGCATCGCCTTTGACGCGGGGTTGGTAATGATCAGTCTTGGCGCGTGGCTTTTCGACATATTCGCCATTGGCAAATTGCACATCCTTCGGAATATCGACCAAAACAGGGCCAGGACGACCCTTGGTGGCGATATGGAAGGCCTCATGGATGGTCGAGGCAAGATGGTCTGTCTCTTTCACCAGCCAGTTCATCTTGGTGCAGGGGCGGGTGATGCCGACGGTATCGGCCTCCTGGAAGGCATCCGAGCCGATCATGAAGGTCGGCACCTGACCCGTGAGAACCACAATCGGTATCGAGTCCATCAGCGCATCGGTCAAACCCGTGACGGCATTCGTCGCACCCGGCCCCGAGGTCACCAGCACAACACCGGGCTTGCCTGTGGCGCGCGCATAGCCTTCGGCGGCATGCACCGCACCTTGTTCATGGCGCACCAGAATATGCTCGATGTGATTTTGCTGAAAGATCTCGTCATAGATCGGTAGGACAGCACCGCCGGGATAGCCGAATACTGTGTCGACACCCTGTTCGATCAGGGCCTCAACCACCATCTTTGCGCCGGTCATCTGACGTGTCATTGCTGTGTTCCTTATGTCGTCTGCGTCTTAATCGGGTCGTTGATACAAAAAAGCCCTCGGGGTTTTTCCGAGGGCGCATGGGATAACAAATGGTAGTCGTTACCGATCCATGCGCGATCTTCTCACTAGGACGTTAATGTTGGGCAACATTTCCGAGGCTCCTTTGCGTTTCAAGGGACATTATGAGTGCAGCCAAAGGGCGTCAACAGCCAAAAGAGTGAATAATCTGTCGCCAGTCACATTTTTTGCGCAATAATACGTCGAAAACCCGCCGATAAGCTTCCAGATATTTCACGTTTTGCGATTCTTTTGCGGTGTCTGCCCTTGGTCTCAGCGGGGTGAGCCTTTGCAGATTCAAAAATGCTGCCATTGCACAGCGCGTTTGCATATTTTTTGTGCAAAAAGGGTGGCGGAGGGGGCGTTTCAAAACGATTTGGCAAGAAAAACTTACCAGAAAATATGATAATTGCCGAAAAAGGATATTGCGGCTGTCTGCTTCTGCGCTAACGTGCAGGCCATTACCAATAAATTCTGCCGCTCATAATGGGCGGTAGAAATCTAAAGGGGAGGAAACCTTATGGATCGTCGTTCTTTTTTGAGAACCTCTGCAGTCGGCGGCGCCGCTGCGGCATCTACAACGCTTGCAGCGCCACTCTACGCGCAAGGCAATCGTACACTTACACTCGTTACTTCCGTTCCTGACGGCTTTGCCATCTTTGATGATGCAGCGCAGACAGCGATCGATTACGTCGCAGCAATGACAGATGGTCAGCTGACCTTCCAGAAAAACTCTGCAGGCTCGCTTGTTGGTGCCTTCGAAGTGTTTGACGCTGTGTCCGCAGGTCAGGCCGATGTGTATCACTCGGCAGAATACTACTTCTTGAACCAGCACCCCGCTTTCGCATTCTTCACCTCCGTGCCTTTCGGCATGACGGCGCAGGAAATGGCGAACTGGTACTACCAGCGTGGTGGTCAGGATCTTCACGACGAACTGTCGTCGCTCTTCAACCTCAAGCCAATGATGTGCGGCATGACAGCCATGCAGCCCGGCGGCTGGTTCAACAAAGAGATCAACTCGGTCGAAGACCTTCAGGGTCTGCGCTTCCGTATGCCAGGCCAGGGTGGTCAGGTTCTCGGTCGCCTCGGCGCATCCGTTCAGAACATCCCA
>ENA-OUOG01002813-OUOG01002813.1-marine-metagenome-genome-assembly--contig:-NODE-2813-length-17331-cov-3.425061_pt1 | contig 17331 bp, 11 predicted proteins | sample MGYA00248635_ERZ508505 | MGnify/ENA primary metagenome ERZ508505 (study PRJEB26176, sample SAMN06267871) | marine metagenome | isolation source: Saanich Inlet, British Columbia, Canada | place: Pacific...
TAATGAAACTTTGAGCAGCTGCTTCAAGTTCTAGTTGAAAAGTATTATCATCACCAGCATAGTACAGTTTGGCATCCTGACTGTTACCAAAATTTATAGACTCGCTCGGGTCGGCCCCTGCTCTATCTCCAAGAAATATTTTATCAGGGGATAGATTAGTGAATCTGCCATTCGTAGAATTGAAAGTAGTTGCATATAATGTATTATTGTAGGTGTTATATTTTAACAAGCCAACACCTAATCCATAATTTCCGGAGCCGTTTGAATCTGCAAACGTAATGTATTGCCAATCCTCGTAAAAATCTCCAGATAAATGTGTTAGACTAACTTGTTCAGAAATTAATGCATTCGTTGCGTTATCAACGCTATCAACCAAACCATTAACGTAAGCAGAATTGATAACCCCTTGTACAGTGGTACTATCCAAATAATTGGCATCGTTTACAAATGTAGTTACATTGGTAGGAACATTTGTAAAGTTAGTATAATTTAAGTAATACGCACCATTTTGGTTATTCAACAAGGCTGCGTTTGACGCGGTGCCCGTTAATGCAGCGGTAATTGTACCAGCAGTAAAGTTACCACTTACGTCACGAGCAACAATTGCGGAACCAGTGTTAGCAGATGTTGCCGTTGTGGCAGCGTTCTGAACTTTACCTGCAGTACTTATTGTTGCAAGTTTTGTATCTGCAATTGCTGCGGTAGAATTAATATCAGCATTAACAATTGAGTTAGCCGTAATTGCAGCGTTGAGTGCCACATTACCAGTACCATCAAATGATATTGCAGCTGCGGTAACATCACCAGTAATAGAGAAGTTTCTACCTGAGCTCAAGGCTGAGGCAGTAGAAGCATTACCCGTCACATCGCCAGTTAGAGCACCCTCAAATCCTGAGGCCATCAAGATGCCTAAACTTGAGTCTGTTACATTAATTATACCCGTTGGTGATGAGTCATATTCGTCAATAACTTTCCACTTTTCGTCAGAGACATCAAAGAAGAAACCCATGTGTGTATAACCCACACCTGAGGTGCCTGTGTTTCTATTTGTAAAGAAACCAGTATCAACATTTATTGGTGATGCAGTGCCTGACCATCTATCACCCGAATCGTGGCCGGTAGATGTACCGAAATCAACCGAAATATTATCAGCAGAGTTGATAAGTTGTGCTGAACCAGTAATGTTTTGTTTAGTTAGAACTGGTGATGTAAATGCACTATCATTACCAAGTGCAACTTCAAATGTATCAACCCCACCAGCGCCAGTTCCTACACCATCAATACGAACATAGTAAGTCTGAGGTGATAGACCGGTGAAGTGACCTGCAAAAAATGCATCATCAAGACCAGTACCAGTAAAGACTGTTCCTGCCTCACCGATTGCATCGCCTTCATTGAGACGATAGAATGGAGCACCTTGTGTCACATTCGCTTGACCGACAGTGGTTTGTGTTCCAAGAACCGTTAGGTTACCATCAACTTGTAGGTCTGTTCCAATATGTGCAGAGGTTCTTACACGGAATGAATTTACTGAGTGATTCTGTTGATTAACAAGCAAGATGCCCGTGTTAGAGTCACCAGTTTCAACAACCCAACCCAAACACATTGGAAAGTTTGGATATGTCGGAGATGCGTTCTGAACCAGGCCTGGGCCAAGACCCACAAAGAAGTTTGTTCCGTTTGATAAACCTGTAGTATTGACTTCGGTTAACTGACCCGCAATGAGACAGTGCCCATAAGAATTATGCGGAATGTCCTGTGCGGCAATACCTTGTGCGTTATATGCGTTTACATCCGTTGCGTCAGCAAGGGCCACAGTTGGCACATCAATTATACCTGACGTATAGTTACCAGAGAAGTAGAGTGGCTGACCTTTCCGAATCAACGCGCCAGTATCATTCCACACACGTTGGTGTTCTTGAATACCGATCTCGTGGACCATACCAGTAATGTCATCATTATAGTTCAGTGTCTTATGCGCGTTATCATAATACAATAAACCTTCAGCGTATGGTTGATGTGAATCGAACCGAGTTGTATCGAACTGAACATTTAATAGTGATGCCGAATCTGCTTCAAGTTTACCTGAAACTTTAAGTCTATCTGAAATACGTAGATATTCAAAGTGTTCGGTAAATGGATCAATAAGGATTGAGCCGGTTGATGAATCGACCCTAATAATTTTACCAATGTGAATGGGATAACCATTATCCACGGTAACATCATCAGTTGTAAACTTACCGGCAGAGTCTGCAGAAAGATAAACATCAGCACCAGCAGTTAAACCACCAGTGTTTAGATCTCTTACAAGACCAAAACGAGTGACATAACCGTGAGCATTATCAACCATATCCATGGTTGCCATTGCAACAGTACCAGATACTGCAACATCAGCTTTGGCCTTTGTAATTTTCGGATGTTGCCCATGCGCAGTACCAGAGATATAAACAATGTCACCATTGCTGACCGTTTCACCCGTTTGGTTGTGTACATAAATTAAGGATTCTTGACCAATATTAATTGTAACTTCACTATTACCTTCATTGGTCGTGGGTGTGAAACTCAAGCCTTTCTGTGGATCTGAATCCCAATACAACGCACCAGATACGGATGAATATGTTCCAGGTGTTGCGTTAAAATTAATACCACCAACGTTGGCAGAATCAACCGTTACTTTGCCGAAAATAACATCACTTGTGCTATCAACAGTCTGTCCGATTTTAACAGTACCATCTGTAATCGTTACACCCGTACCGCCGGTAAAGTGAGCTCTTGTTTCAGTAGCACTTGGGCCGGTGTATGTAAACACACCAGTGCCATTATTGTAAACAAGTGAACCATCACCACCAGCGTCGGTAGCACTTACCGAATTCTTTGCATCACTATCAGCACGTGCCGTAGTATAGTAAAGATTATCACCTTCGGCCAATGTAGTTGTTGTATATGGATCTAACGTTGCAACTGTTGTAAATGAACCACCGTCAGCAGTACTGATTGTAAACTGTCCGTTTGATGAATCAAAGGCAAAATCAGTAACACCGGCAACAAGGATTTCACTAATGCTATCAACTTGTCCTTGAGCATTAACAGTAATAATTGGTATCTGTGTTGCAGAACCGTATTCGCCAGCAACAACTCCGGTGTTTGTAATGTCAAGTGTATTAGTACCTGAATTATAAGTTAAACCAGTACCACCTAATGCGGCTTCGTCAAGTGATACATTAAAGTCACTGTCAAAATTAGCTTTAGTGTAGATCTCTTCTACATTAATACTGAATGTACCAGTATTTGCATCATATGACATGTCACCACCAGCGTTTAAATAGCTGCGGATGGATTGTATAGATGTAGTATCGCCTAATGCAGAATCAAACCTGGCTCTAGTATAATAAAGGTCGTCGCCTTCAGTTAAGTTGCTAGTCGTATATGGATCAAGCGTAATTACTGTATTAAATGACTGACCGTCAGTGGTCATCACATTAAAATTACCTGAAGCAGAATCAAAGTCTATTGATTCAACAGAGGCTATATTTGTTTCCGTGGCCTGTGTAAGTTGACCTTGAGCATTAACGGAGAACACCGGAATCCTAGTAGCAGAGCCATAGGTATTTGCCGTAACGCCAGTATTAGTAATACTAATAGTATTTGTTACACTATTGTATGAAAGACCAAGGCCGTTGATTGATGCCTCGTCCAAAGCATCATTGAAATCAGAATCAAAGTTAGCTTTTGTAAACACAACTGGCAACGGTGCTATTACTCAAAGCGGCGGCGATATGCGCTTTATGACAAACACTGCTAACACAGAACGCATGCGCATAGACTCATCAGGAAATGTTGGTATTGGTACTAGTTCGCCCCAGTCAAAATTAGATGTAAGACTATCTAATAATACAACCGCTAATATTGGAGGTACTATATCTGTCGGTACTTTTGCAGGTTTGTCCTTTGGCTATTCGGAAGCAGGAAATTCACTCTATAGACACTCAGCAATTGTATTCGAAAGAGATGATGCCGCTTTTGGTGACGCGAGGGGTAATATACATATACTAAATAGTCCTTCTGGAAGCGCAAGTGCAGACTTAGGCGATTCTAGGCTAACTATAGTTCCGACAGGCTCTGTTACTGCAAACGTAGACCTACGCGCACCTATTTTCTACGACTCCAATGATACTGCTTATTATGTAAACCCTAACTCTACAGGACTTTCATTATCCAGCAACGGGATTGTTTCGTCAGGAACGGGTGTTAATGGCGGTTTCCAAAACAGAACTTACACTGGCGGTCGTAATCGAATTTGGAGCTTTGGGAACGCTGACGGATATGGTATTTCATATTTTCAAGGCGGCCCTGATTATATTGGTTTTCATGTCAGTGGAAATCCAACGCAAGCAAATTCTGACTTCTGGGTTAGTAGCGCAGGAATTTCTCAAACATCTCAGTCATCACGCGCACCTATTTTCTACGACAGTGGAAACACAGGTAACTACCTAGACAGCCCTACGTCCTCTGTATTTAGGCTTAATGGTTCTACTGCTGTGAACTTGGCGGTAGGTGGTGCTACTAAGCTGGTGGCTAATTCTACAGGCATAGGTATTGGTACTAGTTCGCCTAGCGGTAAAACACATTCAGTTGCCGCAGACGCTCAAGTAGCTGTAATGGCGGGCGGTGATGTTAGTGACCCTCTGTACCCTGCTTTTGGTTTTGAGGGTCAAATAGGGTCAAATGGCGGTCGTGGTGCAGGAATGTACCTGCCTGCTGATGGCACTCTTGCGTGGTCTACGGCAGGCTCAGAACGTATGCGCATAGACTCATCAGGCAATGTGGGTATTGGTGTAGCTGGCAAGGCCAGTTCAACAATTTTAGCAGTTGAAAATGCTTCAGGTTATGCTCCTACTTTAGTGCTTAATCAGTCTGGCATAGGTGCGGCATCTATTGCAGTCCCTGCTTCTGAAAATGCATTACAATTTAACTATTGGAACGGCAGTTTAACAGAGGCAATGCGCATAGACTCATCAGGTCGTGTGGGTATTGGTACTAGTGCGCCTAGTGCTAAACTGCATGTAAATGGGGGTTATAGCGGGGCTGTAAATTTAGAAACAGTATATAGCTATTCCCAAAATAACTATGCTATTAAAATTAATGGAAACCCAAGCACTTCTGGTGGTTATCTTGGACAATATGCTGATGTTGGCGGATTAGAAGTAGGCCATGGCGCTTCTTATCACGGTGGTAGCTCAACCCATAAAACAGACGCTTATAGCACATCTGCCGCGTTCAGCAGATATCATTCAGGAGTAATTTCATTTTTTACAAATGCTTCTCTTACTGCGGGGGCTACTTATTTTCCAACAGAACGCATGAGAATAGACTCATCAGGCTCTGTTACTGCAAACGTAGACCTACGCGCCCCTATATTCTACGACTCCAACGACACTGCTTACTATGTAGACCCCGCTAGTACGTCTAATGTTAAGGGTTTTATCTTTAACTCAGGAACCACGCTTGTTCAAGCAACGCCTAACATAGAGTCGCTGGCAAGTAACAATACAGCAGGTAACGTCCACTATCATGCTACCTTCTGTCGCAACGATGGCACTGTAAACGGAAAGATTACTACCAACTACTACGCCACAACCTATTCCACCACGTCTGACTACAGGGTTAAGGAAGATATACAGCCTATGGGTTCAGCAACCGCTGATCTTATGGCTCTTAATCCTATCAACTTCCAGTGGGTAGGAAGCGACATAAGAACCGACGGATTCTTAGCCCACGAAGTAGCTGCCATTGTTCCTGATGCGGTGGTAGGTGAGAAGGACTCGTTAGACGCAAAGGGCAACCCAGACTTGCAGGGTCTCGATCAATCTAAGATGGTGCCTCTTTTGGTCAAAACTATTCAAGAGCAACAGGCGGTAATTGAATCGCTTGAGGCTCGACTAACCGCGTTAGAAAACGCATAACATCTCAGAAGGAGATAAACATGGAATACACTTGGGCCGTTACTGGCATTAAACACAACCAAGAGCAATCGGTAGTACAGACCTACTGGACTAAAACAGGTACAGATACTGACGGCAACACTGGCACGTTCTCTGGAGCTACCCCCTTTGAGAATGCAGACCCATCAGCAGACGGATACATACCTTTCGCTGACCTAACAGAAGCTGACGTTATTGGCTGGGTTCAGGCTATTGTTGTTGACGGTTACGAGGAGCATGTAAACGGAGTTATCCAGAAGCAGATAGATAGTAACCTTGTAGTCGATGGGGGTATGCCTTGGGCACCTGTAGAAGAGCCTGTTGAAGAGCCCGTTGAAGAGCCTGTAGAAGAGCCTGCTGAATAAATAAGGAATTGACATGGTAGAAGAGACAAAGGAAGTCCTAGACGTAGCCGCAGCTTCAACAGGAATACTGGCGTTAGCTGCTTGGTTACCGCCCACGGCCTCTGTATTTACTATAGTATGGTTAGGAATTAGAATATATGAATCACCAACTGTACAGAAAATACTAGGGAAACCTCTTGACAAATAGACAAAAATAGTGTATAATAATATGACTATCTTAGCTTCTTTAGTACAACCAGTAACTACTCTTTTAGATAAATTCATCGAGGATAAAGACAAAAAGAATGCCATTGCTTTTGAGCTTGCTACTATGGCTGAAAAACATGCTCAAGAACTTGCAAAGGCACAGCTTGAAGTTAATAAAACTGAAGCAGCGCATAAGAATCTTTTTGTTGCAGGTTGGAGACCAGCTGTTGGTTGGGTTTGTGTGTTGGGAATGGCGGGTAATTTCTTGGCTATACCAATGGCAAACTTTGCGCTGGCTCTTTCCGGTTCTGAGATCGTCATTCCCCTTATAGAGTTGTCAACCATGATGCCTGTACTGATGGGCATGTTAGGTTTAGGTGCTATGCGTACCATAGAGAAACGCGCAGGCGTACAGAGAGATAAATAATGGTCAATCCTTTAGCTAGTCCTTTTGATGTTGAACGTGAAGATGTGTTTGCTTTAGAGCAGCCACAAGAGCGCACAGCTGCTCCTCAGCCACAACGTGCAGAACTCCCGGGATTAATCAAAGCTCGTCAATACGAATCACCTGAGCAAGCCTTGGGTGGGCTAGCTAGCTTTGTAGGACGTACAGGTCAACAGGCTAGAGCATTGACTGATTTACGTACAGAAGCTCAAGACTTCTCTGGTATGTTTGGAGATGTCAACAAGTTTAGACAGTCACCTAGAGCCGTTGAGCAAGCGTTCTCTAAAGAGACTGACGCTAACATTGTAGATTATGTCTCTAAGAATAAGATACCAGCATTTAAAGAAGTGGATGGTCAGCGGTTCTATCTTAACACAGGTACTGCCGGTAGCCTAGCTGAGGTAGCTGGAGAAAAACGTAAGGGCGGTGGTAAGTACGAAGCATTTGGCCCTGTTGGTACATACTCCGCACAGTGGGTCGAGAATCCTCCGCTATCTACAAACCCTATTATTAATTTCATGGCAGCTGCTATCCCGGGTGGCCAGTTAATGCTCACGGCAGCAAAAGCAGCCGACGGTGTGAAGCTATCTCCTATGGAAATTGCCAACACTTTGCTAGGTGGTTTAGAAATAGCTGGTGTTGTTCAACCGCCTTCAGTAGGAGCCATGCCTACAGGTCAAGCAGGCCCGGGCATAGCTGACGCAGGTAAAGGGTTGTTTGGTAAAACTTATGCACAAACACAACAGGCCCTTAAAACTGCTGCTGCTTTGTCTGAAGGAAACATCGGTGGTGTACTGATGGCTGGCTTCGGGGATAGAATAATTCCAGAGGTTTTAGAAAGAGCTAAAGTTAATCCAGAGACTTTAGAGAACTTAGGTATAACACCTGACGACTTTAACGTCGCTCTACAGAAAACTGTTGAAGCAGTAATTGATGGTCAAGACGTTAAGGATGCCATGCTTCTAGGCTTTGGCACTTACGTTAAAGAAGGTGGTAGTCTTGGTTTTGACTTACCCGACATCGACCTACCCAGTATTGAAGGGCTTAGTGCTATAGAAGATGCTGTTAGAGAGATGGGTAGTAAAATAGATGACGAGTTGTTCCAGCCAATTGCTCAGAGTGATTTTGTTAAAGAAACATTGCCAGCCTTTGAGGATACTATCCGTGAAACTGTCAATCCTTTAGACGATTGGGTTGATGATATAAACCTCCCAGACTTCCCTGACTTACCTAATATTCCCATGGAAGGAACAACACAAACAACAGTAGCCTCACCTACTAGAACTACTGATTCCTTATTTAATAATGAACTGTTTAAATTTAAAACTCAAATAGGTGTAGACCTAGAACCTTATGAATACATTGATTTATATGATAACGGTCTTGAAATAAATACTTTAAACGAGCCTGAAGATCTTAGACGTGCTCGTGAACTTGGCTTAAAGGCGTACTCTTTCTAATGACTTACTTACAACTTGTAAACAGCGTACTACGTAGACTTCGTGAAGATGAAGTAGATACTGTGTCAGCTAACAGCTACTCTAAATTAATCGGAGAGTTTGTTAATGACTCCAAGCGCACAGTGGAAGATGCTTGGGACTGGACTGCTTTGCGAAACACACTTACTGTAACAACTACTGAATCCGGTTTTAACTACACCTTGGTTGGTTCCTTAAACCGTATGAAAGTGTTAGACGTTATTAACGATTCCTCTAATTGGTTTATGCAGTACCGTGGCTCTACGTGGATGAACAACGCTTACTTGGTAGAAGATGCTCCAACAGGCGCTCCACAGTTTTATAGCTTTAACGGTATTAACGTAGACGGTGACAATCAGATTGACCTGTACCCTAAGCCTGACGGTGAGTACATCTTACGCTTTAACGTCGTGTTACGCACAAATGATTTATCAGCGGATACCGATAGAATAAACATTCCGCATTCTCCTGTTGTACAAATGGCGACAGCATTAGCTGCTCGTGAGCGAGGAGAGACCGGCGGCACCAGTGCAGCAGAACTATTTGCATTGGCAGATAATACCTTGGCAGACGCTATCGCTATTGATGCGTCACAACATCCTGAAGAGACTATCTGGACTACTTGCTAATGGCTCAACAATTACAGAATATTACAGTAGCGGCACCGGGCTTCTTTGGGCTTAACACTCAAGACTCCCCCATAGGACTCAACCCCTCTTATGCTTCTGTTGCTGATAACTGTGTAATAGATCAGTACGGTCGTGTAGGAGCACGTAAAGGCTTTACTCCTGTCTCCACTAACGGGGCTTCTTTGTTAGGCTCTAGTCGTGGCATTGAAACAGTTTTTGAATCTCTCGACACTAGCGGTGATAAAGTAGTTTTTTCTGCCGGTAACAATAAGATATTCTCAGGCACTACTACACTTACTGACATAACGCCTGTAGGCTACACCCCCACAGCTAACAACTGGAAAATAGTAGAACTATCAAATCACGTTTACTTTTTTCAAAGAGATCATGAGTATTTAATTTATACAGATGAAACAGGTACTGGCGTTTTAGACACACACACTACTCACGCGCATTCTACAGGAACTCCTCCGCAAGCCAATGAAGTTCTGTCTGCTTATGGTCGCCTTTGGGCAGCAGATATAACAGGCAACAAACATACAGTTTATTGGTCTGACACGCTTCTTGGTCATCACTGGAATGGAGGGACTTCTGGCTCTCTTGATCTTACAACTGTTTGGCCTACAGGTAATGACGAAATTGTAGCCTTGGCTGCACACAATGGTTTCTTGATTATCTTTGGTAAGAAATCTATTGTTGTTTATTCTGGTGCTGCCTCTCCTGCTACCATGGTACTCAGTGATACAATAGAAGGCGTAGGTTGTATCGCTCGTGATTCCGTACAACACACAGGCACTGATGTCTTATTTTTGTCAGACTCTGGTGTTCGTAGTTTTGGTAGGATCATTCAAGAAAAGTCTTTACCTATGCGAGACGTTAGTAAAAACGTCCGTAATGACTTGATTAAAGCAGTAGCTGCACAGACTAACCCTATTAAGTCCGTTTATAGCGCAGAGGAAGCCTTCTACCTGCTTTCCTTTAGTGAGTCTGGGGTAACCTACTGCTTCGATATGCGAGGCCCTCTGGACGAATCTGGGGCCTACAGAGCCACTACATGGTCTAGCATTGATCCGCTAGCTATGGCCCGTTTAGCTGACGGTTCTTTGTACTTTGGCAGGCCTGATGGCATCGTTAAGTATTCTGGTAATTTAGACGGTACATCTTCTTATGAGCTACGTTACTTTAGCAATCCTTTAGATTTTGGCAACGCTACTAACTTAAAGTTTTTAAAGAAGTTTAACTTAACAATCATCGGTAGTTCATCTACAGACGTTACCCTTAACTGGGGTTATGATTACTCTACCGCATACAATAAACAAGCGTTTGTTTTTAGTGATGGAGTTACTGAACCTGCTGAGTACGGCATTAGTGAGTACAACACTACAGCAGAATACTCTGTGGGTATCAGCATTGAAACTCCAAAAGTAAACGCGAGTGGTTCTGGTTCAGTAGTAGCTATCGGGATTGAAGCTCAAATATACGATTCACCTTTTTCAATACAGAAAATTGACATACATGCTCTACTAGGGAGACTAATCTAAAATGTCTAATTATACTAAGACGACTAACTTTGCAACTAAAGATAGCCTCCCTGCTGGCGATGCAGCCAAGAAGGTTAAAGGCACAGAGATTGACACAGAATTTAATAACATCGCTACAGCTGTCGCTACTAAAGCAGACTCCTCTGCTGTTGCTAATGTAGCCTACACTACTGGTAGTACTTTCACAGGTAACCTCGTTTTAAATGACAACGTAAAAGCAATCTTCGGTACTTCTAGCGACGGCCTTGAGGTATACCATGATGGCTCTAACAGTGTTTTAAAAGATTCAGGCACCGGCATCCTACGTTACGAAAGTGACGTATCAGCTGTTGCAGGTACTATCCTTGAAGTTAAAAACATTAACTCTACTTCCGGCACTGGTTCTTTTATTAAGTTTAGAAATAGCAACAACGCGGACGGTACTGCTCCATACTTAGGTGGCATCGGTACTCAGTTACGTGTCTATGCCAACGGTGGCGAGTCAGCACGTTTCAATGAACACGGTGTTCAGCTTAACGGTACTAATGCTCTAATAACAGCAGGCGCGGGTACTCCAGAAGGATCAGTAGCCGCAGCAGTAGGTTCTATTTACACCAGAACAGACGGTGGTGCAAACACGACTTTATACATAAAAGAATCTGGCTCAGGTAACACTGGCTGGGTTGCTAAGTAATTAACGGAGATTAAAAATGGTAATGCCCTATCAAGACCCACGGATGCTAGGTATAGTTCCTCCTCCACAAGCTACGGGAGGCGTTAAGACTCCGTTACACGCTGGTTATGTCAAGACTCCTGACCCTGTTGCACAGTCCGGTTACTTTGACCCTACAGCTTTGCCAACAGGTCTACCTGCAAACACCAATCAAGGATTAGACTATAGCGTTGGACAACCTTCTAGCAGTAACTTACCTTACTTGGGAGCAGCCCTTGGAGGCGCTTTGACAGGTAACTGGGAAGATGCTTTACGCACAGCCGGAGGTTACTACACAGGACAAGAGGGCATCGAAGGTGCTTATCAAACAGGCACTGCTGGCTTACAGCTGGGACAACAGCTAGGACAACAAGCGGTCGAAGGATCACAGTTCCGTCCTTTCACAGTCACTAGCAATCTGGCTAATATTCAGACTACTCCTGAAGGCAGCTTGGGTGTTCAACTATCTCCTGCTCAACAAGCACTACAAGAGCAGCTGTTAGGACAAGCTCAAGGATTGTTTGGTCAAGCAGATGTCGATCCAGCCGCTGCACAGATGGCCTTGTATGAGCAAATGAGAGCCGTACAGCGTCCTGAAGAAGAGCGTCAGCGTCTTGCACTAGAAGAACGTATGCTTTCACAGGGACGCTTAGGACTATCCTCATCAGCTTACGGTGGTTCTTCACCTGAACTACTAGCTATGGAGACAGCACGTCAAGAAGCTATGGCTCGTGCTAACTTAGGCGCTAGACAACAAGCAATGGCTGAACAAGCTCAAGCAGCTAGTCTTGGCCAAGGGCTCTTAAGTTCAGGCTTTATGCCACAGCAGCAGGCACTTTCATTACTAGAAGCGGGCCAGATACCAGCAGGTTTAGCTCAGCAAGGAAGACTAACGGGTACACAGCTTCAAGCACAATTAGGGGGCATGGGTCTGGAGTCTTATATGCAAGGCGCAAATATGGCTAACCTTTTGCGTCAACAGCAGCTGGCGGCTCTAAGCCAGAGTGTTTTAGGCGGTAGTGGTGTTTCCAGCGGCGGTGGTTTACTAGGTTCACTTATTGATAAAGTAACACAGAAGAGTCCATCGTCTATCTTTGGTGGAGCTACACCCTCTCAGATTAACACCGGGCTTCTTATGGGTTTAAGCCCTTCTGACATAGCAATAGGTGTTTCTCCAACAACTCAACAAGAAGAAGAAGACGAAGACGCGTTACTACGCGCCATGGGCTACGATATTTAAGGAGTATTACAATGGCTAGTAAAATAGATATAGCTGGTTTACTTACGGGTATTCCAACCGCACCTCAGAAAGTAGACCCTCGTCTGAATATGCAACAACAGCAGTTAGCTTTTGGTCAACAAGCAGCTGACATGATGAGTGGAGGTATTCGCGGGTTAATGACAGGTCAAGCACAGACGACTCCTTATGAGAGAGCTAGTCAAGCAGAACGCTTACAAGCAACTATGTCTCAGCTAGATCCTTCCAATCCAGACGACTTGAGAGCTTTAATTAGAATACTAGCAGCTACTGACCCTGCGGGTGCTATACAGGCAATGCAAAGACTTAAAGATCTAGAAAAAACCAGTTATTCTAAAGGCTCTACGTTTACAGTAACAGATGAAGACGAAAACCAATTTATTGCCGTTCCTGTTACTAGCAGTACTGGAGAGACTACAATAAACTATCAACCGGTTGGAGAAGGCCCTGCAAAGCCTCAAGGTAAAACAACGATAACAGGGGGTGAGTTTGCTTTAACACCTCAACAAGAGACTGAAAGGAAAGCAGGATCTAAAGGTGCTGAAACTGTCGCTAAAGACTTTGGTAAGCTGAAGGTTGAAGCAGGTGCTAAACTCCCGGGAATACGTGAGGAACTTAACCGCTTACAAAATTCATTAACTCTTCTGAAGAAAGTGCCGACAGGTGGGCCGATCAACTTAGCTAAATACGGTGTTCAGGAGTTTTTTGGTTTGACAGGCGGCGACAAGGCTAGGCTTGAACGTCAAATGGCTATGTCTATCCTAGAGAGCTTAAAACCTCTTTTTGGTGGTTTAATCAGTGAAGGCGAACGAAAAGCTTTGGAACAAATAAGTGCTAATGTTAGACGAGGTAACAAAGCTAACACAGCTATAATTGAAACAATGCTAGATCGTTTAGAAGGTATCGCAGCTAACGCTCTGATGTACACTAATTCAGATTCTCAAGAAGAATACGAAAGCCTTGTTAAAGACATGTACAAACCGGAAGAAGAAGCTAAAGTATCTTGGGAGAACCTTGACGGAGTAAACCCTTAATGAGCAACACTATTACCGTAGTTTTACCCAATGGTCGAGAAATTCCTAATGTTCCTGCTGGTACGTCTTCTGCTGTTGTACAAGACATAGCTATTAGAAACGGGTTAGCTACCTTAGAAGACTTCCAACCTAAACCTAAAACTGGTTTAGTACCTGACGCTGTTCCTAAAGAAGACAGTCCTTGGTATGAGGACGTAGGTGGTTTCTTTGCTCAAAACATGGACATCCCTTTAGGCATGGCGGGGGCTGCCGTTGGGGTTAAAATGGGAGCACCTTTAGGGCCTGTCGGAATGACCGCTGGTGGTCTCCTTGGGGGTGCTGCTGGTACTTTTGGTGGTTCTTTGATTTCTGATGAATTAACAGAAGAAGAATTAAACTATAATAAAGCCGTTGAAGACGCATTATGGTCTATAGGTTTTGATGTGGCTACACTGGGTCTAGGAAGACCCGTAAAAGGCGCATGGATTGCTGCTAAGAAAGCACTAGGTTTCAGTCCTGAAGAAGTTGCAAAGGAGCTTGTGAGTACTGCACCTAAAGTAGCTGAAGCGGGTAGTATAGAATCGTTAAGACAGACACAAAAACTGTTAGAAAAACAAGGAGCCAGTTTAACTCGTTATCAGACGGGCAACGCTAGTGCTCTTGAAGTATTGGCTGAAAACTTAGGTGAAGTAGGTTTGGTGTCGGGCAGGGAGTTTGCTGACAACATTCAGAAAGTTAATGAAGCTGGTCAAAAAACATTAGATGATATTTTTAATGTTAGTTTAAGAACAGGCGCTTCACCTGCGGAGTTAGGAGAAGGTGTCTTTGACATTATTAACGCCGGTAAACAAGCCATGCAACAGGTTTATGTTGAAGGCTTAGATGGTATAAAAAGCCAAATACCTAACAAACGAGTCAATACTGCTGGTATAAGCAAACGTCTCAATTCTTTCTTAGAGAGTAAAAACGTAAGAACTTATCAAAAAGGAGAATCAGCTGTAACTTCTCTTTTAGATAAAGACACTATAAAGTTTGTTGAAGAACAGCTTTCAGGTGTTTTAGATTTACAAAACATGACTGCTCGTAGTTTAATTGATGTAGATAAAGCAATAACTCAGCAACTCCGAAAGTTTGGAGACGTAAACAATAAACTTTATAACGCCACGGCTGATGCTGAATTGGCAGAAGTACAGCACATCTTAAAAGAAGCGTTTATAAACACTCTAAAACAAGCAGACAAAGGTGCAGCTTTAGAATACAAAGCGTTAAAAGAGAGTTATAAACAGGGATCAGCAAGTCTATTACCCGTTATTAACAAAAACACGATTGAAAACGCAGGTCGAAGTAATTATGACGCGTTAGGCAAAATGCTGACGACGCAGCAGAACACAAGTAAGATTGCTGCAATGTATAAAAGCATCGACGAGGCTTACAATCAACTATCTAAAGTTAAGGGACTTCCTTCGGATATTCCTTATCAGACAGCTAAAGAAGCGAAGCAGGCGATTAGACAGTCCTTTATAAAGAACCTAATTCCTAAAGCAGGTACTGCGGATTTTAAAATTAAAGACTATGAAGGACTAGCTTCTCAGTTCTCTACCCCCGCTGGCACTAAGCGTTTACAAACCGTCATGGGTGAAGACGCAGGTCGAGTTAAGCAATTGTTTAATCTGTTTGCTGAAGCAAGTAAGAGACCAGAAAGCACTGCCGGTACTCTATTCTTACGTGGTAAGGAATTTGCAGCTGTAGGTACACTGTTAGGCGCAGGTGGTATGGCTGTAGCGGGTGCTCCCGGCGCTATAGGAACAGCCGCAGCGATACTAGCGGCTCCTGTGTTTTTAGCTCGTCTAGCTAGCAATCCAAAAGCTGTTAATAAGTTATTAGCTATGTCTAAAACAGAGTTCAAGACACAACAGTTAAAAGAGAAGGCTTTGACTTTTGTAATTAGCGACGTAATGGACGCTTTATCTGAGGAAGAACAGGCTTCTTTACGTAACGAGTTACGCGCTTTTGTTGAAGGGGAGTAAAGGAAAGTGGCTGTGGATTTAATAACAGAGTTACAAGAAAGTTTTGCTAAACGACAGCAGAAAGTGAAGGACATCGCTAACCGAAAAGCACTCTATTCTGATCCTCGTTTACCTGCGAGGTTTAGAACACCTGAAGCTATCGCTAGGCTTAATTCACTATTACCGGAGTCTGAAAGACTGCCCCTATACGCCAACCCAGCAGAGGTTGCTTTGTCAGCCGCAGGACAGGCTACAGGAATGTTAGGTGACGCTGTAGGGGCTTTAGTTCCTCAGCCGATAGAAGACATGCTAGGGGCCGTAGGCTCTGCTGTAATGTCTACTGCTCCCGCACAGGCAGCAGGGGAGCTTATTCTCGACTTTTCTGAAGCTAATCCACGTACTGCGGAAAACTTAGGTAACGTGTTTAACGTAGTTAGTGCAGGTACTGGGGGAGGTTTAATCAAGGCGGGAGCAAAAGCCAATAAAGGCGCTTGGGCCGCAGGGGTAGAGAACTATATTGATAACTTCTATGGGAACGACAAACCAGATGTTGACCCTACAGAGCTAGAGAAAACTTTAGGCGCTATCGCTGTTTCGTTGAAAGATCAGAAAGTGTCAGACAAGAACGTAGCCTTGGCCGGGAAAAAATTATCTGGTTTTATGAAGTGGGGACAGGGAGGAGCAGCAGCAGCTATTGATAGTTTTTTAAACCCTTATTCAAGAGCTTTATACCGAAACACAGGAATTAGCCGTAAGGCTCAAAAGACGGTTGATGATCTACTCTTTAAAAATAAAGGCAATCCTTCAAAGAGAGATATAGACAAAGCGGTTGCACAGGTTATTTACAATAGACATATTTTAGAGCAGTCTGACCGTAAAGGAGAGATAGGCGCACCCTTGTTTGAAATAGACGACTATGCAAACATTCAAGGATATAAACCAGATACTTTAAATAATTTTATCAGCGGTGCTAAGGCAACTAAGACCAATACAGCGGGCGGTCAAAAAGTCTCTACTCCCACCTCTGTATTAAAAACCGCCTACTCGAAAATTAACAAAGCGTGGGGAAACTTACCTGATTCTAAAAGACGGCTTATCTTTAAAGAGCCAAGCGGAGGCAGTTCTGGCGATCATCTAAAAGACATCGCTTATAAACACCCAGCTAATAAAGCAATAAGGGAAGTTATTTCAAAAAACAAAGGAAGGATGACGACTGAGAAACTATGGAGCGAGCTTAAAAAACTCTCCGATAAAAGAAAAGGAACTGACGATGCGTTCCAGATTACTCAGACATTGGACGAAGTTAAAAAGGACGGTCTCTGGGTGCAGACAGGTCTCAAAGGCACAGCGGTTGTGGAAGGAGGAATTAACGGTCTGATGAAAGTTCTGCCTAATGGGAGAGCGATAGCCTTCATGTCCGACAAACACGACTTTTTAGAAAAGCTGCCCTTTGTAGGCAAGTTCCTTGAGAAAGCACTTCCGAACCAGCTTATGGCTGTCTCTGGGCCAATGCACTTAGACATTATGGGTACAAAATGGGCAGAAGAGGCTTTACAGAAACAAGGCAAACGTATAGAAAAAAGAGAAAAGACTCGACCTGTTAAAAGGGAAGATAGAGCTAGGGACATAGATGTTTTACAGAACTATGTTGATGCTCGACCTACGGCAGGTCAACTGCTACGTGGTTTCGACCCAGTGACTGGCACAGGCTTGTTAGCCACGACTTCAGGAAATAACG
>ENA-OUOG01002814-OUOG01002814.1-marine-metagenome-genome-assembly--contig:-NODE-2814-length-17326-cov-5.613891_pt1 | contig 17326 bp, 18 predicted proteins | sample MGYA00248635_ERZ508505 | MGnify/ENA primary metagenome ERZ508505 (study PRJEB26176, sample SAMN06267871) | marine metagenome | isolation source: Saanich Inlet, British Columbia, Canada | place: Pacific...
GATCTGGTGATCCGCACCAGTGGCGAGGCGCGTATCTCGAATTTTCTGCTCTGGCAATCGGCCTATGCGGAATACGAATTTATCGACACGCTCTGGCCTGATTTCACGGCCGAGGAATTTGGTGAAGTGGTGGCCCGTTTTGGCACCCGTGAGCGGCGCTTTGGCGCGGTTCTCGCCTGAGTGTCAAACGCGCGGAGCATCTTATGACACAACGCGCTGGTAGCTTTTCCGATTTGATCTCGCGTCTTGTCACAGCGCTTGTGATGGCGGCTGTGGGGCTTTTGGCGGTCTGGTTGGGCGGTCTTTGGTTCAAGGCTTTCGTCGGTTTGATCGTGGGTGTTTTGATCTGGGAATTGGCCAGAATGCTGGGGGCCGATCAAAAACGCGCCTTGACGCTTGGCGGTTTTGCAACCGTGGTTTTTCTGTTCGCGGGGCTTTTGCCTGTGGGGTTGGGGCTCAGCTTACCCTTGCTCTTTCTTGTGGGGTTTGCAGGGGTCGCAGCCCTTGAGCACCACCGCACGATCTACATGCCGCTGGCCATGCTGGTTATGTTGGCCGCCTTCGGGCTTTTGGTGCATCGCGATACATTCGGTCTGACATGGATGCTCTGGCTGGTTCTGGTGGTCGTGGCCACGGATGTCTTGGGGTATTTTGCAGGCCGCATCTTTGGCGGCCCGAAATTCTGGCCCCGTGTCAGCCCCAAGAAAACATGGTCTGGCACGATTGCAGGCTGGTTTGGCGCAGGCGCGGTTGGGGCGGTTTTCATGGGGCTGACGGGGGCGGGCTTTCAGGTGATCGGCATCTCGGTGGCGCTGTCGATGGCCAGCCAGATGGGCGATATCGCGGAATCTGCGGTGAAGCGGAAAATGGGTGTGAAAGACAGCTCCAACCTTTTGCCAGGTCATGGCGGTGTGTTTGACCGCTTTGACGGGATGCTTGGGGCTGCGATGCTTTTGTTGATTGTAGAGAGCTTGACCTCTTTCCCCCCCATGCCAGCCCTGTGACCAAAGGGAGAGCCTAGCCCATGCGCGTCAGTATTTTCGGAGCGACAGGCTCGATCGGGCAGAACACCCTTGATTTGATCCGCCGTGATCAATCGGCCTATCAGGTGGTTGCCCTGACGGGTGGGGCCAATATCACCCAGCTTGCCACTGACGCGATTGAATTTGGGGCCGAGATCGCGGTGACGGCCCATGAAGACAAGCTGTCCGAGCTGCGCGCAGCCCTTGCAGGTTCAAAGGTTGAGGCCGCCGCTGGCGCAACAGCGCTGATCGAGGCCGCTGACCGCCCCGCCGATTGGGTCATGTCCGCGATTGTGGGGGCGGCAGGCCTCGCGCCCGGGTTTCATGCATTGCGGCAGGGCAAAACCTTGGCCTTGGCCAATAAGGAAAGCCTTGTGACCGCAGGGCAGTTATTGCTTTCCGAGGCGCAGACCCATAGCGCCCGCATCCTGCCCGTCGACAGCGAACATTCCGCCGTTTTTCAAGCGCTTGTCGGTGAAGATATGGAGGCGGTTGAACGCATTATCATCACGGCCTCTGGCGGTGGTTTGCGCGATTGGCCGATTGAAAAACTGGCCGATGCGACCTTGGCCGATGCGGGTGCCCATCCCAATTGGGATATGGGGCAGCGCATCACAATCGACAGCGCGTCGATGTTTAACAAGGCGCTGGAACTTATTGAAACACGTGAATATTTCGGGGTTGCGCCTGATGTGATCGAGACAGTGGTTCACCCGCAATCGATTGTGCATGCGCTGGTCGGGTTTCGTGATGGCGCTGTGATGGCCCATCTTGGCGCGCCCGATATGCGCCATGCCATCGGCTATGCCCTGCATTGGCCCGAGCGGCGCGACCTGCCTGTTGCGCGGATCGATCTGGCACAATTGGCAAAGCTGGAGTTCCACGCCCCCGATCTTGCGCGCTATCCCGCCTTGCGGCTGGCGCGCGAGGTGATGGAGACGCGTGGGTCTGCGGGCTGTGTGTTCAACGCCGCCAAGGAGGTCGCTCTGGACGGATTTATCGCGGGACGCATCGGTTTCATGCAGATGGCCCCCCTCGTCGAGGCCACCCTAGACGCCATGTCGCAGGAATTTCGCCTTACTGATGCCATAGAAACCCTTGAGACCGTGCTTGAAACAGACCATCTGGCAAGGATACGCGCGAATGAGCGGCTGCGTATGATCGAGGAGCAGAACTAGCATGGACTTCATCCCCCAATTTGGCGGCATCCTGTTTACCATCATGGCTTTTGTCGTGGCGCTATCCATCATCGTCGCGATCCATGAATATGGGCATTATATCGTGGGGCGCTGGTCAGGTATCCATGCCGAGGTGTTCTCGATCGGCTTTGGGCCGGTTTTGATCAGCCGCGTTGATCGGCATGGCACGCGGTGGCAAATTGCGGCTCTGCCATTCGGGGGGTTCGTGAAATTCCTGGGCGACTCGGATGCAGCCTCGGGCAAGGATGGGGCCGCGATTGACGCGCTGGATATGGCCGAGCGCCGCCGCTCCATGCATGGCGCACCGCTTTGGGCGCGCTCTGCGACCGTTGCCGCTGGCCCCGTTTTCAATTTCATCCTGTCCATTCTGGTTTTTGCCGCCTTCAGCCTTGTGATGGGGCAGGCGGTCAATGAGGCCGTAGTCGGCGAGCCACGGGATTTGCCCGAGGCGATGGCAGGGCTTGAGGAGGGGGATGTGATCCTCTCCATCGACGGGCTTGGCGTGGCTGATCTGGCGGATGTATTCGTGGTCTCGGACCAGATCACACCATCTCCTACCTCGATCTACGAGATCGAGCGTGGCGGTCAGGTGATCTCGGTCGAGGCCGCCAATCCCCTGATCCCCTATATCCAAAGCGTGCAGCCGCAATCAGCGGCCTTTGATGCAGGCATCCTTGAGGGGGATGTGATCACCTCCGTCAATGGTGCGCAGGTTTACGCCTTTCGGGAATTGCGCGAGGCGGTCGAGGCCTCGGCAGGTGATCCGATTGAAATCAGCCTATGGCGCGAGGGAGACCAGATCGATGTCACCCTCAGCCCGCGCCGTGTTGACCTGCCTTTGGCCGAGGGCGGCTATGAGACCCGTTGGTTGATTGGTATCTCCGGGGGATTGCTGTTCTCGCCGCAGGTTGAATCTGTAGGTCCTTTTGCGGCCATCGGATATGGTGCCGAGCAGACCTTGTTCATCATCAAATCATCCCTGTCTGGCCTTTGGCATATGGTGACGGGTGCGATTTCCAGCTGTAATCTGCAAGGCCCCATCGGGATTGCCGAAACCTCCGGTGAGGTGGCCAGCCAAGGGCTCGACAGTTTCATCTGGTTTATTGCGGTCCTGTCTACGGCGGTGGGGTTGTTGAACCTCTTTCCGATCCCCGTTCTGGATGGTGGGCATCTGGTGTTCCATGCCTATGAGGCCGTTGTGGGGCGCCCGCCTTCGGATAAAGCCATGCGGATATTCATGTCGGCAGGTTTGACCATCATGTTGTCCTTGATGCTGTTTGCGCTGACCAATGATCTGTTCTGCTAGGGGCTAGCTCCCGCCATTTTGCGGGAGTTTTCCAAGAATCGTCCAAGCGCTGCCGCATTCGGGCCACAAACTTTAGCAAATATCCGCCGAGCCATGGCGCATTTCGCGTCACCCAAGTGAGGAGGCGGGAATGAAGACCATCAATGCAAGCTATCGCAGCCTGAGCTATATTCTGTCCCTCAACACAGACCGGCTGCTCGTTCCGGCAATGATTATTGGCGCTTTGGCGATCGCCGGCGCGATGTTTTCCTACCCCACGGTTCATTGATCAGCCTGCCGCTGCGCGTTTTGTCCGTTTGTTTTTCCGATCCTTTGTGTATATCCCAGTGGATAACTCGATGTTCCGAGGGTGATGCTGCGCGCGTTGGTTTTGACATGCCAGATGCGCCGCGTTAGGGATGCTTCAAAAGGCGACAACAAAAAGGCTGTATTTGATGAGGGACCTTCGACAGGTTTGGGCGGTGTTTTCGCGAATGCGCGCTCATCTGGTTCTGGCGATGGCAATGGCCATCTCGGCCTTGGTATTGGTAAACCCAATCGCCGCACAGGATTTCCAGTTCAATAGCTTCGATGTTCAGGGCAACCAGCGGGTTGAAACGGCATCGATCCTGACCTTCGCGGGCATCCCCGCAGGCGAGACTGTTTCGGGCGGGGTCGTCAATGATGCCTTGCAGCGCCTGCAGAACACTGGATTGTTCGAAAGCGTAGAAGTTATTCCGCGCGGCAATACTCTTGCGATCATTGTGCAGGAATACCCCACCATCAACCAGATCAGCATCGAGGGGAATGACCGCCTTGATGATGAAAATCTGCAATCGATTCTGGCCTCGCAGCCACGCCGTGTCTATTCCCCCTCTGTGGCCGAGCAGGACGCCGAGGCGATCACGGCCGCCTATCGCCAATCGGGTCGTTTGACCGCCACCGTTACTCCGCAGATCATCCGCCGTTCCGACAACCGCGTTGATCTTGTGTTCGAAGTAACCGAAGGGCGCGTGATCGAGACCGAGCGGATTTCGTTTGTCGGCAACCGCTCCTATTCGGACCGTCGCCTGCGCCGCGTGCTGGAATCGACCCAAGCGGGCTTTTTCCGCGCCATCATCTCGCGCGATACTTTCGTGGCCGACCGTGTGGCCTTTGATCAGCAGCTTTTGACCGATTTCTACCGCGATCGTGGCTATGTCGATTTTGAAGTGCAATCGGTGGTGCCAGAGCTGACGCGCAGCCGTGATGCCTATTTCATCACCTTCAATATTGTGGAAGGCCAAAGCTTCACCTTTGGTGAGGTGAACGCCGTAAGCGATCTGCCTGATGTCGATGTCGAGGCCTATCAGGAGGCCATTCGCTTGCGTCCCGGCACGACCTATTCGCCACGTCTGGTGGATGCCACAATCAGCCGTTTGGAAAACCTCGCGACCCAACAGGGCCTGCGCTTTATCCGTGTTGAACCTCGCGTCACCCGCAATGATGAGGCGCTTTCGCTGGATGTTGATTTCGAAATTACCCGAGGGGACCGCGTCTTTGTCGAGCGGATTGATATCGAGGGCAATGCCACAACTCTGGATCGCGTGATCCGCGCACAATTTGACACAGTCGAGGGCGACCCCTTTGACCCGCGTGCCATTCGCCAAGCGGCCGAGCGTATCCGCGCCTTGGGCTTTTTCTCCGATGCAAGTGTCGAAGGACGTGAAGGCACATCGCCTGATCAGGTGATTGTTGATGTGGATGTCGAAGAGCAACCAACAGGCTCGCTCGGGTTTGCGGTGTCCTTTTCATCCGATACAGGCGCGGGCGTCGGTATCGAATTTTCCGAGACCAATTTCTTGGGCCGTGGTCAAAGACTCGAAGCCGCGATTGATACAGCCTCGGAATCGCAATCGATTTCGATGAATTTCATCGAGCCTGCATTCCTGCGCCGTGACCTCGCCTTCGGGTTGAGCATCTATGCGAATGAAACAAGCCAGCAAAACGCAGCCTATAACACGCGCAATGTCGGCATCAGGCCCTCGCTCGGCTTTCCCGTCAGTGAATTGGGGCGGATGAATGTCTTCTATCGGATTTCCGAGGATTCCATCACCAATGTGACCACCGCCAGCTCACCGATCCTGCAACGCGAAGCAGGTGAGCGGATCACCTCGTCGCTTGGTCTGACCTATAGCTACGACTCACGCGGCGAAGGCTTGAACCCTGAGGCGGGTGTCTTCTTCAGCATCTCGAATGAATTGGCGGGTCTTGGCGGCGATGCGGAGTACCTGCGCAGCACGGCCACAGCGATCGCGGAGACCTCGATCCTGCGCGAAGAAGTCAATTTGCGCGCCGCATTCGAGGCGGGCGGTGTGAATATGATCAATGGCAATAGCCGTATTCCTGATCGTTTCTTCTTGTCATCGCGCCAGATGCGCGGCTTTGAGCCCGGCGGTGTCGGGCCACGTGATAATGGCGCTGCCAACCGTGACGCCCTTGGCGGTAATTTCTACGCCGCCGCACGCTTTGAGGCCGCGTTCCCCCTTGGTTTGCCTGAGGAATACGGGCTGTCGGGCGGTGTTTTCTACGATATCGGCACCGTTTGGGGGCTGGATGATGTTGCGGGTGCTGCCCTTGTGGATGATGGGTTGCATTGGCGCAGCTCGGTCGGTTTCTCGATTTTCTGGGACACGCAGATCGGACCATTGCGGTTCAACTTCTCGCGCGCACTCGACACGCAGACCTATGACCGGACCCGTGATTTCGACCTGACCATCGAAGCGCGTTTCTGAGGCGCGGACCAATGGTGGGCAGATTGCCAAACTTACAAAAGGGCGGGGCGCTTCGGGGCCTCGCCCTTGTTCTTGCGCTTGGCCTTGCCGCGACCTGTGGCGCGGGTCTTTTGGGCACACAAGCGGGTGCGCAGCAGGCCGCTGGTGGAATTTTGACACTGGACCAAGAACGGCTTTATGCCGAATCCCTCTATGGTTTGCGACTGACCGAAGAACTGGAGGCGGCAGGCCAGCAGCTTGCTGCCGAAAATCGCGAGATCGAGGCGCTTTTGACAGCCGAGGAGCTGCGCCTGACCAATGAGCGCGCCACCATGACCCCTGAGGATTTTCGCGTTGTCGCGGATGAGTTCGACGCCCGTGTGGAAGACATCCGTGCTGCCCAAGAGGCCAAGGCCCGTTCCCTGACCCAACAAGCAGAACAGGGGCGTCAGCGGTTCTTTGACCTTGCCGTTCCGGTCCTGATCGAGCTGATGACCGATCAGAATGCCGCTGCGATCTTGGACAATCGCGCCGTGATCCTGTCGCCCGATAGTGCCGATATTACCCCTGAAGCGATTGTGCGCATCAATGAGGTGCTTGGCTTGGGCGGCGAGGGGCCATTGCTCGATTTGGGAACAGTGTCGCAACCTATTCAACGCGGCGCGGAACCAAGCGCGCCCTAGACCTAAATGAAAGCTCACGCACTCTTCGGTGCGCATGCTTGCCCGAAAGGGGGTGAGTTGCTAGGAGGGATGACAAACTGCTCGGGCGATCTGGGCAAGACGAACGGAAAGGACACCAAGCGCATGACGGCAGATATACCAACCTCGGCCGATATCCACTTGATCCAGAGGATCATTCCCCATCGCTATCCTTTTCTTTTGATCGACAAGGTGAAGGATATCGTGCCCTTCACCTCGGCCACGGGCGTCAAGAATGTGACCTTCAATGAGCCGCATTTTCAGGGCCATTTTCCTGGTGCGCCGATTATGCCCGGCGTCACGATCATCGAGGCTATGGCCCAAACGGCGGCTGTGATGGTCGGGGTTAGTGCGGATATGGCTGATAAGGAATTGCTCGTTTATTTCATGGGCATCGATAAGACCAAATTCCGCCGCAAGGTTATTCCGGGCGATGTGCTGGAAATGGTCGTCTCGGTGACCCGCGGCAAGCCCGGTGGCAAGGTCTGGAAATTCGAGGGCCGCGCCACGGTTGAGGGTGAATTGGCCGCCGAGGCCGAATTTACCGCGATGATGGATTTGCCTGCAGATGCGGCTGGAGCTGCGTGAATGAGCATTGATCCCACAGCGCGTATTCACCCCTCGGCGGTGATCGAAGAGGGGGCCGTGATCGGCGCTGATTGCACGATTGGCCCGTTTTGCGTGGTTGGCCCCGAGGTGACGCTGAAGGACGGGGTTGAGTTGAAATCCCATGCGGTTGTCACAGGCCTGACCGAGATCGGTGAGGAGACGGTGATTTTCCCCTTCGCCAATATCGGCGAGATCCCGCAAGACCTGAAATATGCGGGCGAGAAAACCTCCCTTATCGTTGGCAAGCGCAATCGCATCCGTGAAGGTGTGACGATGAATGCAGGCACCGAAGGCGGTGGTGGCGTGACGCGCATCGGTGATGACGGCTTGTTCATGACAGGCGCGCATGTGGGGCATGATGCGCATGTGGGCAATCATGTGGTGGTTGCCAATCAATCGGCCATCGCGGGCCATTGCATCATTGATGACAACGTCATTATCGGCGGTCTGTCGGGCATCCATCAATTTGTGCGCATTGGCAAAGGCGCCATTATAGGCGCGGTCACCATGGTGACCAATGATGTGATCCCATATGGGCTGGTGCAAGGACCGCGCGGGGCTTTGGACGGGTTGAACCTCGTCGGCCTCAAGCGGCGCGGCGTGCCTAAGGAAGATATTACCGCGCTCAGGGCTGCCTATCAGGCCTTGGCCCAAGGCGAGGGGGCCTTTCAGGAAAGGGCGCAGCGCCTGTCCAGCGACGCGCCGGATTCGACCTATGTGCGCGATCTGGTGGATTTTGTATTGAAGGGCTCGGACCGGTCCTTCCTGACCCCGAGGTAGAACCGATGTCGCGCGCCATTCTTTCAGGGGCGGGGCGCTTGCCTGCTTTGTTGCTCGAAGCGGGGCCTGCCCATATCGTCCAATTCGATGGCGTTCCCACCGCGGGTTTGGATGCCCCTGTGATCAAAGCGCGGTTCGAGCAGCTCGGCAGCTTGTTCGAGGCCCTGCGCGCCGAAGGGGTGAGCGAGCTTTGTCTTGCAGGTGCCATGGCCCGCCCTGTGCTGGACCCCGCAAGCTTTGACCCCCGCACGGTCGAATTGATGCCGCGCATCTTGCCCACATTGACGCGGGGCGATGACGCGCTTTTGTCGACCATTGTCGCAATCCTCGAGGATGAGGGCTTCAAGATCATGGGCGCGCATGACATCCGTCCGGACCTTCTGGCCGAGGAGGGCATTCTGGCGGGTATGGTCAGCGATGCCAAACGCAGCGATGCCGCCCGCGCACGCATGGTGCTCGAGGCGCTCTCGCCTTTGGATGTGGGGCAGGTGGCTGTTGTCTCCAATGGCCAAGTCTTGGGTATCGAAACCAAACCCGGCACGGATGCCATGCTGGAATTCGTTGCCAAGAACGCCCCGAGTTCGGGTGGTGTTCTGGTTAAACGGGCCAAGACGGGGCAGGACCTTCGGGTTGATATGCCTTCAATCGGGCCAGATACCATTCGCCGTGCGGATGAGGCGGGGCTGTCTGGCCTGTGTATCGAGGCAGGTGGCGTCTTGGTCTTGGATCAAAGCGAGGTGATCGCAGAGGCAGAGGCCCGCGGGATCGCCCTTTGGGCCGAGGCGTGAGCCTCACCTTCTTTCTGATCGCGGGGGAACCCTCGGGCGATAAACTGGGCGCGGCCCTGATGGAAGGGCTGCGGGTTTTGCGCCCCGATGTCCAATTTGCAGGGGTCGGCGGCCCGATGATGGAGGCGCAAGGCCTGCAATCGCTTTTCCCGATGGAGGAGTTGAGCGTGATGGGGCTGGCCGAGGTTTTGCCACGGCTGCGTTCGTTGTTTGCGCGCCGTGATCAAGCTGCCAATGCCGCGCTTGCCCTCAAGCCCGATGCCTTGATCACCATCGACAGCCCCGATTTCTGCCTGCGCGTCGCCAAAAAGCTGCGCGCGGCTGATCCAAGCATCCCCACCATCCATTACGTGGCCCCGACAGTTTGGGCATGGCGCCCGCATCGGGCCGAGAAGATGGCGCGCCATATTGATCACGTCTTGGCGCTTTTCCCTTTCGAGCCGCCCTTGATGGAAGTGGCTGGCATGAGTTGCGATTTCGTGGGCCATCCCGTTGTTGCCGAACCCTTGGCCAGCCGCGAAGACGCCGATCTGTTTCGCGCCCAAGAAGGCTTTGCCCAAGACGCGCCATTGGCCTTGGTCTTGCCGGGATCACGCAGGTCCGAGGTCAACAGATTATCGGATCGGTTCGGAGAGGCTCTGGCGCTTTTGGCGCAGCGCATTCCTGATCTTCGGGTCGTGCTGCCGACCACTGCGAATGTCGCGGGGCTGGTGAATGAAAAAACCGCCCATTGGAACCTGCCTGTCACGGTTCTGGACCCGCGCGAAAGCAGTGCAGAGGTGTTCGCAGCCCGCAAGCGCGCGGCCTTCGGGGCGGCCAATGTCGCACTTGCGGCCTCGGGCACGGTCAGTCTGGAGCTTGCCGCCGCCAATACGCCGATGGTGGTGGCCTATGATATGAGCTGGCTCTCGCGCAAGATCATCGGCTCCATGCTGCGGGTCGATACCGTGACCTTGGTCAATCTCGTCTCTGACACCCGTGCAGTGCCTGAATATCTGGGGGAATTATGCCGCCCCGATATGATTGCAGCCGCCCTGACCGAGATTTTGTCCAATGAGGCGGTGCGCCTTGAACAGCTTGGCGCGGCTGAATTGACCATGAAACGCCTCGGTCTTGGGGGGCAAGCGCCTGGATTGCGCGCGGCACAGTCGATTTTGGAGCGAATTGACGCCTGAATTATGGGGTAAAATAATACCCAATACGTAATATATTGTTTTTGCTTGATAAAGTTTAAATCACAGTGCTTGACCTGTCCTGATCTTTACAGCATATACCCGCCATCCCAACCGAGGTGCGATCTCTTCGCGCCTTTTTTGGTTGCTCTGCCCGAAGGGGCTGGCATTTTGCTAAGGAAGAAGCACATGAAAACCTTTACCGCTACTCCGGCGGATATCGACAAGCAGTGGATCGTGATCGACGCCGAAGGCGTTGTTCTGGGTCGTCTTGCCTCGATCATCGCCATGCGGCTGCGCGGCAAGCACAAGCCGAGCTTCACACCCCATATGGATATGGGCGACAATGTCATCGTCATCAACGCCGATAAGGTGCAGGTGACAGGCAAGAAGCGTGACAAGCCGAACTACTGGCACACTGGCTATCCAGGCGGCATCAAGAGCCGGACAACTGGTCAGATCCTCGAGGGTAAATTCCCCGAGCGTGTATTGACGCAAGCCGTCAAGCGCATGCTGCCCGGTGGTCCTCTGAGCCGTCAGCAGATGACCAATCTGCGCGTATATGCAGGTGCAACCCACCCGCATGAAGCGCAAGATCCAACCGTTCTGGACGTTAAGTCCAAGAACCCCAAGAACACGCGGAGCTAATCATGGCCGACACACTCTCTTCGCTCGATGAGCTGAAAGGCGCTGTGGCCGAGGGCGCAGCAGCCCCGGAAGCCATGGCAATCGCCTCCACCCCTGTTGAGCCTATGCGCGACGCGCTTGGCCGTGCCTATGCAACTGGCAAGCGTAAGGATGCGGTCGCCCGCGTCTGGATCAAGCCCGGTTCTGGCAAGGTCATCGTGAATGGCAAGCCCATGAGCGAGTATTTCGCACGTCCCGTTTTGCAGATGATCCTGCGTCAGCCCTTCACGGTTGCTGGTGTTGAAGATCAGTTCGACGTGATGGCCACTGTTAAAGGTGGCGGTCTGTCGGGTCAGGCGGGCGCCGTGAAGCACGGTATCTCGAAAGCATTGCAATTGTATGAGCCCTCCTTGCGTGGCGCTCTGAAAGCTGCAGGCTTCCTGACACGCGACAGCCGCGTTGTGGAACGTAAGAAGTTCGGTAAGGCGAAAGCCCGTAAGAGCTTCCAGTTCTCCAAGCGTTAATCTTCGCGGTATTCGATTTTGGAAAAGGCCGTCCTTCGGGGCGGCCTTTTTCTGTCTGGGGCTTTCATCATGCAAAGCGGGGTGTGTTTGCTTTTGAGCCCCCCGCCGCTCGAATCCCTTGTGCGGCCTTGCCATTGCAGTAAGGATCGAGACAACCTCGGAATGACGATAGGGTGGGGCCCAAGCGATGCGCGAGGCCGGCTGGCTAGGCAAGCTTTTCAGAACGGATGCCGCAAAAGGCCTGACCCTTGTCAGCCCGCCGATGCTCTATGCATTGGTGATGTTGGCCGCGCCGTTGTTCACGATTTTCCTGTTCAGCTTCTGGACGCAGGATTTTCTGACCATCGACAGGACCTTCACCCTCAACAACTACCGCGAGGCGCTGACCGATCCGCTCTATGGGGAATTGATGACGCGCAGTTTGCGTATCTCCTTGGCGGTCACGGTGTTGACGGTGGTGACAGCCTTTCCGATTGCCTATTTCGTCAGCTTCCATGTCGACCCAAGCCGCAAGTCGCTCTGGCTGTTTCTGATCACCATTCCCTTTTGGACCAGCTATCTGATCCGCGTGTTCCTCTGGCGGGTGATCCTTGCCTATGACGGGCCTGTCAACGGCTCGCTCATAGCACTTGGGGTGATTGATGAGCCGTTGAGCTGGATCCTATATAACGCCAATGCGGTGGTGATCACGCTGGCCCATGCCTATGCGCCCTTCGCGATCCTGCCGATTTTTGTGAGCCTCGAGAAAATCGACCGCAGCCTTTTGGAGGCCGCCCGTGATCTGGGTGAAAACAAGATCATGACCTTCCTGCGCATCACCTTGCCCTTGGCCATTCCGGGCGTTCTGGCGGCCATTTTGATCGTGTTTATTCCCACAATCGGCGATTATGTGACGCCGCGCCTTGTGGGCGGATCGGGGGGGACGATGATCGCCAATATGATCCAGACGCAATTCATGCGCCTCAACAATGCGCCGATGGGGGCGACATTGGCGGTGCTGGCAATGGTGATGGTCGCCTCGGTTTCTTTTGTGTTGATCCTTGTGACACGGCGTTGGACGCGAGGTCCGAAATGAAGCTGAGTGGCCTGCGCATCTATGCGATCGTCTATCTGGTGTTTCTTTATGCACCCATCATTTTGCTGCCGCTTTTTGCCTTCAATGACGGCACGATCATCGCCTTTCCGCTGCAAGGGTTTACCACGCGCTGGTTCACCGATCTGGCCGCCACCGAGGCGCTGATCGAGGCCACTGGAAATTCGCTCTTCATCGCGGTCACTGTGGCGATTTTGGCGACCTGCCTTGGCCTCTTTGCTGCGCGTGCGGGCGCGCGCTATACCTTCCCCGCCAAATCGGGGATTTTGGGGTTTATCATGCTGCCCTTGGTCCTGCCCGAGATCATCGTGGCGGTCTCGCTTTTGGTGGTGATGTTGCAGGCGGGGCTTTCCACGGGGCTATGGTCGATCATCGCGGGGCATGTCCTGATCTGCACGCCTTTTGCGGTGGCCATCCTGCAGGGCAGTTTCGCCAATATGGACCGCAGCTTGGAAGAGGCCGCGATTGATCTGGGCGAGACACCGATCAGCACCTTCCGCCTTGTGACGCTGCCCTTGGTCACGCCCGGCATCATCGCCTCGCTTTTGATCTGTTTCACGATCAGCCTTGATGAGTTCATCATCGCGTTTTTCCTGTCGGGCAATGAGCCGACCTTGCCTGTCTATCTCTGGGGGCAATTGCGCTTTCCCGCCCGTCTGCCGATTGTCATGGCGCTTGGAACGATCCTTGTCGCGCTTTCGGTGATTTTGTTGATTTTGGCTGAATATGTCCGCAAGCGTGGTCTCAAACGCGCGGGCCTCAAGGATACTGGAGGGTTCGTGTGAACGCGCAAACCAAAGCAGGCCAAGCGCCGATTATCCGTCTTCAGGACGTGCATAAATACTATGGTGACTACCACGCCCTGCGCGGAATTTCTGCCGAGATCGGGCAGGGGGAGTTCTTCTCGCTGCTGGGGCCATCAGGCTGTGGCAAGACCACGCTTTTGCGCGCGATTGCGGGGTTCGAGGATATCTCTTCAGGGGCGATACTGCTTTCGGGGCAGAATATGGAGGGGGTTCCCCCCAATAAGCGCCCGACCAATATGGTGTTCCAATCCTATGCGATTTTTCCCCATCTCAGCGTGGCCGAGAATGTGGGTTTTGGTCTGCGCAAATCGGGCTTGGACCGCGCTGCAAAAGCCCGCGCCGTTGGCGAGGCGCTGGAGATGGTGGGGCTGTCAGGCTTTAGATCGCGGGCGGCCCATGCGCTCTCGGGCGGTCAGCGCCAGCGGGTGGCTTTGGCGCGCGCGCTGATCCTCAAGCCCAAAGTTTTGCTGCTGGATGAGCCGCTCTCGGCGCTGGACAAAAAGATGCGTGAGATCATGCAGGTCGAATTGATCAAACTGCAACGCGAGGTGGGGATCACCTTTATTCTGGTGACCCATGACCAAGAAGAGGCGCTGGTCATGTCCGACCGTATCGCCGTGATGTTCGAGGGCGAGATCGCCCAATTGGACGAGCCAGAGCGCCTCTATCGTCGCCCAAACAGCAAACGCGTTGCTGAGTTTATCGGCGTGATGAATTTCCTTGAAGCCAGCGCCCAACAGACGGGCGAGAAGATCACCCTTGAGGTCGCAGGTCTGGGCAAGGCCGAGATCACGCCTGAGCAATGCCCCGCAGGCGCGGTCAGCGGCGCATGCTCCGTGGGTCTGCGGCCCGAAACCCTGTCGATCCTGTTTGAAGGTGAACAGAGCAAGGCCCGTCTAGCCGAAGGGGTGGTGGATGAGGTCGTCTATTATGGCGATATGACCTATTACGACATCCGCCTTGATGGGGCTTCTGCGCCTGTGCGTATCTCCATGCGCAATGTCATCAGCCGCCCCGTGTTGGAGGTCGGCGCCCGCGCCCAAGTCACATGGGACCCGCGCGCTATGGTGCTATTCAACTGATTTCTTGACGTAAAACGCGGTGGCATCGGGCAAGTCTTCGGTGCCAAGCAAGACGTGCCCTTGTTCTGCGCAAAAATGGGGCACATCGATATGGGCCACGGCGTCACTGGCGCGCAGCCGTGCGATCTGGCCTGCGGCCATGCCATCCAACCGCTTGCGCAGGCGCAAAACGGGCAGGGGGCAGAGCAGGCCTACCGCGTCGATATCGAGATCATACTCCATTGCCGCCATGGCTTAAGCCGCGCCTGCGACATCGTCCACAATAATGTGAGCAAAGGCCGCGTGACGGCGACCCAGAATCCGCATAAGCATGTCCCATGTTCGGAATTGACCTATATGATGCAAGCCTGCTGCCCGCGATAATCGTCGCGCTCAGCGCAGGTATACTGAGTTTCCTCAGCCCCTGCGTCTTGCCGATTGTGCCGCCCTATATTGCCTATATGGGTGGCATCACCATGGATGAGATAAGCACGAAAAACCGCGCCCGTGCCCGCGCGGTTGTGGCCGCGCTTTTCTTTGTGCTTGGCTTGTCGACGGTGTTTTTATTCCTCGGCTTCACGGCCTCGATATTTGGTCAGTTTTTCTTGCAAAACCAAATACTTCTGTCACGTATTTCAGGTATAGTGATCATCATTTTTGGCCTGCATTTTCTGGGGCTTTACCGCATTCCAATTCTGGACCGCGAGGCGCGTCTTGATGTGGGTGATCGCGGTGGATCGGCCTTTGGGGCCTATATCCTCGGGCTGGCCTTCGCCTTTGGCTGGACGCCCTGTATCGGCCCGCAGCTTGGCATCATCCTGACCTTGGCCGCGACCGAGGCCAGTCTGGCGCGCGGCACGCTGTTGCTTGGCGTTTATGCCATCGGGCTGGGGTTGCCCTTCATCCTGACGGCAATCTTCATTGAGCGCGCCACGGGCGTGATGACGCGGATGAAGCGCCATATGCGCTTGATCGAGCGCTTGATGGGCCTGTTGTTGGTGGGCGTCGGTCTGGCGCTTTTGACAGGGGCATTCTCGGCGTTTTCTTTCTGGCTTTTGGAAACTTTCCCCGCATTGGCACTGCTTGGATAATTTCGCCATAGCCTTGCCCAAATTACCCGCTACTCTATCCCCATGAGCAGTGATCTCTCAGGGCAAGACGTAGGCAGACGTCGGGTGATGTATGTCCCCGGCTATGATCCTGTGCATCCACGCAAATACCGCGAGCGTTACAGGCGCGAATGCCGCAAACAGGCCGATATCTCGGGCTATGAGATCGAGATGGGGCCAAAACACAGCGACGCCAAATTCGGCTGGTCCGTGACATCCCAGATCGCAACTCATAAGACACAGGCCGATATCGAGGTCATGTATTGGGCCGATATCGTGCGCGCCTCCATGGGCACAGGCATTGCCGCGACCTATTGGCAATTGCTGCGCACGGCTTGGATTTATATCGGCTCGGGCGCCTTGTTTCGATTGGCGCGCCTACGCAAAGGCCCCGTGATTGCAGCGCTTTACCCCGTTTTGGTTCTGATCGCGCAACTGGTTTTCGCGCTTGCCGCAGGCTGGGGGTTTGCCTTTGGGGTGGCCCATGCATCGGCGGCTTTGATTGGTATTCCCCTGACCGTCTTTGGCCTGCTCATGGCCCCATTCGTGGTCTGGGGGATTTTGCATTGGTTCAAGAAACACGACCATCTTCTGGCCTATTACCTGATGCATGACTACGCTTTTTCGGCGCGCCTGAGGGGGGCATACCCCTCCGCCCAAGAGGCGCGCATGGCCGAGTTCGGGCAGCGCATCGCCCAAGCGCTTGAAGAGGATGTCGATGAAGTTCTGGTCGTGGGCCATTCCTCTGGTGCCTATATCGCGGTCTCGATGCTGGCCGATTTGATCCGCGCAGGGCGGCTGCCCAAGGCGGCTCCGAAACTGGCGCTTTTGACGCTTGGCCATGTGGTGCCGATGGTCAGCTTCCTGCCCAAGGCGCAGCGTTTGCGGGCCGATTTGGCCTATCTGGCGGAATGCGAGCAGATCACATGGGTTGACGTCACAGCGCCCGGAGACGGCTGTTCATTCGCGCTTTGTGATCCGGTCTCGGTCAGCGGTGTCGCGCCCAAGGGCAAGCGCTGGCCTTTGGTTATCTCGGCGGCGTTTACCCAAAGCCTCAAGCCTGAAACTTGGGCGGCCATGCGCTGGCGCTTTTTCGAATTGCATTTCCAATATCTCAACGCCTTTGATGCGCCGCGCGATTATGACTATTTCCAGATCACGGCAGGCCCCATAAGCCTTGCCACGCGTTTCCAAGGCCGTGCGCCATCAAAAAGCGTGATTGAGGTGGCCGTGAACCGATTTACGGATGTCGCCGCATGAGCCGCTTGCCGCCCAAACCCCCCTCGCGGCCTGATCGTGTCTCGCTTTGGCGCTATTTGCGGTTGTTTCGGCAGGATATCCTCTCGGCGCAGCCTGCAAGGCTATATCGTGCATGGATGGCCGAGTTTCGCACGCCGTTTTTCCGCTCCTATTTGCTGAACCAACCCGATCTGGTGGCACAGGTATTGAAGTCGCGCCCCGATGATTTCCCCAAATCCGACCGCGTGGGCGAAGGGCTGCGGCCTTTGCTGGGAAATTCGGTGTTTTTGACCAATGGCGAGATGTGGAAACGCCAGCGCCGCATCATTGACCCCGCATTCGAGGGCGGACGCCTGCGCGATACCTTCCCCGCGATCTGGGCGGCGGGTGAGCGCGCCACAGACAGGCTGCCCTCAGGTTTGGTTGAGGTCGAGGAACAGATGAGCCATGCCGCCGCCGATGTGATCTTTCGCACGCTGTTCTCGATCCCGATTGAAAACGAATTGGCCAGCCGCGTCTTCCATGAGTTTCGTGACTACCAACGCACCCAGCCCATTT
>ENA-OUOG01002815-OUOG01002815.1-marine-metagenome-genome-assembly--contig:-NODE-2815-length-17319-cov-5.488168_pt1 | contig 17319 bp, 33 predicted proteins | sample MGYA00248635_ERZ508505 | MGnify/ENA primary metagenome ERZ508505 (study PRJEB26176, sample SAMN06267871) | marine metagenome | isolation source: Saanich Inlet, British Columbia, Canada | place: Pacific...
AGTAAACTGATAGGGTTTCTTTAGGAATAACCTAAAGGAGAACCATGTTAGAAGGACTTACTCCTCCAGTTGAGGACGCTCTTTGCAAGATAGGTAGACTCTCAAGCGACCTTTCGCCTGAGGATGTTCAGATTCTAAATGATGCCCTGAAAGATGCCAAGTGGAGCACTAATGCTTTAGCCAGGGCGCTTAATGGGCGTGGCTTGGATGTAGGCGAGACTGTACTTCGCAAACATCGTAAGAAGGAATGTGCCTGTGCTAGAGCAGCTTAATGAACCAGCCTGGGAGCCAGTCGACAGGGCTCAGCCAATCGTTCTTGCAGCCCCCAAAAAGGTTGTGCCAAAGAAATCCAAACATCAAGTGCACATTGCACTGCCAGACCCGCAAATCGGCTATCGGGTTATTGATGGCAAGTGGGACCCTTTTCATGATGAGCGTGCTATGGATGTTGCTCTCCAAATTACCGCATTCGTGGAAGAAACGGACCGCATCGATACGGTTATTAATCTGGGTGACTTTCTGGATTTACCAGCGCAAGGGCGCTTTGAGCAAGAAGCAGGGTTTGCGTCAACCACGCAATCCGCCTTTGACAGGGGACACCTGTTTCTACAGGAGCAAAGACAAGCCGCTGGACCGAAAGCTAAGATTGTTCTTGTAGAAGGCAACCATGACCGTCGCATGGAGAAGTTCATCGTGACGAACATGCTTAGCGCATTCGGGCTCAAGCGAGCCAACACCAAAGAGTTGCCAGCAATGAGTATCCCATTCCTGCTTAGGCTGGATGAGATTGGCGTTGAGTACATTGACGCTTACCCAGCTGGAGCTTACTGGATTACGGATAACCTACGTGCTATCCACGGCAACAAAGCTAGGAGCAATGGGTCAACCGCTGCAGCTTACACGAATGCTATGCCTCACATCTCGACCATCTTCGGTCATTCTCACAGGCTAGAGATTCAATCTAAGACTGTGTTTAATGGAGCTGGTCCAATAAAGAGTGCAGCAATCAGCCCTGGTTGTCTATGCCGTGTTGATGGAGCTGTGCCTTCTGTGAATGGCTCGACACACATCGATGGCTCACCAGCTCAGCACTTTGAGGATTGGCAGCAGGGCGTTGCGGTTATTACCGTTGAGCCTAATGGCGATTACTACACCGAGCTCGTACAGATTAAAGAAGGTGTTGCTTGGTTTAGGGGTAGGAAGTTTACCTCTGACAAAAAACTTAGCGCTCTTCGAGCCTCTTAGTTTCAGCTGCAACTATCTCTTCTGTAGTCGCCTGAGTTTCTGAATCATGGGGGTGCCAATCCACACCCAGCTCTCCCACTGGAATGAAGGGCTGAGTGTGGACTGGACGTTCTCCATAGTGCGGGTCATTCACCGCATGCCAGGTGTTGTGGCAGTGGTCGCAAATCCTGTGCAAATTGCCAGGAGCATTGTTCATTGTGTTTTTGTCTGGCCCGTGGTGCCTATCTGACGCTGGCCTACCGAGGCAGCCCGTAATCGGAACAACGCCACCACCAGCATGCTTGAGCCCAGCCCACTCGCAAACCATACCAGCGGAGATAGGGTACATCTCCTTGGCTCGCTTACGACCTGTGGAGATGGGGTCTTTGTAGTCGGCGAGGTCTTTGCTGGACTCGTATCCGTCTGAGATGTATCCAGTGTCAACTTCTTTATCAAACTCGCTTGAGCCAAATGCTCCTTCAGAATCCCCATCGCTTTTTACCTCTCCCGTAGGTCCAAACTTTACTTCGCCACCGCAGCAGCAATCAATGTTATCAAAGTGCCAAAAGGTATGACACTCATCGTGATGACCAGTTCGGCAGGAAAAGCATGGGTCTTCTTTACTCCCAGTACTTGTCACGTTCATCACCGTCCGAAGCCATGTCTTCTAGTTCGCCAACCATTGCACGAACATTCATGTCGTTATTCATAGAGTCTATCTTTAGAAGCTCCATACCAACAAACATTTTGAACCCTACAGATGTCGATTCTGTAACGCCTAGTCGTGATTTGATTTCACGGTTGAAGCTGTTCTGAGGAATTGGCTTCTCTCCATTTTCACCGCACCAATGACGGTACGAATTGTAAACAGCTGTCTTGGTGACTGAAGCCTTGTCAGCCAGTAGCACCTTCTCATCAAGGAACTTGGCAACATGGTCTTCCTCATGGCGGTATGCCTGGGTAGCCATCATGACGGAATCTGGCTCTGTCATGCCCTGCTCGGTGATGCGAACTGCACCTTCAACCATCCATTGAAGGATGCCTGGGCCTTCCTGGGCAACCATAAGCTCTGCCAGGTTCTCTTTACGGTCCTTGGCAGCAACTGTCTTCTTGAAGTCAAGCTTACGAAGCCTTCTCCAGAATCCATCACCACCAGACTTTACCTCAGGCAAGTGGTTCACTGCCAAGAACAAGGTGTGCGTTGGCTTGAAGTCAAAGAAGTTCTGGTTCATGAAACGTGCTGACAGCATGTCTCCACCAGTAAGCATCTTTACTCTCGACTCATTAAAGCGTCCGTCGGGACGAGTCTCCGACGCCACAGCAAAGCGAACACCACGTAGTCGAGCAATCTCGGTCGGGTGTGCGCTATTCCCTGTTTCGAGTAGGAAGTTTTCAGGCATCGTTGCAGAGTAGTCTCCAAGGATTTTTGATACCACGTCAAGGAGGGTTGACTTACCGTTTGCTCCTGTACCGACCAAGACTGGCAGGACGTGGAATCTGGAGTCACCGAATAGCGCTGCTCCAAGCAGCTCCTGTAGGTAGGCGATTCTGTCCTGGTCACTAATAACCTCTGATAAGAACTTGGACCATAGCGGAGTCGGAATAGCTCCCGCAGCAACAGAGGTCTGCCTCGTATTGAGGTCATGACGTCTATCCGCTGGGCGAAGCTCTCCAGTTCGGAGATTGATGACCCCTGCAGGAGTACAGAGACTATTGACGTCTGAATCCAAATCAAAAGCTTGCACCAATACCTCAGCATCCGTACCTGCAATAATTCCAGCATTTACAATCCTATCTTTGTTGGCAGATGCCTCAGCCCACTTGAGCTGCTCACCACTTGCACCTGCAGTGAGGGCAAACTCTGCAGCAGCAATGGTTGTCTGCATGATTGCCTTTTCTCTATCTTGCACAAAGCGAGCGCCGTCCCACTTGAGCCAACCTAGCTCAGGGACGAATTTATACTCGCCTCTCATAAAATGAATCAGCCTACGAGCATTAGCCGCATCGGTGCGACCATAAGCTCCAAAGCTGTCGGTATAGATGTCCATAAGCTCATCGTCCGAAACATCGACGTTGACTGGCTCATCCATTAGGGCTTCACTTGCCTCACTGGCAGGTGTGTCCTTGTGGCTGTGATTACGAAGCTCTTCTTGCAACTTAGCCTCAGTGAAAGCCTCTACACGAGCAATAGCCCAGCGATTAGCTGCCCTAAGCTCACCAGGGTTTGGCTCACGCTTCTGACCCTGCTGCAGGAACTCATTGAACCTGTCATTCAGCTGGGTGATAAGCAACTTAGCACTGTCCTCGGTCATGCAACCATTGCGGTGTGCTGCATTGATACGAATGAGCTGCTGTAGTAGCCAACCGTGCCTAGACTTAGGTGCCTTGACACCAGGGCGAACTGCACTGAACAGGCTAGACATGAATGCACAATCGTGCGCTGCATAATTCCATTCGGCGCTCGCAGACACCTGCTCAAAGTCATCAAGCCCAGTGGTCACGCTAGCAAAGCCGTGAGCAATCAGGACATCGTTGAGCTCGTCATAGCTGACTGGACGCCAATCATCAGGGAAGTCAGCGGTCACTGGCTTAGGCTCAGCCTTGTAGTTGAAGCCACCTGGAGCCCTGAAGATACGAGGCAGGTCAAACACGCTGTCGAGCTGACCGCCCTGTGATGCAGCTACCCAGCGACAAAAAGCGCCCCATCGAGTGATGAGAGAAGCTCCCATCTCTTGGGTGTACTCTTCTTCGGGGTCAATCGCCCAGTATGGCTGTAGGCCGTTGCCAGAGTGAACCACGGCACTGGGGCCCACTCCGACAAGGCTGGTCAGTAGGTCAATCAACTCATGGGCATTGTCAGCTGACTGGATGCCTGAGTCTTTGAAGTCAATGTCAATCCACACCGCAGCTAAGCGAGAGATGTCTTCTGCCTTGCTTCGTCCACTGGCAACGCTTGGGTTGATTTCATACCAGACGTTGCACTGTAGGTCGCTGATAGCTTCGACTACCGTGTCAGCCATGCTGACCTTGGATGTCCTGACCTTGAAGCCCTGCTCGGCTGATTGATAGCAGATGTTTATTGAGTCGTCTGCTGAGCGTCCGAGTCGCTCTAGTAGTTCTTGGAAGGGCTTGGTAAGTGCCACGAGAATCCTTTCGGGATAGAAGGTTGCGCTGGGCAGATACTTTTACATACCTGCCCAGCGAGGGGGGCGATTGCTAGAAGGTGTCTCCGTCAACTAGCGCATCGATGAGGTACTTGTTGACCGACATGGCCTCAGCAACCTCTTCTGGTGTAAAGCCAGCTGTAGACAGCTTCTTGGCTTTTTCAACCTGTGCAGCTGTAAGCTTATCACCTGTTGCTGCCTTCTTGGCTGGCTTAGCACCAACTGTCTCAGAAAGTAGAGCATCTACATCTGGGTTAGAAGTTGCTGGCTCAATTTCGATGCCATACAGCTTCACGTTGTTGTACTTCTTGTTGGAGGCAGGCTTCTCACCAGCAAATGTGATGGTGAATCCCATGCCCTTTTCAAGCTTGGCGATTCCCTTGGACTTCATCTCCAGCTTTGCAGCTGAAAGCTTCTGACCGAACAGGTATACACGGCGAGTGCCGTCATCTTCTTCTACGCCAGAGTCAAGGTACTCAGTAGCAAGGGTTACTTCAATCTGAAGCTTTGGCTTGCCATCATCCCAGAACTCAGGCTCACCTGAGTCGTAGGAGCGAACCTGCACGGTACGCAGGTCAGTGATTGTTCCAGTGAATGAGTCTCCCACGCTTGCATCCTTGAAGCTGATGCTTGGGATGGAGCGGGTACCCAACAGGTCGTTAGGGTCTGGGAGTAGCTCTGTGTTGATTTCTACCATTTGTTTTTACCTTTTCTTATCTGTTATGTCTCAGATGAGCGACGAAATGTCGTCATCCTCCTGCTGCTCGTACTTTTTGCAGTCCCAGCAGAAGCTTGCTTTAGGTTGCTTAGCGATTACCTTTTCCCAGCCAACTAGCTCGGCAGCATCGATAAGCACCTCAATTTTTGCTAACGCATCCATTGCGAGGTCTTCATCATAGCGAAGCATCACAATTTGTGCATCAGAAAGTTTCTTGTTCCTTGGCAAGAAGGTCAGTGCCACGTGAGTGACATCATGCCCCTTCTTCTTCCAACCCAAGCCATACAGCATAGCCTGAACTCTATACTGGCTCTTTATCTTTCCCTTGGCAGCATCTGCCAGGGGAGCATCGCCAACAACTTTCCAATCGTTGACCACGCCAGCCTCAGGGACGAACATGTCGCATGAGCCACCAAGCTCTAGCCCCTTGTAGCTGTGAACATGCAGGCGATTCTCAAGCATGTAGTTATCAGGCCAGCGAGAGTTGAATCCGTTTTCAAGCTGGTCATGGACTGCCGTGCCTATGAATGGAAACCAAGAACCATCTGGGGCAAGTGGGACTTCCGCCAGTTTCCTGGCTACACACTTACGGCAGTCCATGCCGACTTCGGAGATACCAATAACGGTCTGCTTGCTTCGTTCCGTAATGAACAGCTCTGGTATGCGTAACATCCATTGCTCAGCAGCCTCGACTGCAGTCCAATCGTCAGCTTGGTAATCAGATTGGTCTACTTCAAGAATCTTTATTGGCATAGCTGTATCTCCTTATTTTCTATTCTACTACTCGGCACTGACAGAGAGTTTCTGCATGACTTCACGCTCGAAGTTGATACCACGAGCCCCGTCAAGCATCTGCCTTGTAACCTTGTAGCGCTTTGATACCTTGCCAACAATAATCTGGTCGATGGTTGCCTTGGCAATCAGGTTCCAAATCGTTACGTTGTGCATGTTGCTGGCACGGTGAATCCTGTCCTCAATCTGTTCGATGCGGTCAGGGTCGTATGGTGAGTCAAACATAATCAGGTCATCTGCAGCATCGAGCGTGATGCCCACACCCATCTGCCCCGATAGCAATACAACTCGAAGCGGGTTGGCTGTGTCCTGGAAGCGTTCCTGGATGCTGATGCGCTGTGGACCAGATGCATCCCCGTCCAGAATCTCTGCCTCGATGCCCTTGCTCTTGAGCTCAGCCTGCAGCCAGTGCAGCACCTTTGAGAACTGAGACGCTATGACCACTTTTCCATCCAGCGAGCCGTCAATGTATCCACGAGAATCGAGCCACTCAACGAGCCAGTCGAGCTTGGCGGACTTGCCACCAACCCAGGGCTCCCAGTTCTTATCCCACTGGCAGTCAGCCAGCTGGCGTGCACGGGTAGCGAACACCATAGGCTCCAGGTCTTCATCCTTGATTTTGATGTAGTCCTTGATTTGCTTCTCACTGAGCTGGAGCTCGACATCTACATAGCGCTTAGGTGGCAGCTCCTGTAGCACCTCATTCTTGGTGCGACGAATCATCATCTGCTCATCGAGCTGAGCCCACTTAGCCTTGTCCTTCATCGTGCCAACCATCTTGACCGTGTGACTACGAGAGACCTTCTGCTCATACATGTGGAAGTTCTGCTCAAGCCAGTGCCAGCGATTAGTTGGGGTGCTCCAAGGGTCAAGAAATAGCCAGGTGCCATAGCGATTCTCTAGCTTGCCTCGGTCAGGCGTTCCAGAGATAGCTACTCGCATGCAGTAGTCATTGAACCTAATCTTCAGTAGCCCATGCCAGAAGTTTGTGCGCTTGCGGTGGTCACGGATAGGCAGCACCATGTGCGACTCATCAATGACGATTGCATCGAAGCTCACCAGGTCGAGGGTGTCAACACGATTGGCGTGACCCACCAGGTCAATGGCATTGTGATTGGCAACCACGATGTTGCATAGACCAGTGAGGTTATCGCTGAGCACTGCACGCTTGTCATGCACTGAGCCCTTGGAGATGTCCAAGACATTCACATCGTAGCGAGGCTCGACGAATCTCTTGATGCTGTCAATCCAAGCTGTCTGCGCGTTGATGATTGGCGTAATGATAAGGATGTTCTTACCAATGCGGTATAGGTCTGCAAGCTCCAGCGCACTGAGCACTTCGAGAGTCTTACCTAGACCAGGCTGGTCAGCAAGCAGGATGCTTCGTTGCTTGGCTATGCGTTCAGCCGCCAACTTTTGGTAGTCGAACAGAACCTCAGAATAAATCGTCTTCGTCGAAGTCATCGTCGCATCGACACTTCTCATAAGACTTGAGGCATGTGCTGCAGAAGAAGTCATCATCGTCGGGACTGATGTCTGGGTGGTCAAAGTATTCATCTTCAAATCTTTCGGTCATTTTTGCTTCTTTCAGTGTTCTATGATGTCAACGATTCGTTGCATCAGTTCTACATCTACATCCATGGACAATACTGCATCACTTAGTAGGTCAGTGACGATGCTGTCAACGGCTGTGTCTATGCCCTCGTTGTAGCCATCGGCTAAGCCTTGGTTATACCAGGCTAGGCACAGCTCGTCGACATCAGCGCCGAGAATCCTATTCGCTATGCGCTTGCGTAGCTTCATGGGTCTCGTTGTTACAGTTGCTCTGCTGGCAGGCTCCAACACGCTGACCACACTCATTGCATGGTGGGATGTGCTGGTCATCAATGAAGATAGCTTTGCCCGCTGAGGGGTGAATCCAGACCAACATTAGTGGATGTTCAATCTGGTCTTGCTGGTGCGCTTGTAAATCTCTGGGTAGTCCACCAATGGGAACAACTCCTTGACTGCATCAGTCTGCACTGAGGTCTCACGCCAGCGAGAGATTGATGCAACCTTGGCACCGTGAATAAGCAGCTCATCCTTGTCGGCGATTGCATCACGGATGATGTCCTTGATTTCTGCTTCCCTAGCCTTCAGGAACTTCATTTCGTCCTGAACCTTGGATAGCTCTGCAAATAGCTCGTTAGCCAATACAGGGTCGCTAGCCTCAATAGCTTTAGCGTTGGTCTTCGATGCCTTGGGCTTGCCCGTAATGAGCTTTGCCTTAGCTTCTGCTACCAGTTCTTCGTGTGTCATTTGTCTCTCCTTATCGGTTTATTAGAGTCAGAAGTTCTAACTCTGATACAAAGCTATCAGTGGTCTCTGACATCTTTGTGGTGCTTAGATAATACATCCTATTTAGTTTTGCTGGAACAATGTGGATTGCAACACCTTCTTTGACCCATCGGTTCTCAGCTCGCTCATTCCATTCGGCGGAGCCTAGCTCATCCTTGATGAATTTAGATAGTTTAGCCATTGCGTAGTTCTTTTATCCAATCGTCCATAGGTGTTGCAGTTTTGAAGCGGTCAATGGCATCAGCTTCGATGCCGTAAGCCTGGGTGACATCATGCCACACATAGAAGTTATCCCCGCCGTCACCATTATTCCATACCTCGGCGACAACATAACCTTGGTCATCAATCAGCTCACCATGCCAAGACTTGTCAGCCTCGATGACTGGGAAGACCTCATCGTCCTCGAATCTGTAGCTCATCCGAACACACTCGCAAATGTGTAGCCAATCATGGTTGCGAAACCAATCATAGAAACGGTGAACATGATGTTTGTTTTTACAACATCTTTCTGTGATACTTGTTCTTGCAAGAGTGGTTTCTTGTAGCTATGTTTTCTCGTTTTCATAGCGCTCCTTTCGGTGAGGGGGGCAGGCTGGCTCATTGAGTCCCTGCCCCTCTTATTTTTTTAGACTAATTCGTCCATGCCATTGTCGGTCAAGTGGAACATCCTAATGCCAAGCTGTAGTGCCTGGTCTCTAGTCTGCTCGACAAACTCACGAACCTTGGCATCATGGTAAGCCTCGGCATCATCGGTGATTGTCTTGGCTAGCTGACACTTCTCTGCATCAGGTGCATTGTCTAGGTCTTGGAAGTCCTGAGCTGTCCAGTGGTGGCAGTCGAAGATAGTCACAGGGCTAGTGCCCCATGAGCCGTCTTCTGCTATCCATAGTGGGGTTGAGCCGTTGTCTCCCATGACGATGCCAGTGTCACCAGTGCCTCGGTATAGTCCAATCATCGGGACACCTCGCTTGGGTGAATGTGCATCTCTGGCATTGCTTGTAGTTGCTTCAGCACATCCTGAGCAAACTCAACTGCATTGATGCGAGCGAAGTGACCACGAACTGTGTCACGAGCTAGGTCACGAGCAATCAACTGCCATGTGTCCAGCTCCTGCCCTAGTTCTACGACTGCCTCTTCTTTTGATTCTGCTATGTCTTTGGCTAGGTCATAGCGACCAGCGTGCTTGCCCATTGGTTTCTCCTTTTTGGTTGGTGATGTTACTTTGTCCCATTGCCCTTCTCTAATGGCAACGGTGGTTGGCTCATCTTTGTATTCAAGGTGGATTGAGTGACAGGTAAAGTAATAGTCATCGTCCTCGGTGAGCACATAGAGTCCTGACTGCATTGCTTCAAAGCAAACTGCCTTGACCCATTCAGACTCAGGTGTCCAGTAAAGCTCATTGCCCTCAAGGTCAGCAAGCTGTAGTTCTTTGCTGTCCCATTCAAGATTCAGCTCTGGTCTAATGCGTGCGTATCCCATTAGGACACCTCCACTAGGCTGTGAAAGCCATCTTCATTGCCTACAACTTTGATGTCAGTCATCAGCTCATTGAAGTCCAGTTCGCCTTCTTCAACTTTGCTGATTAGGGCTTGCGCTTCTTCTATGTTTTCTGCTTCGAACCATGCTTTGCCATAGTCACCTGTTTGGTAGTAAACCATGTATGTCTTGCTCATTTTCTGCTCCTTACGGTTGGTGTGTTAGTTGGTTTTTAGTGGTGGGACATCACCTACGGGTATGGACATAATGTCCTCGTTGGTGACATCAAGGTCATTGACGGTGGCAAAACCCTTGCGGACTCCATAAGTCCAGATTTTCCAGAATGCTTCTGGGTCTGATGCTTTGAGGTCATTGTTGGGTCTTGCGATTGTTTTCCAGTCGGCGATGCCTCGCTCCAAGGCAAGAATCTCTCTGCCCTGGTCGTGGACAAACTGTGTTGCCTTCGGGAAGCCAGACTCCTCGATGAACCAAGTAGCCATGGAAGTCCAAGCGTTGCGGGTGGTGATACTGGCTAGCTTGGCGATTGACTCACGCTTCTCGAAGTTCTCTGAGGAGATTTCAAGTGGCGATGCCTTGTGGTGAGGCATTGCAACATAGCTAGCTTCGATACCGCCGTTGTCTTCAATCCAATTCATGATGTCGGTCTTGCGGTAGAGGCTGGTGCCTCCAAGCTTCAAGAATGGGAATGGCGATAACTCTGGTTTCTGCCTCTGATTGCGAAGTTGGTTCATAGTAAAACCTGTCATTTCTGACACTTCACGAGAGCTGAGAAGCTCTCCATAAACGGGGTTGAATTGGGGCATTTGGTCTCACTTTCTTTGGTTGACTGTTGATTAGTAGCTTAGCAGGTGTTATCTACTAAACTACAGTGGCTACTGAAATTGTAGTGGTGCTTGGGTCGGTTTGGTGGCAAAAAGGGTCAAAATCACCTACTAATCTACTATTTTTTGCCATTTTTAGCTGTTTCACATTGAGCCTATAGAAAACCACTTACTACTTACTAATCGGCTACGAAGTAGATTAGCAGGTAGTAGGTTGCTATACAGTGCGTCAATAATTTGAGTTATCCACAGGCTGTGAATCTAGGTCATTACGGAACTGTTCGGCACCACAGTTGGGGCAATAGTTGCCGTCTACATTTGCGCTACTCCACCCGCAAGCTAGGCATCTCATTTGGTCACCTCGCAATCCCGATAAGTAATTTCTCCAGTTGCTTGACTGTAGGTTGCAAAACATTCGACATCAGGGTGCAGGTCACAGTCACGCCAAACCTCCGTTTCCTTGGTCAGGCAATCTTCGCAAAGGTTATCCATTTCGTGGATTGTTTCAGTTGTTCCGCATAGGTAGCATTTGGCGTTCATAGGTCAAAAATCTTTCCTCTAAGTTGGTCGAGTGATTCGGCAATCAGCTTCTGAGTTTGTGCGACATCGCCGTTAGGTTTCGAGTTGGCAAAGTAATTTCTAAAGTGGCGGTCACGCAATAGGCGCAACCCCTTGTCAATCATTCGCTTTTCCTCGTTGCTTAGTGTCTTGCTATGCTCGCTAAATTGTCTAGCCATTTCTTATCTCCTTATTCTCCTACAGCTAGAGCCCAAGCCCTGCCATTTTCGGTTTGTTCTAATTCGTGATGCGGGTTGAATCCTTGGGTCTTTGCAAAGTGCCACATTGCGCTAGCAATGCCCTGCCTCCTGTGGTTTTTGTGAACCTCGACCATAAGCACAAGGCGGGCATCATTTTGAAAAGCCCTTGGGGCGGTTAGTTCTAATGAGCCAACTATCTCAGAATCAAGGCGGGCTAAAATTGTGGTTTGCCCTATAGCGTTTTCAATGGTTGCAAATTCTAGGTTCGTCATTATGCTGACCTCCAGAAGAATCTCTTCACCTCAAAGGCGCCTGTCTCTTCATTCTTAGCGGTCACAAAGACATTGAAATAATCGTATTGCAACGAGTAGTTATAGGTGCCCTGCCAATCAATGACTAGATTTTCTGTTGCCCTTGAATCAATGTCACCGCAATTTGTCAGAAAGTCTTCTGCAAACTCTCCTTCATTGGCAAATTCGCCATGGTAGTTATCTTCACACTCTGCCCAAAGTTCGTTGAGCCTGTCGGGCGTTAGCTCGCCCCAAGGCTCAATGTTTGAGATGTAAGCGGACAGCCTTAGTTGGTCAAGCCAATCTAGCTCTTCTTCTAGTTCTGTTTTGTATAGCAAATTCATTATTTGCGGGAGGGTGTAGCAGGGGCTGTAATTCTCATTACGATAAAACCAGCCTTGGGAATCGGTCAGTTGTGCCTCTTCGGTTATTGTCTGAATCTTTGTCATTTTGGTTGCCTTCTTTCGGTTAGTTGTCGTTGCAATCGTGGAATAGGTCACAGGCGCATTCCCAATAAACGGATTTGAAATCGCAATCTTTACATTCTGCAACTCCTGTCCCTGTCATTCTGGCGCTATAAAAACTAATGCTTTCTGGCGCTAGTTCTGTGCACTCGTCTTCTTGGTAATCGGTAATCATTCTGGTCTCCTCTAATCGGTTTCTAGTAGCTTAGCAGGTTAGCAGGTTAGCAGGTTACCAAACTAGGTAACAGTTCGATAACGCTGTTTGGGCTAGCCAACCCGCCCCGCATTCGTGCAATTTTCAGTTTTCTGGTGTCAGGCGGTGTCTAGCAGAAATGCTATGCAATCGGTGCCAATCACCGCCAACACCACAAGCCAAGCACAGCATGGCGCATCACATCACTCCATCCGTCCCCAGTAAGAATTGGGCAAAAAAAATCCCTGCTAGCACTAAGGGGAGTGCTAGCAGGGAAGTTTTAGGGGTTAGGAGGCAAACTTTATGCTTGCCTTGACTAGCTTTTTGACAGCGCTCTTTGGGACGTCTCTGCGGTTGATGCCAACGTCCTCAAACGTAGCGAATAGCGAGTCCATCTGCATGTAGGCAAATCGGATGGCGTAGCTCTCTTCGGGGGTGTAGTTCCAGTAATCACCAAAGTCATACGGACTGCCATTGGTGATGCTTGCAAGGACGTAAGCGAAAATCCTTGTCGTTTGCGCTTCGTCTGGTGTCATGTCGATTGTCTTGGTAACGATGCTCATAATTACTTCTCTCCTTCGTAGCTAGGCAGTGTGCGGATAAAATTGTCCTGGCTGTCAAATAAGTGCTCCTGCACGGCGTCTAGGTTGATGCCGTGGGCGTTTACGAAGGCAGGAGCATCGGCGTCCTCCTCCAGGTAGATAATCCCAGCGAAATTGTGCCCCGTGTAGTCAATGTAGGAATACTCTGAGGCATAGTCTTTCGCACCAGGGAAGCCGACCTCATCATCGAGGGACACGGCTAGCCAGGCATGGCCAGGGTCGCTAATCCAAGCGAGGCACGCCTGCTGGGCACGGGTGGTGGTAGTCATAACTGCTCCTTACGTTAGACCAGGCGGTGGTGCCTGGTAAGACAAGCTCAGCACACTAGGCCGCATCACATCACTCCATCCGTCCCCAGTAGGATTCGGGCATGGTGAATGAGCCTTTTTACGCCATGCTCAGGGCGGTTGAGGAGCAACTCTATAAAAACTCGAAGGGGTCACGGTCTTCGAAAATATCTTCGAACTCGCTTAGCGTCATGAACTCATTCTGGGCCTCAGCCCAGCGCTCCTTGATGCGGTCTCCCTGCTCATCTTTCTTATGCTTAGGCCCGCAGTCCTTGCACCAGGTTGCCAGGTTGTCTGAGCCTGAGCCATTCAGCCCCTCAAGCCACCAGGACTGGGCCCACTGGTCATAGACTTTCTTGAACTCAGTGACGCCTCCCTGGCAAAAGTCACAGTCTGTTCCTATGAATACTTCTTTGTTTTCAATCATTTCGTGCTCCTTAGTTATGGTCTCATCAGTGCCAGCGTTACTGGCAGACTGACGGGGCCTGAGCCCCGCCAGTTTCGACCTTAGTAGCTATCGACGTCGATAGTTGGTGACCAGTCTTGACGGGTGACTTCATAGTGTGTTTCGAAGTCTGAAACGGTGAAGTCTTCAGCGGTAACAACTTCGCCCCTGGGCACCATGAGGGTAATTTCCCAGGAGGCGGTCAAGCTGTAGGTCTGCTCTTCGGTCATTTCAACACCAAGCAGGGTAAATGCCTCTTCGAAGGCGTCAAAAGTGCCCTGGGCATCGACGTCACCGTCAAGCACTTCTTCGATTGAGGCCTTAGCTTTATCGATAATACGGTTTAGCTTATAGACCTCTTCCTGCAGGTTGTTTGCTTGAGCTTTGTAGCTAGCAAGTGCCAGGTTTACTGGGTCAGTTGGTGCATCAGTTGGTAGCTCGATGCTCTTGTTGAGTAGCTGGTCTACACCACTCTCAGGGTTGCCGTTGAATTCAGTCATGCTATACTCCTCAGTTTTGCGATACCCCCCTAGGGGGGTGCCAGTGGGGAAGACCCCCGCTGACTGAGATAACTATGACAGCTATGATGTTGTGCCGTGTTCCAGCCGTCCCTTATATATATAGCTCACCTCCTGGAAATATTGCATTTCAAATAGTTGTCTATCAGCATTGCATGTTATGCTTTACCCATGGCAAGAATTGCAGACCACCCCATTAGAATCGCCAGGCTTCGTGCGAACATCTCGCAGGACCAGCTCGCCAAGCGGGCAGGCGTGAACCGTGCAGCTATCTCAGCTATTGAGGATGGCAGGACCAAGCGTCCTACAGAAAGATTGATTGGCAGCGTTGCTCCGCTAGTTGGGATGAGCGCAGCTGAGCTGAGTGAAGAGATACAAGCTTGGATGGATAAGCCGATAACTGCGCCGCTAAAGCCCAGCTCGGCAAATCTGTTATTGATACCACCGTACCTGTTGGGGCAGTATTACAAGTCTTTCGAGGCTTGGAGACGTGAGATTGCCCCGACAGCTACGGCTTTTGCCAGCATGCTGAGAATGAACCCAGCGACTATCCGTGACTATGAATCAGGCAAATTGCAATCATTGCCAGACTCGTTTGCACGGCAGATGCTGAAGGCGTTTGAAAGCCACGGCTTTTCGCCTGAGTACCTGGCTGCGCTGGAGAGCTTGCCCCGTCGATGAGTGAGGAGATGAATGAAGAGCTGGACCTTGCGAAGTTTGATATACCTGCAGAGAGTCCAAAGCCAACCAAAGAGCAAAAGCTATTCGAGAAGGTTCTTACGGCGGCGATTGCGGCTGACCGACAGGGTTTATTCTTGGAGATGCAAGTTATCCTCGACCAGGATGGGGAGCTCACGCAAGAACAGGTAGAGACCGTATGGCCTACCAGTAAGTTTCAGAAGGCATTGGAAACCAGGGGTATCGCCTCTACTAAGAATCCAAACCTCACCCTAAGACAAGAGACGTTCCTGCAAGCGTATCTAAATCCTTTGAACCTGAAGACGCCGCAGGTGCTAGCCAAGCAGATGAAGATTACTCTGATTGAGCTTGATGGCTGGATGCGGCAGAAGCAGTTCGCCAAGGCGATGTCTAACAAGTCCAAAGACAACTTGGACAAGTATCTGCCGATGGCAGACCAAGCGCTGGGGCAGTTAGTCCAAGCTGGCGACATGAAGGCGATTACCTTCTTGAATCAGCTGACTGGGCGCTTTGATGCTAATAAGGCTGGGTCTATTGACATCGTTAGCGTAATGATGCAGGTGCAAGATGTCATTCTTCGCCATGTGCGCGAACCAGACGTAAAGAGAAACATTGCCAGGGAATTGATAGCAATTGCTAACGGACAATCGCCCATGGCGGCACTTCCTGAGCCAGTTAGTGATACAATTGAGGTCGAGGCGGATACAATTGTCGTACCTAACGAATAGGGCTATAAATGGCTTATACAACTACAACCCGCCTAGGGATAAAGAAGGCTGTACCTGGCTCAGCGCAGCCATTTGAAACAGCTGTTTTTAACAACAACTATGACCTTATCGATGCTGAGGCAATTGCTGCTGATGCTCGTCTAGACACAGTTGAAGCCCTCGGCGTCACTCAGACTGCTCGTCTAGATGGTATCGACACCCTAAACACGACCCAGGACACTCGCCTGACTGCGATTGAGACGCTAAACACCACGCAGACCAGCAGGCTTGACAGCGTTGATACCCTCAACACAACTCAGAATACAAGGCTGACGGCTGTTGAAACTAAGAACAGCGAGCAAGATACAAGGTTAACAAGTGTAGAGGGTATCAACACCACTCAGAACACTCGCTTGACTAGCCTTGAAGGAATCAACGCTGGTACTCGCCTGACTGCTGTAGAAACTAAAAACACTGCTCAGGACACAACTCTGAGCAGCTATGGCACTCGCATTACTGCTACTGAGACCAAGAACACCGCTCAGGACACAAGACTTACTACTCTAGAAGGCGTCAACGCTAACACCAGGCTAACTACCCTGGAGAGCTATAACGCCAACACCAGACTAAACACTATTGAGGGCTATAACCTAAATGGTCGGGTTACAACACTTGAGACTAACTTCAATGTTTACGACACTAGAATTAGCACACTTGAAACCGTAATTGACGGTGGAACTCCATAATGGTTGAGGAGACTCAGCCAAGCGTTAGGGTAACGCTGCAGACTATTTACGATAAGCAACTTGACAATGAGAAGCTGCTAGTTCGCACGCTTGAGCGCCTTGATGGCCTGGCTGATGTTCCAGATAGACTGCGAGCAGTAGAAAATAAGCAGGCGGAGGCTGCCTGGGTCCCAAAAGTAGTAATGGCTTCACTCACCGCTGGCATAGCGGGATTGGGTACAGCACTTTTCGGGTTGGTGATTAGATAATGGCGACATTTAGATTTCCCTTCCCTGATTCTGCAATCACAGGCCACTTTGGCAAGATTCGCACAATCAGAGGCAAGAAGACAAACCCGCACCGTGGGACTGATTGGGGCGTCAAGCGTGGCACTCCAATTCCTGCCGTAAGCAGCGGAACTGTCAAGCTGGTTCAGTACAGCAAGGTGCTTGGTTGGGTTTTGGTTCAGACCGTGATGGGCAAGGACAAGAAAGTCCGTTACGTTGGATATTGCCACATGGACACTAAGCCAACCCTAAAAGTTGGTGCAAAGCTCAAGGTTGGGCAAACTATCGGAAAAATCGGGTCAACTGGGATGTCAACGGGCCCTCATTTGCACGGCACCCTCTCAAACAGCCTCAAAGGCGTTTTCTACGGCACTGTCTATGATTTGTACAAATACCTATCAGAGAACGTTGAAAAGCCCTCAGAATCGGTCTCAGAAGCTAAAAAAATCGAAAAGGCCCCGAAAATCGTGTATGCGTGCCCGCATTGCAAGAAGGAACTCAAATGAACATAAAAGCAATCAGTAAAAGAACACTTGCGTACATGGTACTGAAGGTATCGGGTACTCTTGGTGGTGGATTCGTTGTTGGTGTCGAAGTTTGGCAGGCAGCAGCAGTTGCAGCATTCGTAGGTTTCATGGAGGTCGCTGAGGAGATTAGTCGTGCATACGTGCAGGACGGGGATGTCTCAGAGGCAGACATGGACGACATTTTCGGAACATTCTCCGAAGACGAAGACCCAGAGCTAGGAAAGTAATCATGGACGGTTCAGACAAGAAGCTAGACAATCTAAA
>ENA-OUOG01002816-OUOG01002816.1-marine-metagenome-genome-assembly--contig:-NODE-2816-length-17313-cov-5.154618_pt1 | contig 17313 bp, 12 predicted proteins | sample MGYA00248635_ERZ508505 | MGnify/ENA primary metagenome ERZ508505 (study PRJEB26176, sample SAMN06267871) | marine metagenome | isolation source: Saanich Inlet, British Columbia, Canada | place: Pacific...
CTGAGGCAGATGACACGCCGCCTCCAACACTGATCTTAATTTGTGATGCACGTCGGCGTAGGGCTTCACGCGTGGCTCTTAATACTTCAGTCTCTCCATCGGCAACCATCACCATTTCATAACGCATAAAAACTCCGGGGTCATCGTCGAGCAGGCGGTTACGGTGCGAGTCGAAGCGGTGATCAGAGTGTCCTGATGTTTGCGAAATCATTGGCCCAGAGGGAAATATCCGCGGGCCAATAACGGTTCCCATGTCGATAGCGGTCTTGAGTGAGAAGCTATTGCCCGACATATCCCGCACCGTTGTAAAGCCATTCATCAAGAAAGTGTTTGCGGATTGCACGGCCCTGTAAGCCCAATAGAATTGATCGGTTGTTATTCCCTCAAGATACGTAAGTTGTAACATAATGTGCGTATGCGCATCGATAAAGCCCGGTGACAACGTTAGCCCTTTAGCGTTGATAATGGTTGCTCCCTTAGGAGGCGCCAGATTGTTTCCGATATCGCTGATTTTATGTCCAATGATCAATACATCTTGTGGTTTTGTTAAGCGGTCGGATGTGCCATCAAAGACGCGCGCATCTTTGAATAAAACCACGTCTGCCGCTTGCACTAAACTCACCAACGAGAAGTTCATGGCGGCGATAGTTAGTCCTAAAAAAAATCTAAGCGAGGGCAACATAATATTTAATCCAATCTTATTGGGGGGGCTATGTTTTTATGTGAGGCCTAAACTAGCTACGTGTTAGTTTGAGGCTTAATTTACTTTAGTCATTGACGAAATTAGGTTTTGCACGGACAGGCGCCGATACGAACTCGATTCTGTGAAAATCTTCGAGAATTTATTGCCATAAAGACCGTAATTGTGATTCAGAGACCCTAAGCACCACGCGGCGGTGGATGCCAAAGTCGAAGGATAGGTGGTATCTAAAGTTCGTGTGAAAAACTTAATGTTTCGTGGATCTTCAAACACGTCCTGGCTCTCAAGCAGTGTTGGGTCTGAGAACCTAATAGAGACAATTTCTAGCGTGCTTTGGTCTAACATTTTTTGTTCCCATTTGGTTCGTTTAAAAGGGCGGCGCGCTCTAATGGTAAATAATGATTATTAATTTATGTGGCTCTGTCAAATAAATACACGCACGCGCACCGCGTCCTTCCTTCTCAAAAATAGGACCAGGTTATAGAAAAATGTTAATGCCGGCCAATGCGCAGATCGTCATTAAAACGCGTTTTGATAGCCTATCATGATTTGTGTCTCAAGACTCATTTGGGGGCCATTAAGGTTCTCATAAATAGGTTGAGAAATTTCCAACCCTAGTCTGTGCCCAGATAGAAGCCCTTTGGAGCCGATCCAATTGACGCCTATAGACAGTTGAACGCGGTCGCCGCCATAGAAGCTGGCTTGTGCTGATTGTATTGGCGTATTAATCGCCGCATCCTTGCCGCTAATGCTATCGGCGTGGCTCGCAGATATAAGGCCAGATAAACTTATGTTTTGCGACAAAGGCCGCGCACCCCAAAATTTGGCATATTGTTCGTCACCGCGTGTATAGGCCTGACGATTATCCTCTAACCGAAATATACCGCCAATTTGAAAGCCAAAGGACATTTTGTCGGATTTGTTATTATAGGTTAGCGAAGGCTTTAGGTCATAGGTCCCAGAGCCGAGTTGCATTGCATAGGGTAACCGAGCTTTGAGGCGCGTATTCATGGGCGTTAAAATAACATCGCTTTTCTTTATGGAGCCAGTGGGCAAGCTGACGCCGATACCCGTGTGCAGCGTATCGGTTATTTTGATCAATGCGCTTAATGTGGTATCGCCGAACCCCTCCGATTTGGTGGTGAATGCGCCATTTAGGTTACCCATCATATTGTATGATCGCGCGGTCATTTTATTTGCCCGATAAGATGTACCCAGCATTAATGTGACTTCATTGCTGGGTGCGTACATGGCACCGAGCATCGTCATCGTCATTGTCATTTTTTGTGGTACTGCGCGCAGGTTCGTAAACATACCACCATTTGTGTTTGCAATCGCAAGCACACTGTTGTCGTCAAGCGTGCGTGTACCATTTTTATTGCCCGACATCTCCATTCGCATGTGGCGCACTGAAATCATGAATTCGCCTGCTCTATGCATATGGTCGCCCATGACAGATATTGGCGCATGGTCGTCTGGCCTGCTTGATGTGCCTATAGTCGGGTTATTGTTTGAGCCGTGTTCAGAAAAACCACCGGCAAGAGATAATGTTGGTGTCGTTATAAGTGCGCAAAAAAGCGCCATGCTTAATTTAGCCATTTTTACTGTCCTTTTTTAAAGATTAAATTTTTAAATAAGGAACAATATTGGTGGTGCGCGCGGCTGAGCCGATAAGTAAGCCCTCTGAGGAAGCGTTCGTGATTGCTCTAGGGCAAGCTTTCTTGATAAAGCGGCTTGGAAACAGAGAGCCTCGGGGAGGGCTTGGAAAATGACTGGCTGATAAGACAAGCAACACGCGCTATCGCAGGAGGGGACCTGGGTCTCATCATTGGCCTGATTGCTTTGGTCATCGGAGATGTAGATTGCTTTTAATCCGTCGCTGCTGCAAATCGTTACGACGTAGCCATAACTTTGCTCGATCGACGCGAGGGAAGCGCTCATTAAGAATAAAAGAGCTAAAAATATCCTATTATATTTCATGCAAATTCTTTAAAGACCTGGCGACTTCGGCACAATGGACAAGTTGACGCATCTTCTTATGCATAGATGCACATCCCTGATGCTGATCATTGACATTGTGAAACATGCTTAATGCAAGCTTGGAGCCTATGCCGCCGATATACCGTTTAAGCGCGGTTAAAACTGCAAAAACCCAGATTTGAACCTAATTTTTCTAAAAATTGAGAAAAAAGCGCCATTTTTTATGAATTTCGGCAGTTAAGGCTTTGACCTTCCGCGACATTCTGCCACAATTTGGAGGTTATTGTTTATATATTGGGAGAGTAATAATGAGTTTTGTTAAACAATTAAAAATCGGCTTGGGAGGGCTGGCCTTAACAGCGATGCCATCGATTGCGAGTGCGGCTGATGCCAATCTAGCCCCCGACGATTTTGTAGGTATTTCATTTTGGTTGATTTCAATGGCGCTTGTCGCCTCTACGGTGTTTTTCTTTATCGAACGTGACCGTGTTTCATCTAAGTGGAAAACGTCTTTGACGGTTTCAGGCTTGGTGACATTGGTCGCTGCCGTCCACTATTTCTACATGCGCGACGTATGGGTTGCCACAGGTGAGACCCCAACGGTATATCGCTATATTGATTGGTTGATTACGGTACCACTTTTGATGGTTGAGTTTTTCCTCATCCTATCTGCGATCACAAAAGTTCCAGCGGGCGTTTTCTGGCGTTTGTTAATTGGTACGACCGTGATGTTGGTATTTGGTTACCTCGGCGAGGCTGGTTACATGGATGTAACGATGGGCTTCATCATTGGAACATTGGCATGGTTCTTTGTTCTGTGGGAAATCTTCTACGGCGAAGCCAGCAAAATCAATGCCGCAAGTGCAAGCCCAGCCGTTCAGTCAGGCTTCAAACTGATGCGTCTTATCGTAACATTTGGTTGGGCGATTTATCCTGTCGGATATTTCCTAGGTTACATGGTTGAAGGTGGGGCTGATATGGCGTCACTTAACATCGTATATAACCTTGCCGATGTGCTTAACAAAATTGCCTTTGGTCTAATCATTTGGCATGTGGCTGTTACCGAAAGCGAAAGCAAGTAAGTTTAAAGCCTATTTATTTAGGGGGTCGGTATCGCAAGATACCGGCCCTTTTTTTGTGCCGTGCCACCCCTAAATGATACAGGTTTATGAAAAGGGGGGCTAACATTACGCCCTAGCTCCCCTTATAATTATTTTTTTTGGTGTGCCTGATCACCTTACGTAGCTGAAAAACCTGCGCGTCTTCTCCATGTCATTGGTCTTGATCTGCCCGGCGTCTAATGCCGTGGCCGGATCAAGCTGTGACGTTGCTAATCCAATTAACACGCTACGTGAAGTGGTGAGCATTGGCATTTCATCGTCATCATAGCCCTCACCAATGCGTAAGATACCTCGTCGGATATTGAGCGTGAATGTTTCATCTGTTTCCGCAACACTCAATCCGAGTTTGATATCTAGAGCATATGTGTCTTCTTCGCGAAGACGCGGGGTAAGCGTTTCTAGCAAATTAATAAGAGGCACTTCCGCAAGTAAGGCGCCTACACCGATAAATGGGCGCGCCCTTTCATACGCGTATGTGCCTTCTAATTTTGCAGCCATTGCCAGCATGTAGTTACGCTGACTAGTGCCTTCAGCTGAGTATGAAATATCTCGCAGGCATTTGATCATTAGACGTTTTGCATCTGCATTATCAGGGGCTGCGCGTAAAATATGGGCGAGTAGGCGTCCCGCAAATGCGCAATCACCTGTTGATGCGGCGCGGTTTGCTATCGCCAGGGCGGATGTTGTTCCGCCTATGGCGGTTACATATTTTTGAGCCAAATCATCGGGAGCAAGCTCAAACATTCCCTTATAGTCATCTCCCCACCAGCCAGCGAAATTTGCGTGGACGCCGCGGGCCACGAAATTTAGGCTATGATAATACCAGCCGATGTCTGGATGATTAGCTAAATGAGGGGGTAGTTGAAGGGAGGCGATAATATCATCGCGCATTTCGCCAGCGTTTAGTCCGCGTACGATATGATCTACAATATACTGGATTGTATCGCGCACATCCTCGATAATGCGTTTCGAGCTTGCGGCGTCTGTATAGATTGGTCCGTGGCCAGGCAACAAAACATTCACATCAACCTTGCTAAGTTGCTCTAGCGTTGCCATCCATACCATTGGATCGCGGCCCTTTTCTTGGCGAGGTGTCGCAATCACGGGGCCTGTACCGTGGACAGCGTCACCGGGGATGAGGATCTTGCCATCTGGTAAATATAAAGCGATGGCGTCATCAATGTCTGATTTAGCATTAATTAATACAATCTCATGACCGTCTATATTGAGCGTATCCCCGCCACTTACCAGCCGTGTTGGTGCGTAGTAACTTGCTTTGCCGTCATAAAAACCAGGGCCAACACCTGCGCCAACACTGCCGCCTATGTTTTGATCAAGCAAAAACCCCATCTGGTCACTCGCGCGGCGCGCGATGAAAGGGAGCCGCGATGATACAACCTCATTTCTGTACCGCAGATAATCTTCTTGTGCGATAATTTCGATATGTTGGTCGGCTTCAATTAAAGCTGAGCATCCGGCGATATGGTCAGCATGGCCGTGCGTATAAATAATATGTGTAATCGGCTTTTCTGTGATTTGGCGAAGATCCTTTAACGCCCGCGCCGTTGCGCCCGGCCACCATCCACAATCAAGCGCGATGACGCCTTTATCGCCAATTAGAAATCCAAAGCTGGAGTAATCATAATATTGCGCCCAATACACCCGGTCATTAATTTTCCGGAGCTTTGGGGTGGCGAATTTGGTTAAGTGTTTTGCCAATTTTGCATTGACTGCCGGTTTTGGCGATGGCATTTCGGCGATGACGGTCAAGGGTATGGCGATAAATGACACTAAGCTAAGAATATATATTAAAACGCGGTTCATGATAAACTCTCTGACAATGAAATGATTAAGATAGTCGCACAACTATATACGTTAATAAATAGCAAGCGACCTGCTGTTGCCCCGCAGCTGATTTTTGGGACTTCATGTTAAACGATGTTGCTATACCCAAGCAGTTTCGGATACCGAAATTGGAAGTCTTTTTTGGTTAAGTGCGTGTTTACCGCCTGCCTGTAATAATTGGGACAAAAACGGGAACTGTGCTACTCCATGGCGCTCATGTTACGTTTTATTTTATTAACTTGCCTCTAACGCGAAATAGTCAAAATGTCCTCAGTCATCACTAAATTAAATAAATTTCTTCTTGGAATTCCCAAAGGACAGGCACCTGCGCCACTTCCTTTCTCTCAAATACGCATCGATGTTCTGGCGGGCATCACTGTTGCGTTAGCGCTTGTGCCTGAAGCTGTTGCTTTTGCTTTTGTGGCTGGTGTCGAGCCTTTAGTCGGTCTGTACGCGGCATTTATTGTTGGCCTTATAACGGCGGCAATTGGCGGAAGACCGGGCATGATATCTGGTGCGACTGGGGCGCTCGCCGTAGTTATGATATCTTTAGTGTCTCAGCACGGCGTCGCGTATCTTTTTGCAACTGTTGTATTAATGGGCGTGCTGCAACTTATAGCTGGCGCCTTACGCTGGGGGAAATTCATTCGCATGGTGCCGCATCCAGTTATGCTCGGTTTTGTTAATGGCCTCGCCATCGTAATTGGACTTGCGCAACTTGAGCAGTTTAAAAAAGTCAATGAAACTGGGGTTTCGGAATGGATCGCGGGGTCCGAATTGATCCTAACTTGCGGGCTTGTGTTTGCGACAATGGCACTGATCTGGCTAACACCCAAGCTCACCAAAATTGTCCCGGCACCATTAGCAGCTATTGGTCTTGTTACCGCCGTGGTCATTGGTCTTGACCTTAATGTGTCGCGGGTTGGCGATCTTGCGAGCTTGGCTGGCGGGTTACCTATTTTTTCAGTTCCATCGGTTCCTTTCACGCTGGAAACATTATCGATCATTTTTCCTTACGCCGTTATCTTGGCTGCCATCGGATTAATTGAAAGCCTACTGACCCTCAATCTTGTCGGAGACATTACAAACCAACGCGGCGGAGCATCACAAGAATGCATGGCACAAGGCGCGGCTAATTTAGCAACAGGCTTTTTTGGCGGCATGGGTGGTTGCGCGATGATTGGGCAGTCGATGATTAATGTCAAATCGGGTGGCCGCTCGCGCATCAGTGGCCTTTCGGCATCTTTGTTCTTGCTCTTCTTTATCCTTTTCGCATCTGGGTGGATTGAGCAAATACCAATTGCGGCTCTTGTTGGTGTTATGTTCATGGTCGTGATTGGTACATTTGCTTGGAATTCACTGAAAACATTCTTCAAAGTGCCGCTCTCCGACACACTGGTGATTATCGTTGTCACGGTTGTCACGGTCATGCAGGATCTCGCAATCGCCGTCGTGGTTGGTGTGATCATGTCGGCATTGGTGTATGCGTGGGATGCAGCCAAACGTATTCATGCTTCAAAACGACCATCAGTGCGTGAAAAGGGGGCCATTGTTTATGATATTCAAGGCCCCTTATTCTTTGGTTCAGTGACCGGATTTCGCGAACTCTTCGATATTGAAGCGGACCCTGACGCAGTCATCATTGATTTTGCCGGCTCACGCGTTGTGGATCAATCGGCGTTGCAAGCCATCGAAGACATTGCGGCAAAATATAGCGAGGCTGGTAAAACTGTGATGCTCCGCCATTTAACGCGCGATTGCCATCGTCTACTGACGAAGTCCGGGCAGCTCATGGTCGACAGCGATGATGATCCTGACTATGGAGTCGCAGTCGATTATGAAGTTAAATTGGGTTCTCTCTAGAGCAGCGTAAGCCCTATAACTTTTATGCTGGCGTATATTCAGGCATCACGTTTGAATAGCAATTTGTGCATAATAAACCAGACGACAGGAACAATTACGACGACAAGCAAGGCTCGCATTTCTTTTGCCTCTAGGGCTGGCAAAACATCCAGCAACCACGGAAGTGGTTCTTTTAAAAGACTCACCAAATAATAACTGATAGCTACAACAGAAATCCCTTCGACCGTTTGTTGCAAGCGTAATTGTCGTTGCGCACTTTGATTGAGCGAAGCTAGCAGTTCGGCGTTTTGGGTTTGCAAAGCGAGCTCAATCCGCGTTTGTAAGAAGGTGGCCATATTATCCACTTGATTGGCTAAGTCACTTCTTTGGCGCGATGTTGATTGATAAGTAGCGATAGCTGGTTCCAACCGACGCTCTAGAAACGCCCCTATGGTTAAGCGCCGGTCGAGCGGTTTCTCGTTTAGTGATGTTAATCGCGATTGCACGAGCGACCAATATGCCTGGCAGGCATTAAATCTGAAAGAGGTTCTTTGCCAAATTGATTCAAGTTCGTTCGCTATTTCGCTCAGCATGTAAAAGCGTTCTTCTGTGGCTTTGCCTTGTCTCTCTGTGCTTTCATTAATCGGTTCGCGCGGCACGCGGTAGGAAATTTCGGCCAAGGCACTTTGGACTTCGCGCGCCATGGGCAGCCCAAGCGCAGCAAATGACCGATAGGTCTCGATTTCAATAACTTGGCGCGCTACACGGCCAATGGCTCTTAAGCTCGCGTCTGGCTCGAAATCAAGGAAAATTTTTGTATGTCCATCATCAGCAACTTTAAAGTTAAAATAGGCATGTGCCAGACCGTTATCGAATTCACTGGCACACACCCACCCAGCCTGTATGTCGTTGCGGGCCCGGCATTGACAATCGACGGCCACTACAATGTCGCCTATGATGCGCTCGGGCCAGTCGCTGGGTAAAATAGCAGCAGCCGAGGTATCGCCACCATTTGGATTGATTAAAGTCAGTGAAATGAACTCTGTGTGTTGTTCAATATTGATATCTGTATTTTTATAGGTTGCACGAATGACTTTCCCCCTAGCAGACTCTGCCCAATCGATTGATGGAAGAAACGCTTTAACAAGCTCCTGCATACTTGTGAGGGCATCGCGCCCCCGCACACAGAGACGGAAAATATTGGTAGGCAGAGACATTTCCGGAAATGGCCGTGCGTTAAGCTCGGCTGTTACTTCGTGCATTTTCCAGCGGGGCTGATCGGAATTTGAGAGTGGTGGTTTTGTGTCTGTCATGCCGCTAAATTCGGGTTAAAGAATGGCTTGTCGCCAGCGATTGTGACCCGCTCCATAATCCGGACATTAGGAAAGTAATCGGATGCAGCAAAATGTTGGCATGCACGATTATCCCAAAAAGCCATGGACCCAAGTCGCCACCTGAACCTGCATTGTACCTCAGGGTTCCACGCCGATAGATATAACTCGTTCAGGAGTGCATCGCTTTCGGCTGGCTCCATGTCATTAATGTGGCTTGTAAATGCGCCGTTAACATAGAGTACACTCTCTCCCGTTTCGGGGTGCGTTCTAACAATGGGGTGCTCGACTGGCGGGTATTTTTCATATAGCTCTTCGGGCGCCTTGTTTAACCTTTTTGCAAAAACCCGAGCGATATCGTGCATTGCGGTTCGACCGTTTATTCTTTCTTTGGTCTCGTCGGACAGGCGCTCATAAGCGACGGCCATATTGGCAAAAAGTGTATCACCGCCAATAGCTGGCAACTCGATCGCCCGCAGTATCGACCCTAATGATGGGCATTCGCGCCATGTTACATCGGAGTGCCACATATTTTCAGAGCCGCGGGACTTGGGTCCATGAGCGATTTGGAGAACCTCTTTGTCTTCTTGGTCGGCTGGCGTGGCCGGGTGAATTTCGAGTGCGCCGAAGGCGCGTGCAAAGTCTATATGCTGGGCCCTGCTCAAATCTTGATCGCGAAAAAAGATAACGCGATATTTAAGTAAGGCCGCGCGGACGTCTCTAATAAGGTCGTCATTTAAATTACGGAGGTCAACATTCAAAAGCTCGGCGCCAATACTGGGAGACATTGGTGCGACCTCGAAATGCTGAAAAGGAGATAATTCTATTTGTGCGCTCATATAAGCCCCTTCTGTTAAGCCTCTATTTATGATGGCGCGCGTAGTGACAGTCGTCAATGGAGAAGCATTGAAATAGCGCATAAAGCTGTCGAGGAATTACGGGTCTAGTTAGATCGTGGGAAATACCACGAGATGTTCGACGTCGAGCCTGACGCCGATTTCTTCACCTATTTCATGGTTGTGATGCGATGGCGCAAAGCAACCCAAGACGACACCATTGTTGAGCTGCACTTCGTATAAATGATGCGCGCCACGGAAATGTTTGCGCACGAGTGTAGCGTGATAATCCGAAGCATCATCGTGAATTAAATCATCGGGTCGTAGGAATAGACGGACGGGTGTTCCTTGTGGAAAGGGTAAGTCTTGGTCATTGGTTAAAATGCCCAGAGGACTGCTGACGGACCGCGCGCCATATATGGTGGCGTCAACCATTTCGCCGGGTCCAACAAAATGCGCAACGAAAGGTGTCGTTGGTTCATGATAGAGATTAAAGGGTGTATCGAACTGGAATATTTCGCCTTCATGCATGACGGCGATACGATCGGCAAAGTCGAAAGCCTCGCGTTGGTCATGGGTTACAAGCAAAGAACAAATGCCATCCGCCTTTAGGATCGTGCGTACTTCACTGGCTAAGCGTCCGCGTAGCTCTGTGTCCAAGCCCGAAAAAGGTTCGTCCAATAAGAGAAGGTTTGGCTTGGGCGCCATCGCGCGCGCCAGGGCCACACGTTGCTGTTGCCCGCCCGATAACTCATGTGGGTAACGATTACCCAGACCGCTTAAGCCGATTAATGCCAGCAGCTCATCAATTCTTTTAACTCGGCTTACTTCAGCCCAGCGCATCAGACCAAATGAAATATTCTGACTAACTGTTAGGTGAGGGAATAGTGCAACATCTTGAAAAACCATGCCGACACCCCGGCTTTCAGGCGGCATTGAGTGATGCGCCGACCCTAATAATTGGTTGTCGAGCCAAATTTCCCCCGAGGTGAGTGGCTGGAATCCTGCAATGGCCCGTAACAATGTCGACTTGCCGCAGCCGCTTGGGCCCAAGAGGCACCCAAGTTCTTTGGGGCCTAGTGCCAGAGATAGGTTATTGACGACGGGCGCGCCGTCATAGCCTAAAGTCACACCAATAATTTTTAGCGCTGTAGTATCCACGGCTACTCCTTACCGACAGAGCGATTAAGCCAAATAACTGGCAATATGCCCACAATGACAATAAGCAATGACGGCAGCGCCGCATCTATTAAGCGCTCGTCGTCTGCAAGTTCATAAGCCTTAACAGCCAAAGTGTTAAAATCAAACGGTCTTAGAATCAAGGTCGCAGGCAGCTCCTTTAGAATATCGACGAAACAGACAAGCAAGGCTGTTAAAACCGATCCGCGCATGAGCGGTACATGGATGCGCGCGAGAACGCCCGATTGCGATAAGCCCAGGAGCCGGCCGCTATGATCTAAACTGGGGCGTATACGGGATAAGCCGCTAAAGATGTTTCCATTTGCGACCGCTAGAAACCTTACGAGATAGGCAAAAACCAGTGCAAAAAGACTTCCTGATAGCCATAGTGAGGGTTCCACTCCAAATGTTTTTAGAGCGCCGGAGATCCAGCCATCGATGTTCCCGAAGGGAATAAGTATGCCGATAGCGACAACAACGCCGGGCAAGGCGTAGCCGAGGCCAATGAGAAGAGTTAAGTGAGGCAGCCAACGTGCTGGATATAATCGATTGGCATAAACAATAATAAGCGCAACGCCAACAATGACGATGGATGACCCACCCGCAAGCATGAAGCTATTTAGAGTAATGTGCCAGAATGATTGGATTTCTGAATAAAAAAGAGCCCAGTAAAAAAGCAACCCCGAGGGTATCACGAAGCCAAAAAAGATTGGTATTAAGCAGAGTCCTTGGGCGATCAGTGCGCGGAGACCTGTGATCTCCACACTTGCCTGTTCAAGTTTGCGTAGCCGGTCTGAATAATATTGTACGCGATTGCGTGACAGGCGCTCGAATATCACGAGCAGTGCCACAAAACCAAGGAGCACGGAACTCAGTTGGGCGGCGCCCGCTGTATCACCGAAACCATAATAGGTTCGCACGATGCCGGTAGTGAATGTTTGGACGCCAAAAAATTGTACCGTGCCGTAATCGGCTAATGTTTCCATCACCGCCAGCAATGTGCCAGCCGCAATCGCAGGGCGCGCCATTGGAATAACAATACGACGTAAAACTTGAAACCGACTTTGCCCGAGTGAATAGCCTGCTTCCATAAGGTTTGCAGATTGGTCGAGAAAAGCGGCGCGCGATAATAGATATACGTAAGGGTATAAAACGAGCGATAGCATAATGGCGGCGCCGGGCAGCGATCTTATTTGCAACAAGGGTTCCATCAAATATGTGGGTGCATTTATGGCTCGCATCCAAGTTAAGACGGGTCCAGCATAGTCGAGGACGCCAGTATAGGTATAAGCGAGAATATAGGCAGGATAGGCCATCGGTAAGAGCAATAAAAAAGATAAAATGCGGCGTCCGCGAAAGCGATAAAAAGAGATTATCCATGCCGCCGGCACGCCGAGGACGATAACGCCAAAGGCGACGAGACCGGATAATAAGAATGAATTTGCGGCATAGCGGAAGAGCAGTGTATCGCGCAGGTGTGCCCAAGCATCTGATTGGCCGGAAATTATAAAACTTAAAACGACACTAATAGGTAAGGCCACGCAAAGCGCAGCAAGCGTGGTTAAAATCAGAAAGCCGTTCGGCCGCGGTAGCGACCACCGGCTCTTTGTAGGTTGGCCTATTATTGCCAACCCGCGCGATCCATTAATTTTACAGCTTCTGTATTGTGGACGCCAAGGACACTTAAATTGAGGTCATCGGATCTAAAGCGCCCGAGCGACAGCATTAACGGTGATATTGTAGATGATGGTACCACCGGAAACTCATGGTTAATCTCGGCGTAATATGCTTGCGCCTCATCTGAAACCATGAACTCAAGGAGCATTATAGCCTCATCACGATTCTTTGCATATTTGGTCACGGCTGCCCCTGACACATTAACATGTGTGCCGCGCGCGTCTTGGTTGGGCCAGAAAACAGCTAATTTATCGGCGACGTCTTTATCTGCTTGGTTGGTCGCTTCTAACAATCGTCCGAAATAATATGTGTTCGCAATCGCGAGGTCGCACTGTCCCGATGCAACCGCACGTAATTGGTCCGTATCTCCACCGGTTGGTTTGCGCGCAAAATTATTAACCAAACCACGTGCCCAGTTTTCTGTGGCTGAAATGCCATCGGCCTCGATCATCGAGGCAACGAGTGATTGATTGTAAATATTATTAGAAGACCGGACGCAGATTTTACCTCGCCACTGGTCTTGCGAGAGAGCCTCGTAGGTTGATAAGCGTGACGGATCAACTCGGTCTTTGGCGTAAAAAATGGGACGCGCCCTGAGCGTTAGCCCCACCCATAAATCGTCAGGGTCACGCAGACGAGAGGGGATTTTAGCTTTAAGTGTTTTACTATTAATGGGCTGCAAGACCCCAGCTTGTTTTGCACGATGAAGCCTTCCCGCGTCCACGGTTATATATATGTCAGCCGGCGTCGCTGCGCCTTCGGCAGATATTCGGCTTAATAGCGCGTCTGCTTTTCCGGTAATCAAATTAACGTCAATGCCTGTTTCTTCAGTAAACTGTTCGAGGAGTGGCATAATAAGCGCATCTTTGCGTGCTGAATAAACATTTACTTCCCCCGCAAGTGCCGGGCATGCAACAACCACCGCAAGCGCAATGACTAAAAATTGACGCATTCTATTAAACCTCTTCATGACTGGTCACAGCTGAAAGTGCAACATATCGCATCCACCCATAAATGCAAGCCATTCTCATTAGCATTAGAGGGGCGATGTTAAAATTTATATCAAAATGCGAAATAACGCTTTTATTCAGAATAAAAGCACCTATATTGTGCTTATGCAAAGGCATACCTTAAATAAAAAACGCCGATCTGTAGTGAGCTTGCTGGCATTCGTATTTTTGTTTGCCGTATCATTGGACTTTGTTAGCCATCTAGAGTTTGACCAACATGTCGATGATATTGAGTGTCATTTTTGCGATATAAAAAAGATAGCTAGTGCCGATGCCGAGATATCACCGGACATCCCTAGCTGGCAAAAAGATAAGCTTACAGAATTAAAGCGCAGCCATATTTCGGTTAAATTCCATAATTACAGTTCAAGGGCACCTCCACGATATTTGAACGTCGTCTGATTTCAAATATTTAAATAAAGGAGGTTGCTGTGAAAAAGCATCTTTATATGTGCGTGGCAATAAGTGCTTTGCTGTCTATCAGTGTTGAAGCCAAGCAAGACATTAAAGAGAACATTGATGAAATTATCGTTCGTTCATCTTATACAAAACAACTGTTGAGCGATATGAATGATGTTGTGAGTATTATCGGTGGGGCAGAAATATTAGATAATGGATCTAAAAGTCTCGGTGCTTCAATGTCCCACCTTTTGGGAGCCACTTATAGCGACTACGGTTCGGCGGTTGGACAGCCAGTTATCAGGGGCCTCGCCGGAAACCGCCTGAAAGTGCTGAATAATGGCATTGTCGTTCGCGATATAACCGGTCTTGGTGTGGATCATATTAACGAAGTTGATATGAATAACATCCAGCAAATAGAAATCGTAAAAGGTCCATCGTCGCTGCTTTATGCAAACGGTTCAGTCGGCGGCATTATCAATGTTGTCGATAATACAATTGCGCGTAGCGACGTCGTTGGTGAAACCATTCGCGTTAGCCAAGAGCTGCACAGTGTTAATGGGGGCAATGTTCAGTCTGCCAGTTATCAAGGCATGGTTAATCAGTATAATATTAGTGTTGCTTGGAAAGATGCTCAATTTGGGGAATATGATCTTCCGACAGGCGCGCTTTTGCCGGAGGATCCGCCACATGATGAGGACCTGAGTGTGCTTAAAAACTCCGATCATGGCACCATGACAACAAGACTGGGTGTATCACGAACGGGTGAGTGGGGTTATTTAGGTCTGTCGTTTCAAGAAATTTCAGGCGTGTATGGTATTCCATTCCATGGAGATGGCCACGAGGATGAAGTCGTGGGTGCTAACCCAGATGATGAACGCATCATGTCGGTCCGGCGCTCGCAAGTCTTTACGACAGAGGGCGCCTTCAATGTTAAATCCGATTGGATTGATAGCATTGCGGTGCACTATCGAAACAATGACTATACATTAGTCGAGCGTCATGATGATGGTGCTGAAGCCCCTACGTATTTTACCAACAAGGCAGACGAGTTTGGCGTTGTTGTTTCATTGCCCAAAAGTTTAACCGAGCAGAAGATTATAGCAAACATAGCCTCAGAAGATTTGACGGTTCGGGGTGCAGAATCCTATATGGAACCCTCGGCGAGTGATGAGATGAGCTTGGGGTATTTCTTGGGCGTGGACCTCGCGTCTCTATATCTCGACTTTGGCATTCGCTATGACGATGTCACGCGGAAAGGTTCCATCACCGAAAACGCGCAAAGTCTTCCGATTAAGCGTACGTTTAACAATATTGGTTATGCGGCATCTCTGTCGACTGATGCGTCCCGCCCAGTAACGATAAAGTTTGGCTTGGCGCGTGTCGCGCGGGCGCCGTCAGCGACCGAACTTCTAATGAACGGTCCGCACCTTGTCTCGCAGCGCTTCGAAGTTGGAAATGTAAACTTACGATCAGAACGGTCGGATAATCTTGATTTAACTGTCGATTATCGCAATCGTGGTTATTATGGATCGGCTAGCTACTATCGGAATAATATAAATAATTATATTTACCTCCAAGACGAGACTGACGCCGAGCATGCCGCGCATGGCGCAGAAGATGCTCATGGCGACCTCATACGTGCCAATTATTTGCAAAAAGACGCCAAGTTTCACGGATATGAAATTGAAATTGGCAAGACCTTTGATCTTAACGGTGGTGCGTTGACGTTATCTTTAGGAAGAGATGTGGTTTACGGAAAATTCAGCAATGGTCTTTATATCCCTCGTTTGTCTCCATCACGTAATATATACACAGCCGAATACATTAAGGATGCATTCACCTTCAAAGCGCTTCTGAAAAATGTCTCACAGCAATCCCGTTTAGCCTCGAGTGAGACAGCTACACCGAGCCATCAAATGCTTGACTTAAATCTCACACAATCATTTGTATTGCATTCTGGGGCAGATCTACAACTCACGTTCTTTGCGAATAACGTATTCGACGAGGTTGCGCGCAATCATACATCTGCGGTTAAGGATGATTTACCCCTGCCGGGTCGGAACCTTGGTGTTGGTGTCCATTTGACCTTCTAAATGCCGGGGGCCCCAAAAGCGTGAGCATGGCGTTAATCTATTGCCACGCTTTTCACCCCCCCCAAATGATGTTAACGTCAAGCCTGCACTATAGGAGCAAATCATGTTGTCAGTTGTTGTTACCGGCGCCTCATCTGGTATTGGGCGCCAAATTTCTCAAACACTCATTGAGAACGGCTACCGCGTTTTTGGTTCTGTGCGCAATCGTGCTGATGGCGACGCTGTCGCCAGCGACTTGGGTGAAAACTTTCGACCACTTATTTTTGACGTTACCAATCAAAAGGACGTATTGGCGTCGGTCAAGTTGGTGGAGGCCGAATTGAACGGCGAAAAACTTGCGGGCCTTATTAATAACGCCGGCATAGCCGTTTTCGGCGCCATCCAAAACCTTAGTGCGGATGAGTTCAGGTATCAGTTCGATGTTAATCTGATGGGTGTTTTCCATTGTACGCAAGCCTACCTGGATTTGTTGGGCGCCGATCCCTCGAGGACAGGTGCCGCAGGTAAGATTATCAATATCAGTTCTGTGTCAGGTGAGCAGGGCATGCCTTTCATGGGCGCTTATAATATGAGTAAGTTTGGCCTTGAAGGGTTTTCAGAAGCCTTGCGGCGCGAATTAATGATATTCGGCATTGATGTCGTTATCATAGCGCCAGGGCCCGTTAAAACAGCTATCTGGGGTAAAGTCGATAAGACTGCGATGTTGGCACGCTACGATAATTCTGCATATCGCTCAGCTTTTTCACGCGTGATCGGTTTTACCGAAAAACTTGAAAATGCAGGCTGCGACCCCAAAGTTATTTCTGAGCGCGCTTTGTCTATTTTGACCAGCGTCAAACCAAAAACGCGCTATAGAATCGATGTGCAGGCCAAGCAAAATAGGTTGTTAGCGCTATTACCAAAACGTTTGGCTGATAAAATGGTGGCCGGTCAAATGGGTCTGAAGAAATTATAAAACGCGGGTCGCGCGCCCCTAATAGTATCGCTTAGACAAGTGTTTTAGACGCAGACTATTCTACATAAAATATATGTGGTATTAGTGAGCGGTGTATAAGCATGAGTGAGCCCAGATTATGGACAATGATACATTAGGACATGATGGCGCAATGGCCATTAAAGCCTTTTATGATAACCGCACCAATACGGTGAGCTATATTGTGGCTGATACTGGCAGTGGGCAGGCGGCAATCATCGATTCGGTCTTGGGGTTTGATTATGCCTCGGGCCAGATTACGTATCAGGAGGCCGATATTATTGCCGATTATGTGCAAAAGCATGAGTTGCATATCGAATGGCA